>Ga0209985_10002601_pt1 | contig 16147 bp, 14 predicted proteins | sample NOAtaG_FD_187305 | JGI IMG/M metagenome (GOLD analysis project Ga0209985, IMG submission 187305) | Freshwater lake microbial communities from Lake Erie, under a cyanobacterial bloom - NOAA_Erie_Diel6S_1000h metaG (SPAdes) (version 2) | ecosystem: Environmental > Aquatic > Freshwater > Lake ...
TTCTAGGATCAATGCCTACGCGCGCAAGAACGTCGCCGGATACGACTCCAGCGCGGACCACAAGACGCGGACGGAGATCGAGCAGTTGCCGCTGCTGCCATCCTTCGGCATCAAGTACAGCTTCTGAGCGACGGGGCCGCGCAAGCTCCGTCCACCCCGACTCAACCCGTCGGGGCTTCGAGTCGATAACCCAGCCCGCGCTGGGTGTGGATGAGCGCCGGTTCGAAGCCTTCGTCGACCTTGCTGCGCAGACGCCGGATGTAGACGTCGACGATGTTCGTCAGCGGGTCTTCGTGCGTGCCCCAGACACTGGCCAGGATGCGCTCGCGGCTGAACATCCGTCCGGGTGCGCTCATCAGCAGTTCGAGCAACGCCAGCTCGCGCGCGGTGAGCGTGACGGCCCGCCCGGCGCGCGTGACCCGCATGCGCTCGCGGTCGAACACCAGGTCCGCCACCGTGAGCGTGGGGCTGTGGCGGGGGCGTGTCGATCGTCCTCGGCGGGCCAGCGCTTCAAGCCGTGCCAGCAGCTCCTCGAACTCGAACGGCTTGCAGAGGTAGTCGTCGGCACCCAGCCGCAGGCCGGTGACGCGATCCTCAAGCGTCGTCATCGCCGTCAGCATCAGGATCGGCAGCGTCACGCCTTCGGCGCGCAGGGTCTGGCAGACCTCCAGGCCATTGAGGCCGGGCAGCATCAGGTCGAGCACCATCAGCGTTGGCGTGCTCGATGCCCCGACCTCCCGGGCGGCATCGCGCGCAGCATCCCGGGCCATCGCCAGGCCCTCGGGGCCCGTGGCCGCACGTTCGACACGCCAGCCCTCCGCGCGCAGGCCGCGCTGCAGGAAGTCGGCAATGCGGGCGTCGTCTTCGACGAGCAGGATGTTCAAGCCGGCTTCCCCTGGGGGCCACCGGGCGGCATGGGTACGGCGCTGCTGAGCGGCAGCCGCAGCTGCGCCCGGGTGCCGCGGCCGCGCTCGCTGGCCAATGTGAGTGAGCCGCCATGCGCCTGCGCCAGTGCGCGCGCAATCGCCAGACCCAGGCCGATGCCCTCGGCCCGGTGCAGCCGGGCCGCGCTGCCGCGAAAGTGCCGCTCGAAGACCTGCGGCAACTCGTCGGCTTCGATGCCGATGCCCTCGTCGGTCACTTCCAGCAACAGGACACCCCGCTCGGCACCCCGCACCTCGACGCGCACGCTCCCGCCGCGATGCGAATAGCCGATCGCGTTGTCGAGCAGCACCATCAACAGCTGACGCAAGCGCTGCGGGTCGGCCAGCACGGTCCAGGGCGGCGGCGTATCGGCATCACCACACGTGAGCTGAACGCCCCGCTCGGCCGCCAGCGGCGCGGCCTGGGCCAGCGCGTCGGCCAGCGGCTCGGCCAGGTCGAGCGGGCGGCGCGCCAGCGCCAGCGCATCGATGTCGCTGCGCGCCATGGCCAGCAGGTCGTCGATGACGCCGGCCAGGCGTTGCGAGCCTTCGACGATGCGGCGCAGTGCGGCACGGTATTCGTCGGCCATGCGATCGCGGCCGCGCAGTGTGATTTCGGCCTCGCCGCGGATGGCCGTCGTGGGCGTGCGCAGCTCGTGGCTGATGTCGGCAAACAGCTGACGCCGACGCGCATCGGCCTGACGCAGGGCCTCGAGTGCGCCTTGCAGCTCTGCCGTCCGCGCCGCCACCTGGGCTTCCAGCTGCTGGCGCGCATCGGCTTCGCGCGACTGGTGCTCGGCCAGTGCGGCGGCCATGGTGTTCATGCTGCGCGCGACGGTGGCGAACTCGGCATCGCCCTGAGCCGGTACGCGGTGGTCGAGCCGGCCTTCTTCAAGGGCCCGTGCGCCATCGCTCAACTGCTGCAGCGGCTGGCGCAGCGCGCGGGCGAAGTGCAGCGCCGCGAGCAGGGCCGCGATCGCCAGCGTGGCGGCCATGGCCAGCCACAGGCCGCGTGTCCAGGCCATGGACCGGTCAGCGGCCGCGCGCTTGCGGATCACGGCCGCGGCCTCCTGCGTGATGGCATCAGCCAGCAGCACGCGCAGGTCGCGGCCTTGCGCCTGGTCGAACACGGCCGACAGGGCCAGCCAAGCCTGGCGGGCATCGGCGCCGGGGCTGAGGGGACCGGTGTCGGCGATGGCGCGCGTCACGGCGTCTAGGTTGAGGCCCAGCACGGCCAGTGCGTCCAACCGCCGCAGGTGTTCGGCCCGGCCAACATCGCTGTCGTCCAGGGCCAGCGCGGCATCGGCCAGCCCCTGCAGCCTGACGAGGCTTTGGCGCAGCGCGGCCTGAAGAGCATTGCCGACCGCAGCATCGGCGCCCGCACCTTGCTGCAACTGCGCCACCCACGAGCGGAGTTCCTTCTTGGTGGCCGACAGCTGGACAAAACCGAGCTGGATGTCACTGGCCAGCCGTCCGCGGTCGATCTGGCGCTTCGCCTGGCCCAGCACCCAAACGGCCCCCAGGCCCTGCAGCACCACCGTGGCGGCCAGGGCAATCAGCGCAAGTGAGAGGCGGCGGCTCAGCATGGTGTGGGGATTGTCGACCGGCCGCCCTGCCGCCGAAGGCTGTTCATCGGCCGTTCATCTGGGGTTCAGGGGGCGTTCAAGGGCGTCGCATGCAATGCGTCCTGTCGCTGGACATCGGCGCCGCTTTCGACCCCCCCCACCACCTAGAGGAACCCCTCCATGAAGATCCCGCACCTGCTCGCTGGCGCTGCCGCTGCCACACTGGCTCTGTCGTCCAGCCTGGTCTCGGCCCAGACGGTCGTCAATCAGGCCATCACCGAAGCCGAAGTGATGGCGGCTCAGCGTGCCTGGTGCCAGGCCCTGGTGGACATCAGCACGACGGGCGACCGCAACGGCCAGCCCGCCGCCAAGGCCCTGGCTGAGCGTGTCATCGACAGCGCCTACGGCTACCAGATGGGCGCCGTGCTGTTCAAGCCGACGCTGACCGTGGCGCCGCAGACCTTCCGCACCACCCGCGCCGGCGCGCTGGCCTACTTTGTGGGCGGCGACAGCAACTTCCCGAAGGACACCGGCTTCGCTCTCAAGGGCTGGACGAAGTGCGAGTCGCGCAACGCGGCGGTCTTCATTGCCGGCGACTCCGCAACCAGCATGGGCAACGTGATGATCACCGGCAAGGACGGCAAGGTCACCACCGTCGACAAGACCTGGGGCTATGTGAAGGACGATGCTGGAAAGCTCCGGATCGTCCTGCACCACTCGTCGCTCCCCTTCAGCGGGCAGTAAGCCGTTGCGTGCCCCGGGCTGGCGGCAGGCCGGGGGCCGGGCGCCGGCTCATGCCGGCGGGTCGATGCGCTCCAGGTGCATGCGGGCCAGCGTCGGGTTGCCGGTGGCGGCGAGCAGCACCAGGTGCAGTGCGATCCCAGGGTGGCCCGGCACCGGGCGCAGAAGCAGGTGATGCGCCTGGGTGCTGATGGTGCCGTCGATCCGCGTGGCACCCAGCCCCAGTGACCGGGCGGTGTCGGCGAAGTGGCCGAGAAGCATCGCGCCTCGCTGGGCCAGACGGTCGGCCGTGGGCGGGCCGCCGGCGGCCGCCAGTGGGGCCAGCGAGTGGACGTCGAAGACACAGCAGCTGACGGCCCCCTTGATGGCGACGCAGCGGTCGACATAGCCCTGCCAGCGTGTTGCGCCAGGCAAGGGCAGGGCGCGCGGCGGCATTGCTGGGTTCGCGATCGGCAGTGGATCGTTGCGCAACTGCATCGGCTGGGTCTCGGCCAGCGGAGGGGGTGTCGTCGGCTTGGCGACGGCCCGGTTCAGCTCGACCGGCAAGGCCTGTTCGCTGCCCGGACCCTGAAGGCGGTTCCAGGCACCGGCGATGTAGCCCCAGGCATGCCGCGGCTTGTTGGCGCGCGGCGTGACGTGGATCTGGACCGCCCGAGCGCCTTGCAAGCGTGCGGCCTGAGTGGCCAGCGCCGTGCCCGAACCCAGCGGGATCATCAGCATCTCGCGATTCGGCCATGGACCGTTCTGCAGCGAGTCGGCCAGCGGCATCAGCGCGGTGGTCATGGCATGCGGCGGCAACTCGCCGACCAGCAGCACTCCCAGTTGGCTGTGGGCCAGAAGAACCCGGGCGATGTGCACGCGCGACAGGCCATCCGCATTGGCGTCGGTGGAGTACACGCGCACCTGTTCGCCGTCGGCCACCGGGATCTCGACGAACTGCAGCACCGCCAGCGGCACGCCTTGACCCTGGCGCCGGATCGACAGCCTCTGGACGCGCGACTCCGCCGCGCTGGCCAGGCTGCCGAGCAGGCGAAGCGAGGCGCTGGTGCCGATGTCGTGCATCGCGACGTAGGCGGGGGAATGCCGTTCGATCTCGACCTGCAGTGCGGCCGCGGGGTCGCCGGCCACAAACAACTCGACCTGGTCGTCTGCGATGCGCCGGCCGACATCGTGTCGACCCTGGCCGAGATAGTCCTCGCGGTCGCCGACAACCTGGGTCTTGGGAGCCAGCAGGTCGTCGATCGACGGCGGACGAGGGCTGCTGGCCCAGCCCCGTGGGACGCTGGTCGGGTCGTCATGGCGGTTGAACGTCATCGGCAGCGGGTTCCTCGGTGGCCTTCGGTCTGCGGCGTGTGGCGGCTGGAACATCATAGGCTTCAGTCGTAACAGGACCGACCCATCCGGCTGGGGATGACATCGGCGGGTTTCTACAATCCAACGTTTCGTCCTCTTTTCCGACCTTTCGGATCCGCACCCAATGAGTGTTAGCTCTGAGTCCGGACGGGCGCCCGCTGCCGCAGCCCCGGTGGTGGTCATCGGTGCCGGCCTCGCTGGACTGTCCACCGCGCTTCGCCTGGCCGACCATTGCGACGTGGAGGTGATCGCCAAGCGCAACCTGGACGAGGGCGCCACGGCCTGGGCCCAGGGCGGGATCGTCGGGGTCCTGGGCAGTGACGACAGCATCGACAGCCATGTCCGCGACACCCAGGACGCGGGTGCCGGCCTGGTCGACGAGCACACCGCGCGACACATCGCCGAGCGCAGCGCCGAGGCAGTGCGCTGGCTGGTCGAGTCCGGAGTGCCGTTTTCGCCGGATCCGGACGGTCCTCTGGGGCTGCACCTCACGCGGGAAGGCGGCCATGCGGTGCGTCGCATCGCCCATGCGGCGGACGCCACGGGCCGCGCCATCCACGAGGCCTTGCTGGCGCGCGCCAAGGCGCATCCGCGGATCCGGCTTCGCGAGCGTTGGATGGCGGTCGACCTGGTGACGCCGCGGCATCTCGCCCGCGGCGCGAACCGTGATGGCCGTCGGGACGACGAGCCGCGTTGTCACGGCGTCTATGCGCTGGACATCGACACCAACCGGATCGAGACCCTGGCCGCACGTGCCGTCGTGCTGGCCACCGGCGGTGTCGGCAAGGTCTACCGCTACACCAGTAACCCCGATACCGCCACGGGCGATGGCATCGCGATGGCCTGGCGGGCCGGTTGCCGGGTGGCGAACATGGAGTTCATCCAGTTCCACCCGACCTGCCTGTACCACCCGCAAGAGCGCAGCTTCCTGATCACCGAGGCGCTGCGCGGAGAGGGCGCGCACCTCAAGCTGCCGAGCCTGGGGCCCGGCGACGCGGGCGGCACACGTTTCATGGCGGCGCACGACTCCCGACTTGAGCTCGCGCCGCGCGACATCGTGGCCCGGGCGATCGACTTCGAGATGAAGAAGCACGGCCTTGACCACGTGTGGCTGGACGCGACTCACCTTGGCGAAGCCTTCCTGCGCGAGCACTTCCCGACCATCTTCGAGCGCTGCGAGCGGCTGGGCATCCGCATCGACCGCGAGCCGATCCCGGTCGTGCCGGCGGCCCACTACACCTGCGGCGGCGTGGTCACCGACCTCGAAGGGCGCAGCGACCTGCCGGGCCTCTATGCAGTCGGCGAGACCACCTACACCGGCCTGCACGGCGCCAACCGACTGGCCAGCAACTCGCTGCTGGAATGTGTGGTCCTCGGCCATGGCTGTGCGGACGCGATCCTGGCGGAAACGATGCCCGCCGCGATGGTCCTGCCGGCCTGGGACGAAAGCCAGGTCGAAGACGCCGACGAGCAGGTCGTGATCGCGCACAACTGGGACGAATTGCGGCTGCTGATGTGGAACTACGTCGGCATCGTGCGCACGACCAAGCGGCTCGAGCGCGCGCTGCACCGGATCAAGTTCCTGCGTGACGAGATCGACGACTACTACGCCAACTTCCGCGTCAACCGCGACCTGCTCGAGTTGCGCAACCTCGTGGTCTGTGCCGAGCTCATCGTGCGCAGTGCCTTGCGCCGTCACGAAAGCCGTGGCCTGCACTACAGCCGGGACTTCCCACGGACCTTGCCGACGAGCTTTCCGACCGTGCTGACGCGACCGGCGCGCAGCCGCGGCGGCTGAGGTCTATTCCAGCGAGCTGAAGCCTGTGGCCGGCGCGCGCTCGATGCGCCCGCGGCCATGGTGCTTGGCGGAATACAGGGCGCGATCGGCACGCACGAGCAGTTGGTCCAGGGTCTGGCCCTGCCTCGGGAAGACCGCCAGGCCGGCCGAGAACGAACAGGTCGGCAAGGGTCGGCCGCCCGGGGACGGGGTCCGCTCATGGCAGGCCTCTTGCAGCCGGGCCAGCACGGCCGCCGCACCCTCGGCCGTGATCTCGGGCATCAAGGCGACGAACTCCTCGCCGCCGTGGCGGATGATCACGTCGCTCTTGCGAAGGACCTGGTGCAGCAGATGTGCAAAGCGCCGCAGCACCGCGTCGCCGGCCTGGTGGCCGAAGGTGTCGTTGATCAGCTTGAAGTGGTCCAGGTCCAGCACGGCAACGACCAGCGGCCGTTCGTTGCGCCGCGCCAGCTCGAGCAGGCCGGGTCCGCTTTCGAACAGGTAGCGGCGGTTGTGCAGGCCGGTCAGTGGGTCGCGCAGGGCCTGTTCGCGCAGCTCGCGGTGAAGGTCTTGGATCTCCGCGATCTTGGCCTGGAGCGTCGAATTCAGTTCCGCCAGACGGGCCCGGTCCGCCTCGGCGCTGAGCTGTGAACGCCGCGCCTGGTCGCGTTCGCTTTCGGCGCGCGACAGCTCATGCCGGACCTGCAAGGCCCGGTGGCGGGCACGCGCGCTGCGGCCGACGAGTTCTTCGTACAGGCTCTGCGCGCTGCGGGTGTGCGCCAGTGCGCTGGCGAGGTCGCCCAGCTGTTCGCAGGCCTGGGCCTGCGCGCGCAGCAGCTGCATCAGGTCGTAAGGGGTGCTGGCGCGGGCGCGCGCGGTGTCGCGCAGCAGCGGCGCCGCGACCGCACTGGCGTGCGCCGGATTGCCCTGCGCCAGGGACACCTGGGCCTGCACCCAGGCCCAGGGGACAGCACCGTCGCCATCGGCGATCTGGGCCGAGGCGCCTTCGGACAGCCAGCGCTGCGCGGCTTCGACCTTTCCGACAGCCAGGTGGCCCAACGCGATCTGTGTCCGCAGCCGATCAATCGCACCGGGCATCAGCGCATCCGGATGCTCAACCAGGAAGCGTGCCTTCTCGAACGCACGGTCGGCTTGCCCGAGCGCGTGGTGGATGATGACCAGATTGCTGCACGTGGTGCCGATCAGCGGCGGCGAGGCCGCGGCCAGGGCCTGGGCCAGGGCCTGTTCGCTGATCCCGAGTGCGTCGTCGAGGTTGAACAGGTCCTGGTGGTAGCCGCCAAGGTTGGACAAGGCGGTCAGCCGCGCGCCCGCGTTGCCGCTGGCAGCCGCCGCGTCGGCAGCGGCGTAGAAGTGGCGCAGGCCGTCGTCGACGTTGCCCAGCAGCTTGTGCGTGATGGCTCGGGAGTTGTGGCCGATGAAGCGGCGCAAGGCATCGCACTCAGGCGACAGTCCACCGTCCGCGGGGTCCGGAGTCTGGCGGTCGATGGTGTCGAGCAGGTCCTTGCATCCGGCGACGTCGCCGCCTCGGCGCAGGGCGATCGCCTGGATCTCGTCGCACATCGTCATGCCCAGAGCCGCCTGGGCGGGCGCGGCGGCGCCGAACGCCGTTCGGGCACGGGCCAGGGCCAGTGCACTGGCCTCCGGGGTCCCGGCCCGGATCTCGGCCAGTGCGACATGCCACCAGCCCCAGGCGGAGTCGGGGCCCGGTGAAGCGGCGACCTCGTGGCCGGCGATCCGCGCCGCAACGGGATCGAGGTAGCACAGTGCCCAGGCGCGTGCCAGGGCGTCGCCGGTTTCAGCCACGGGCCCGCATCGCGGTACGTGCCTGGACGAAGCCAAACGCGTACTCGACGGCCTCGCCGATCTGGCGCTCGCTGTCGGCGCGCTCGCGCTCGCTCAGGTAGAACACGTAGTCGACCTCGTGGCGGATGTAGCGCGGCGCGATTCGGTTGAGCGCCACGCAGGCCACATCGGCCAGCAGTTCGTCGCGGTCGACCATGGCCGGGTAGCCTGGAGCCAGACGTCGAACGGCGTCGAAGACCGAGCGTTCGCTGTGGTTGCGGACCGAAGTGAAGTCGGGGTGGCTCATGGAGGGAGATCCTGCGCGGTTTCGTGTCTTCGGGCTATCGGCCGCGTGGCAACAAACTGTAGCTTCAGCCCCAAGGGTCGACCGCGCGGGTCTATCCGGACGGGCCGAGCACCCGCAGCGAGAAGTCCACCGCGCGCACGTCCTTGGTCAGGCGACCGACCGAGATCCGGTGCACGCCGGTGGCGGCGATGGCGCGCAACTGATCGAGCTCGACGCTGCCGGAGACCTCGAGGACCGCCGGACGTGCGTGCGCTGCGTTCAGCGCCACCGCAGCGTGCATGCGATCCAGCGTGAAGTTGTCGAGCATCACGCTGGTCGCCCCGGCGTCCAGCGCCTGCGCCAGTTGTTCCAGTGTCTCGACCTCGATCTGGATGTCGACCCCGGCTTCCAGTGCCTGGGCGTTGGCAAGCACCTGGCGCACACCACCGGCTGCAGCGATGTGGTTCTCCTTGATCAGGATGCCGTGCCAGAGCGCCAGACGCTGGTTGTGGCCGCCACCGACCCGGACCGCGTACTTCTGGGCCTGGCGCAGCCCGGGGATGGTCTTGCGCGTGTCCAGGATCGCGCAGCCCTGTGGCCATGGCGAAGCGCCGGCCACCGCATCGACGTGGCGGCGGGTCGTGGTGGCGGTGCACGACAGCAACTGGATGAAGTTCAGCGCCGGTCGTTCGGCGGCGAGCAGGGCCCGGGCTTCGGCCTCGACGAACACGACATCGCCGTCGGTCGCCATCCGGCCGCCTTCTTCGACCCGCCAATCGAGCCGGGCCGTGGCGTCGAGCGCCCGCACCGTGCCGTCGAACCAGTCTCGTCCGCAGAGCACCGCGGCCTCGCGGGAGACGACCCGCGCGCGGAGGCGCTGGCCGGCCGGCACGAGGCGGCCGGTCCAGTCACCGCGGCCGATGTCCTCGGCGAGGGCGTCGCGGATGTTGCGCTCGCGCGCTTCGGCCAGGGTCTCGTTGCGATCGAAGTTCATTGCCGCAGACCTGCCGACTCAGGCCGCGCCGAGGTGCGGCAGCGGGCCGGTGGCGGCACGTCGCTGCGGCTGGGCGATCGCGCCCGGATGGGCGGCGACGAAGTCCAGCATGCGTTCGATGCAGCCCATGGCCTTGGCGCGCACGGCGGCGTCGACGTGCACCTCGCCCAGCCCGGACTCGAGTGCCGTGACCACGCCCTGGACCGCATTCATCGCCATCCAGGGGCAGTGGGCGCAGCTCTTGCACGTGGCGCTGTTGCCGGCGGTCGGGGCTTCGATCAGCGTCTTGCCGGGCGCCAGCTGGCGCATGCGGTGCATCAGACCGTTGTCGGTGGCGACGATGAACTGCGGCGCGTCGCCGTCGATCACGGCCTTCAGCAGCTGCGAGGTCGAGCCGACGACATCGGCGAGCGCCGTCACCGCCGCGGGTGACTCCGGGTGGACCAGCACCAGGGCTTGCGGGTACTGCTCCTTGAGCAATTGCAGCTCCAGCGCCTTGAACTCGTCGTGCACGATGCAGGCGGCGTTCCAGAGCAGCATGTCGGCGCCGGTCTGCTGCTGGATCCACGCGCCCAGATGGCGGTCGGGCGCCCACAGGATCTTGCGGCCCTGGGCCTTGAGGTGCTCGACGATGGCCAGCGCGCACGAACTCGTCACCATCCAGTCGGCGCGGGCCTTCACGGCCGCGCTGGTGTTGGCGTAGACGACGACCTCGCGGTCCGGGTGGGCGTCGCAGAAGGCGGCAAACTCGTCGGCCGGGCAGCCCAGGTCCAGCGAGCAGGTGGCCTCGAGCTCGGGCATCAGCACCCGCTTGTCAGGCGACAGGATCTTCGCCGACTCGCCCATGAAGCGCACGCCGGCCACCACCAGCGTCTGCGCCGGGTGGTCGCGTCCGAAGCGTGCCATCTCCAGCGAGTCGGCCACGCAGCCGCCGGTCTCCAGTGCCAGGTCCTGCAATTCGCCGTCGACGTAGTAGTGCGCCACCAGCACGGCTCGATGCTCGGCCAGCAAGGCCTTGGCGCGCGCCTTCAGCGCGGCGCGGGCGGCGGCGTCGGCCGCGGGCGCGGGCACGCGCGCCCAGGCCTGCTCGGTGCTGCAGACGCCACGCGCGTTCTGGCGGGTGAAGTCGTAGAGAACGGTTTCCATGGGGCGGGATTGTCGTGCGGCGGTCGATCGGCGTCTTTCAGCGTGCGGTGGCAAAGAACCGACTCGGCGGCTCGCCGACGGCACGTCGCACCATGGCGCTGAAGGCACTGGCGCTGGCGTACCCCAGCTCGGCCGCGATCCAGCCCATCGGCCGGCGCTCGGCCGCCCAGGTCAGGGCCTTGGCCAGCAGCACCTGCTGTCGCCATTGGCCGAAGCTGGTGGCCAGTTCGCGCCTGAACAGCCGCGCCATCGTGCGCGCGCTGGCGGCGTGTTCGTCGGCCCAGCCCTCCAGCGTGGCGTGGCGGGCCGGATCGGCCAGAACCGACTCGCACAGCGCGCGCAGCCGCTTGTCGGCCGGCCACTGCACCCCCAGCGCGACGGCGCGGGCGCGCCGCAGTTCGTCGTGCACGACGGCGGCCAGCAGCTGCTCGCGTTCGCGGGTGGCGGCGTCCAGTCGTTGGCGGGGTCCGTCCGGCGTCGTGTCCAGCTGCAAGACGGCGGCCCGCAGCAGCTCCGAGACCTCCAGCACGCGGCAGCGCGGCCACGCCAGCGACGCCTGCGGATGCAGGTACAGCGTGCGCAGCTCGGCGTCCTCGACCACCGTGATGGCGTGTTCAACCCCGGCGGGCACCCAGACGGCTCGCGACGGCGGCGTGAGGTAGGTGCCGTCGGGTGTTGCCAGACGCAGCACACCCGTCGTCGTGTAAGCCAGCTGGGCCCAGGCGTGCGAGTGCGGCACGACCTCGGTGCTGGCCACCAGCCGGTGCAGCTTGGCTCGGACCGGCCGCTCGGCACTGGGTGGATACAGGTGCGGCGTGATCGGGCCGACGCGGGTGCCGCGGCGTGGCCGCCCGGGCGCCCGGCCGGCGGATGGGCTTGCCAATGTCCGGATCTCGACAGTCATTGGCTGATTATCGTGATTCAGCCCCTCTTGGGCGACCTACAGTGTTCGACCATGAACACCGCCACCTTGCCGGCAACCCCCAGCCTGGGTCGAGAAGCGCGCACCATCGGACTCGTGGGTCTGGCGCACGGCACCTCGCACTTCCATCACCTGCTGCTGCCGCCGCTGTTCCCGGCCTTCATCGCCGAGTTCGGGCTCAGCTATTCGCAGCTCGGTCTGCTGGTGACGGTGTTCTTCGTCATCAGCGGTGTCGGCCAGGCACTGGCCGGATTCGTGGTCGACCGCATCGGCGCGCGGCCGGTGCTGTACGCCGCCATGGGCATGTTCGTGCTCGCGGGCCTGGCGGCAGCCAACGCCGACGGCATGCCGGGGCTGGTGCTGGCTGCGGCGCTCGCGGGTTTCGGCAACTGCCCGTTCCATCCGGCCGACTTCACGATCCTGAACAAGCGGGTCTCGCAGGCGCGCCTGGGTCACGCGTTTTCGGTCCACGGCATCAGCGGCAACCTGGGCTGGGCGCTGGCGCCGGTGTTCCTGATCGGCCTGAGCAGCGCCTTCGGCAACTGGCGCTACGCCTACCTCGGCACGGCGCTGCTGGCCGCGTCGGTTCTGCTGCTGCTGTGGTGGCAGCGCGAGGCCATCGACGACCGTGTCCACGCGGTGGTGAAGCCCGGCAGTGGCGCTGAATCGGTGGTGGACGACGGCTCGCTGGCCTTCCTGAAGCTGCCGTCGGTGTGGCTGTGCTTCAGCTTCTTCTTCTGGACCACCGCGGCGCTGTCGGCGATCCAGAGCTTCGCCAGTCCGGCGCTGGCCCAGATGTTCGGTGCACCGGCCACGGCGACAGCCTTTGTCGTCAGCGCCTACATGGTCTGCGGGGCCGTCGGCATGGTGATGGGCGGCTTTGTCGCCGGTCGCGTCAAGCGGCTCGAAGTCACGATCGCCGGCGCGATGGCGGCGTCGGGGGCCTTGCTGCTGGCCGTGGCGGTGCTGCCGCTGCCGTTGATGGCGGCGATGGCCCTCGTGGCGCTGGCCGGCCTGGGCACCGGGCTGGCCGGGCCGTCGCGCGACATGCTGATCAAGCGCGCTTCGCCGCCGGGTGCCACGGGTCGGGTCTACGGCACCGTGTACTCGGGCCTGGACGTGGGTTTTGCCCTTGCAGCACCGGTGTTCGGCTGGCTGCTGGACCACGCCGCGCCAAATGCCATCTTCCTGGGCGCTGCGGCCACTCTGGGCCTGGGCATCGTCAGTGCCGGCCTTGTCGGCTTCAGCACGCGTGGTCGAAGGGCCGAAGTGAAAGTGAGATAGCCACCGCGTAGAGTCGCGTTCCATGTCTGTTGCCACTTCCAACCCGGCGCGTCCGGCCGGGCACGCGCTGGTCCAAGCGCTGATCGCCCAGGGTGTTTCGACCTGCTTCGGCGTGCCCGGAGAGAGCTACCTGGCGGTGCTCGACGGCCTGCACGAACACCGCGAGCGGATCCGCTTCATCGCTTGCCGCCAGGAAGGCGGCGCAGCCTTCATGGCCGAGGCCCAGGGCAAGCTGTCGGGCCGACCCGGCATCTGCTTCGTGACCCGCGGCCCGGGCGCCACCAACGCCAGCATCGGCATCCACACCGCGTTCCAGGACTCGACGCCGATGATCGTGTTCATCGGCCAGGTCGCGTCGGACCAGCGCGACCGCGAGGCTTTCCAGGAACTGGACTACCGCCAGGTCTTCGGCCCCGGAACGCTGGGCATGGCCAAGTGGGTGGCCGAGGTGCAGAGTGCGGACCGGCTGCCCGAGTACGTGGCCCGCGCCTTCCACGTCGCGATGCAGGGTCGCCCCGGCCCGGTGGTGCTGGCCCTGCCCGAGGACATGCTGACGACGCCGACCACCGCCGCGGTGCTGCCGCGGGTCGAGCCGGCCCAGGCCTGGCCGGCGCCCGGCGCGATGCGCACCTTGCGCCAGATGCTGGTCGACGCCGAGCGGCCGCTGCTGATCGTCGGCGGGCCGGGCTGGGACGCCGAAGGCAGCGCCGCGCTGGAGCGATTCGCCGAGGCCTGGGCGCTGCCGGTGGCCAACGGCTTCAGGTTCCAGGACACGTTCGACAACCGCCACCCGCAGTACGCCGGCGACGTCGGCATCGGCATCAATCCAAAGCTCGCGCAGCGGGTCAAGGATGCCGACCTGGTCGTCGCGCTCGGCATCCGCCTGGGCGAGATGACCACCGGCGGCTACACCCTGCTGCAGGCGCCGCGGCCGCTGCAGAAGCTGGTGCACATCCACCCGGGCGCCGAGGAACTGGGCCGGGTCTACGCGGCCGACCTGCTGATCCAGGCCGCCGTTCCGGCCGCCGCACGCGCGCTGGCGGCGCTGGAGCCGCCGACGGCGCTGCGCTGGCGCGAGCGCACGGCCGCGGCCCAGGCCGACTACCAGGCCAACCTCGTGCCCAGCGCGGCCGTCGAGCCACTGGACATGGCCGAGGTCATGAAGACCATGCAGCGCTTGGCGCCTGAAGACACCGTCTACACCAATGGCGCCGGCAACTACAGCGGCTGGTTGCACCGCTTCGTGCAGTACCCGGCGGCGCGGCTGCACGGCCGCACGCAACTGGCACCGACCTCCGGGGCGATGGGCTACGGGCTGCCGGCCGCGGTGGCCGCCGCCCTGCTGCATCCGGATCGCACCGTGGTCAACGTGGCCGGCGATGGCGACTTCCTGATGAACGGCCAGGAACTCGCCACCGCCACCGGCTACGGCGCGAGGCGGCTGATCAGCATCGTCGTCGACAACGGCAGCTACGGCACGATCCGCATGCACCAGGAGCGCGAGTACCCCGGCCGCACCAGCGGCAGCGATCTGTACAACCCGGACTTCGCCGCGCTCGCGCGGGCCTACGGATGGAGCGCCGAGCGCGTCGACACGACCGCCGCGTTCGAGCCGGCCCTTGCGCGCGCGCTGGAACGTGGCACGCCGACCCTGCTGCACCTCAAGCTCGATGTCGACGTCAGCACCAGCCGCACCACGCTGACGGCGATTCGCGACCAGGCCCAAGTCCAAGCTCACGCAAGAGGCCCCGCATGACTGCTGCCCGAACGATCCCGACCTGCGACCTGTGCGATGCGTACAAGGCCGATGCCAGCGGCGCCTTCCGGGTCGTGCCGCCGGTGTTCCAGTCCTATGGTGGCGTCGCGGCATTCAGCGGTCCGGTCCGTACCGTGCGCTGCTTCGAAGACAACAGCCTCGTCAAGGCCGCAGTCGAGTCGCCGGGCGCCGGCCAGGTGCTGGTGGTCGACGGCGGCGGCTCGCTGCGCCGGGCGCTGGTGGGTGGCAACCTCGCCAGCGCCGCTGCGCGCAATGGCTGGGCCGGAATCGTCGTCCATGGTGCCGTGCGCGACGTCGCTGAACTCCAGTCGGCTGCCGTCGGTGTCCTCGCGCTTGCGTTGGTGCCGATGGCCGGCGAGCGCCGCGGCGAGGGCCAGGCTGACACGCCCGTGACGGTCGCCGGCGTGACCGTGCACCCAGGCGACTGGCTGGTCGCCGATGCCGACGGCGTGGTCGTGATGACCGCCACCATCGCCGCCGCCCAAGGGCTCGGTGTGCCGGCCGGCTAAACTCCCACTTTCTTCGTCGGGGTGTAGCGCAGCCTGGTAGCGCAACTGGTTTGGGACCAGTGGGTCGAAGGTTCGAATCCTTTCACCCCGACCATCATGACCTGGAGCGGCACATCGCAATCGGCTGCCTGTGTGGAGCCGGCCCTCAGCCCCCCCGCGCCGTGGTCGTCGCCGCGGCGACACGCCGCGTGAACTGCGGATCGTGGGGTTCGATGGTGGATTTGTCGAGCTTGCTCTTGTCCGGCAGGCGACGCGCCGAGGTGACGGCGTTGTCGAGCTCGGCGGCGAGCTTGCCGGCCAGGCCGCTGGCGGTCGCGATCAGCCATGAGCCGGTGTCCTGGAAGTCGCCGCCGTCCTGGTCGAGGAAGTGGTCTGCCGCCTTGGCTGCGGCCTGCAACTGGTGCGACACGACGCGCAGCTTGGGCACGATGGCCCCGAGTGCGGCGTCGGGCTGGTCCTTCAGACTGCGGGCCAGGCCGTCGATGTCGGCCGTCAACTCGGCCGCGAGATCCAGCGAACACGACATCAGCCACGAGGCCGTGTTGCCGGCGTCGCCGGCGCCCTGGTTGATGTAGTGGTCGGCCGCGCGGGTCGTGGCGCGCAACTGATGCGCCCGCGAGCCGAGTTGACGCAAGGCCTGGGCCCGTTCGTCGCCGGCGGCGGAGTCGGTGCGGGCGGGGGTGCGGTTTTCGCTCATGGTGCAGGCCGTCGGGAGAGGAGCGGCGATTCTGGCCGACTTGGCCTTGAAATGCCCGCTGCTGCGTTCGCCCGACGGCACGGGTCTGGCCGACCTGCGCTGAGCGGTGGCGGCGCCGCTACGGGGCCGCCCAGGCTGCGCAGGAAGGCCAGCAGGTCGGCCCGCTCGGCCGGTGTCAGCTGCAGCGGCACGAGGATGCGCTCGCCGTCGGCGTGCAGGCGTTCGAGGTCGATGCGGTCGTAGTGGCGCACCACGTCCTCCAGCGTCGCCAGGCTGCCGTCGTGCATGTACGGCGCGGTCGCGGCGACGTGGCGCAGGCCCGGGACCTTGAACTCGCCGAAGTGGCGCGGCTCGGCCGCGACGTGGCGGG
>Ga0209985_10002602_pt1 | contig 16146 bp, 15 predicted proteins | sample NOAtaG_FD_187305 | JGI IMG/M metagenome (GOLD analysis project Ga0209985, IMG submission 187305) | Freshwater lake microbial communities from Lake Erie, under a cyanobacterial bloom - NOAA_Erie_Diel6S_1000h metaG (SPAdes) (version 2) | ecosystem: Environmental > Aquatic > Freshwater > Lake ...
TGCGGCGCAACGCCGCCGCCGAGACGCGCGAGATGGACTTCGATGCGGCGGTGGCCGAGGGTGCGGCGGCGCTGTTCGGCGAGAAATACGGCGCCAAGGTCCGTGTGCTGCGCATCGGCGATTTCTCGCTCGAGCTCTGCGGCGGCACCCATGTGCGCCGCGCCGGCGACATCGGCCTCTTCAAGATCGTGAGCGAAGGCGGTGTCGCCTCCGGCGTGCGCCGCATCGAGGCGGTGACGGGTGAGGGCGCGCTGGCCTACGCCGAGGGCGCCGAGGCGCTCGTACGCGAGGTGGCGGGGATGGTGCGCGGCACGCGCGACGACCTCGCGGCCAAGGTGCGCGAGGCGCTGGAGCGCATCCGCCAGCTCGAGAAGGACAACCGCAGCTTGCGCGACAAGCTCGCCTCGGGTCAGGGCACGGACCTCGCCGCAGGCGCGGTCGACATCGCCGGCCTCAAGGTCGTCGCCACCACGGTCGAGGGCGCCGATGCCGGCGCGCTGCGCACCGCGGTGGACCAGCTCAAGGAGCGCCTCAAGGCCGCCGTGATCGTGCTCGCCACGGTCGATGCGGCCGGGAAGGTGGTGCTGGTCGCGGGCGTCACGCCGGGCGAGGTGGGTCGCATCAAGGCGGGCGAGGTGGTGGCGCAGGTCGCCAGCCTGGTCGGCGGCCGCGGCGGCGGTCGCCCGGACTTCGCGCAGGCGGGCGGCACCGACGCCGCCAAGCTGCCGGAGGCGCTCGCTGCGGTCGCGCCGTTCGTGCGCAGCCGTCTCGGCGGCTAGACACTTCCCGTCCCTCTCGGGCCGTCGCAACGGCCTTGTATGGCCCTGCGGACCCATCGGGTGGCCGCGCGGTGGACGCACCGTGCGCTTTGTCCTATCTTCGCCAGATAGAGGCGCCCGCATGGAAGTCGGGTCCGCCGGCGGGGGTCTTACAGGGGGTGAGACTCCGAGTCCGGCGGTCGCGCAGAGCGCCCGGGGGTTGTTCAATGCTGATTCTCACTCGACGCGTCGGCGAGACCGTCATGATCGGCGAGGAAGTGTCCGTCACCATCCTTGGCGTCAAGGGAAACCAGGTGCGCGTGGGCATCAACGCGCCCAAGAATGTCGCGGTCCACCGCGAAGAGATCTTCGAGCGCATCAAGTCGGAGGGCGGGGTCGAAGACGAACCGCAGCGCTCCGACATGCGCGCCTGAGGCCGTCCGGACGCGCCGGCGCGCAGCCGGCCGTTTTGACCCGGAGCGGGGCGCGGCCTATCATCGCGCCTCCGCGTCCGCGCGGGTCCGCGTCCGGAGAGATGGCCGAGTGGTCGAAGGCGCACCCCTGCTAAGGGTGTAAGGGCCAAAAGCCCTTCGAGGGTTCGAATCCCTCTCTCTCCGCCACTTCCCGGGTTTGCCATGCCTCATGCCAGCAGGACCTCGAAGCCTCCGCCGCGGGTGAAACAGAAGCCGCGGCCGCCGAAGCGTGTCCGCTTGGCTCCCGAGGCGCGACAATCGCTGATCCTCGACCATGCCGCCGAGATCGTCGCACGCGACGGCGTATCGGCGCTCTCGATGGACAGCATCGGCCGGGAGGCCGGCATCAGCAAATCGCTGGTGTACAACTACTTCCCCAACACCACCGACCTGCTGCGGCAGCTGCTGCAGCGCGAATGGCGCCGACTGCGGCGGCTGCAGGTCGAGGCGGCGCGCGAGGCGGACACCTTCGAGGCGTTGGTCCGGTCGGTGACGCATGTCTATCTCAAGTACATCGACGAGCGCGGCATGCTCATCGAGCGGCTGCAGGCCGAACCCTCGGTCTCCGCGATGCACGATCCGACGGAGTTCAGCCGCGACAGCGCGGTCGGTTACCTCGCCGAGATCGTGGCCGATCATTTCGGTCTGCCGATGGACATCGCCAAGGCGGCCACCGACATCAGCTTCGGCCTGCCGGCCACGGCCGGCGCGTACCTGTTGCAGCGCAAGATGACCCGTCAGGCGCTCGAGGACCTCACGGTCACGATGATCCTCGGCACCCTCGATGCGCTGAAACGCGAGCACATCGCGCGTCGGCGCTTGCCCCGCCGCGCGCGGGCCGCGTCCTGATCCGCCTCAGCCCGCGCCGCCCGCGGCCGCGATCAGGGCTGGGGTCCGCTCCAGCGGCGTGATGGTGACCGGTCGGCGGTCGTGCAGCAGGCCGTATTCCGCCTGGACCGCCTCCAGCGGGTCGCCGAGCCGCTCCTCGAACCGCACGAACTGCAGGCTGCGGGCGCGGCATCCCAGCGTCCAACCGTCGGTGATGGCATCCATCGCCGGTTTGATGAGATAGGGATCGAGCAGCGTCATGTGGCCGGTCACCACGGCGATCCACATCGAGGCGTAGGGGTAGTGGATCTGCGCCAGCTGGAAGGCCTGCAGGGACAGCTCGCCGAAGGGCGTGGCGGGATAGCCGGTGAGCACATGGTGCAGGTCGTGCGTCTGGAAGCCCCGCAGCACCTTGTAGGCGAGCGCCGGTGGCATGCGCGCGATCTTGCCGCTGCGCAGCAGTTCGTCGTGGCGGGCGTGGTAGCCGGCGGCGAGCCGCTCCACCAGCCTGTTGTCGACGATGAAGGCGCGGTAGGCATGGCCCAGCGTGCCGGGACCGTAGCCGTCGAGCGAGGCGAGGGTGAAGTCCGGCGCCAGCCAGCCCTCGCGCGCGAGCGGCCCATGCTCCGGGTGGTCGAGGATCGCCGCCTCGTACTTGGCGATGGCCTCCGCGGGCGCGGACTCCCACCATTCATTGAAGAGCCAGTCGACCCCGTACGCATAGAAGTCGTCGATGCTCTTGAGGAACTTCTCGCCGAAGGCGCGATCGATCGTCGTCTGCATGGCTGTCTCCATCGGGTCTACTTGGCGAGCGTGCCGCCGTCGACCGGGACCAACGCACCGGTCATGAACGCCGCCCGGTCGCTGACGAGGAAGGCGAGCACCTCGGCCACCTCCTCCGGCGTGCCGTAGCGGCCCATCGGGATGCCCTGCGCGAGCCGCGGCCGCGCGGCCTCGGGGTCGTCGGGCGAGATCCGGCGCTCCAGCTGGAACATCATCTCGGTCGCGGTCGGACTCGGGCACAGCGCGAGCACCCGGACGCCCTGCGAGGCCAGCGCGACCGCTGCGGACTTCGTCATGCCGTTCACCGCGAACTTGCTGGCGGCGTAGCCGAAGATGTTGCCGCTGCCGCCGAAACCGGAGACCGACGAGGTGTTGACGATCACACCGGAGCCGTTCGCCTGCATGTGCCGGCCGACATGCTTCAGGCCTAGATAGACGCCTTTGACGTTGACCGCCATGACGCGGTCGAAGTCGTCCTCCGGGTAATCCAGCACGTTGGCGATGGCTCCGCCGATCCCGGCGTTGTTGAACAGGATGTCGATCCGGCCGCCGAGCGACACGCCGAGCGCGATCGCCGCGTCCCAGTCGGCGGCCTCGACCACATCGCCGCGGTGCGCGGCCACCTGACCGGCGGCGAGCGCGGCGCTGAAATCGGCTTCGGGCCGGTCGAAGGCCACGACGCGGGCGCCGTCCTGGCACAGGCGTCTGACCGCCGCGAGGCCGATGCCGCGGGCGGCGCCCGTGACGATGGCGACGCGATCTTTGAGCGCTGGGTCGGGCATGGGTGTCATGTCTCCATGGTGCGGGCGATGGGATGCCGGTGGATGAAATCGCGGATCAGCGATGCGCAGCGGTCCGGCTCGTCGCGATGCGGCACATGTCCCGCCTCGGCCAAGCGCACGACCCGGCAGTCGCGGCAGGTGGCTGCGATGGCGTCGGCCATCGCGGGCACGAACACCGCATCCCGCTCGCCCCAGATCAGCAGCACCGGACAGTCGATGCGCTCGGGCGGGGCAGCATCGACCGGCGATGTCGGCGCGGTTGCGGGCGCGGGCGTGTCGACGGCCGGGACCACGAACGGCGCCGCGCGGTACCAGGCGAGCATGGACCGCCAAGCGCCTGGACGGCTCCATGCGTCGCGGTAAGCGGCGATGTCGTCGTCGGTGAGCAGGCCGCGTCGGCGCGGCTCGCCGAGGAAGCGTTCGATCAGCGCATCGACGGCGGACTCATGGAACAGCTGGTCGGCGGCCGGCGATCGCAGCAGCGTGATGTATTGCGATGCCGCGCGTTGTCCCGGGTGGTGCCAGATCATCTGCTGCAGCACGGCGGGCGGCGGGGCGTTCAGGGCGACGAGGCTGGCCACGCGCTGCGGGAAGCGCCGTGCGAGTTCGAAGGCGAGCACGCCGCCCCAATCGTGACCGCAGACATGGGCCTGCGGTAGCCTCCAGGCATCGAGCAGCGCGACGAGGTCGCCCACCAGACGCTCGATGCGGTAGTCCTCGACCGCCGTCGGGGCGCTGGTGGCGCGATACCCGCGCAGGTCGGGCGCGAGGGCCCGCAGCGAGGAACCTTGCAGCCGCTCGAGCAGGGGCCGCCATGCCGCGGCGTGGTCGGGGAAGCCGTGCAGCAACAGCAGCGGTGGGCCTTCCCCCTGCTCCAGATGATGGAACTCGAGCCCGTCGATATGCAGCGACCGTGACCGCAGGAGCGGTGCAGCGCCGGCGCCGGGACGGTCGGCCCCGCTCACGCCTGAGGTGCCGCCGCTCGGCGGTGCGCGGTGCGTGCGTCGTCGACCGAGCGGCCTTCGGCTTCCTCGAGCAGCGCACGCACCGTCACCCGCGCCGTAGCACCGGGCTGCAGGATCTCGAAGATGTTTCCGTCCGGGTCGCGGCCGAAGAAAACCGCGGCGTTGCCGAAGTCGCGCGGCGGACCGTGGGTGACCACGCCCTGCGCGACGAGGCGCGCGAAGTCGGCATCGATGTCGTCGCTCTCGAAGCAGAGGTGGCTCCAGCCGGGCGCGGCGGCGTCGACGGGTGCCACCGCGGTCGTGGCGGGGTGCTCGTATTGCCAGAACTCCAGTTCCGCGTTGGCGAGGCGCAGCCATGCGCCCTTGAACCGCACATCGGCGATGCCGGCGACGAGATCGAACTTGGGGTGGGGGCCGAAGCCGCCCTGGCCGTGGATCCCGATGCCCGTCAGCGCCGCGTAGAAGCGCGTCAGCCGCGCGATGTCGGGCGTCACCACGGCGGTGTGCGCGAACCAGGGACGGGTGGCATCGGCGGGCGCCCAGGGCGTGCCCTCGAGCTCGAGCAGGTTGTCCTCGGGGTCGCGCAGGTAGACATAGCTGTGGCCCGTGCCGAGTCCGGCGGGGCGTGCGTGCGCGCGGGCACCCGCGCCCGTCAAAGAATCATACAGACGGTCGGAGATGGCGCTCTGCAGGCAGATGTGCCGGATGCCGGCCGAATGGACGCCGCGCTCGGCCCGGACCGCATCGCGGCCCGCATCGAAGCGGAGCAGTTCGAGGCAACCCAGAGTGCCCTGCAGGAACACGACCTCGCCGGAGGCGTCGGGCAGCTGCAGCAGGGCGCGGTTCGCGGGCGTGTCGGCCACCGCGAAGCGGTGCACCGGCCTGAAGGCCTGCTCACGGGTGTAGAAGGCGAGTGCGGCGTCGAGATCGCGCACCGCGAGGCCGGTGTGGTGCAGACCGGTGATCATGGGCGGATGATCATGGGCGGATGATCATGGGCGGAGCGGTGTCGCGTCGACCGCGGCGTCCGGTCGGGTCTCCGTGGCGGTCTCGGCGGCGATGCGTGCATCGATCTTCGCACGGATGGCGCTGTGGCGGTCCGCCGTCAACGAATACCGCCAGGCCATCAGCGCGGCGACCAGCACCAGCGCGCAGGGGATGAGGCTGTAGCTGATCGTCAGCGCGAACAGCGGCTCGGCGCGCTGTTCGCCCGCCGACATGTAGCCGACCGCGCCGAGCAGCAGCAGCGGCAGACCCGAGCCGAGCGCGTAGCCGAGCTTCTGCACCATCGCCAGCGCAGCGTAGAACAGCCCTTGCTGACGGTCGAGCGTCTCGGCGGTGTCGATGTCGGCGGTGTCCGCCACCATCGCATGCGGCAGCATCAGCACGGCGCCGTAGCAGGCGCCCTTGAGCACGAACAGCGCCGTGAACACCGCCACGCCGCCCTGCGGCACGAAGAACATCGCGGCGTTGGTAAGGGCGACGATGGTCAGTGCGACGGTGAGTGCGCGGTGCTTCTCGATGCGCTTGGCCAGCCAGACCCAGCCCGGCATGACGATGAGCGCAGCCACGAAATACATGAAGTAGACGATGCCGATGTTGCTCACGCCCACGACATCGCGCGCGAAGAACACGGTGATGGTCTGGCGGAACACCTCGCCCACCGTGGCGATCAGCACCAGCAGCGTCACGTTCAAGAACGCGCGGTTGGCGGCGAGCATGCGCAGCGCGCCCCGGATGTCGAACGGCGCCTTGCGGATCGGTGCCTGAGGCTCGGGTACGAAGATGAAGGCGAGCGCGGCGCAGACCGGCAGCAGGGCGATGATGACGATGCTGAGCGCCGCCATCACATCGGCGCTGGTCGCACCAGGGCGCGTCAGGACATAGGCCGGGATCACGGTGGAGGCGATCAGCCCGATGATGCTGAAGGTCTGCGACACCGAGCTGATGCGGGTGCGCACGTGGTAGTCCGGCGACAGTTCGGCGGCCCAGGCCTGGTAAGGCAGCAGGATGAGCGTGTAGCCGAGGTACACCAGCGCCACCGCGAGGCCGAAGTAGACGATGCCCACGCCCGGCTCCGGCCGGAACAGCATGTGGACGCCCGCCATCATCGCCACCGCGCCGAAGATCAGCCAGATGCGCCTGCGGCCGATCTTCGGCCGCCAGCGGTCCGAGAGGACGCCGACGAGCGGATCGGTGATGAAGTCGGAGAGCCGCGCGAGGATCAGCGTGATGCCGATGAGCTGCAGACTGAGCTGCATCTGCCCCGAGTAGAGCGGCGCCAGGTAGATGGCGATCGGCAGGCCGATCATGCCGAGCGGCAGCTGTACCGCACCGAAGGCGAGGATCCGCCAGAACCCGAGCGGCTGGTCACCCGATGCGGGATCCGTCGCCATCGAAACCCCCTGATGGGCCCTAGAGCGGGAAGATGGTGTGCCCGCCGTCGAGGACCAGCGTCTGACCGGTCATGAAGTCGCTCCGCCGCGAGGCAAGATAGACCGCGATGCCTTCCATGTCTTCCAGCCTGCCGATGGTGCCCGAGGCGACGCGGCGCCGGCAGCCTTCCTGGAAGGCCTTGGGCGTGTTGAGCGACATCTCGGTCTCGATGAAGCCCGGCAGGATGGCGTTGACCTGGATGCCGTTCGGGCCGAGTTCGATCGCGAGCGAGCGCACGAGACCTGTGACGGCCGCCTTGGTCATGCAGTAGCCGGCGGAGTTGGGCAGGCCGAGCAGCGCTGCGACCGAGGAGGTCACGATGAGCTTGCCGCGGGACTTCTGCGCGAGCCAGTGACGGCTGGCGAGCTGGAAGGAGTCGATGACGCTCTGCACGTTCAGGTCGTGCGTCGCCGTCCAGTCGGCGGGGCCGAGGTCGACGAAGCGGCCGCGGACGCCGGGACCCCCTGCGTTGGCGAAGCAGCTGTCGAGACGGCCGAACGCGTCGAGCGTCTGCGCGAAGGCCGCGCTGGAGGACGCCGGGTCGGTCACATCGGCGACGAAGCTGCGGGCGATGCCGCCGAGCGCCTGCAGTTCGGCGACCGCCGCGGCGTTCTTGTCCGTGTTGCGTCCCCAGACCGCGACCTGCGCGCCGGCCTTGACGAGACCTTTGGCCATGGCGAGGCCGAGGCCGCCGTTGCCGCCGGTGACGAGGGCGACATGGCCCGTGAGATCGAAGAGATCGTGCGCTCTGGTCATCGTCCTGCCGCCTTGTGATGCAATTCGAGTCCGCGGGCCCAACGGCGCTGGAAACCCCGCCAGTAGCCGGGTTGCGCGTCGCCCGCGCGGGTGCCGCCCCATTGCTGGCCGAACGCGCTCGGCCACTGGCCGTCGTCGGCGATCGGGGTCGGTACGTCGAGATACCTGCGCTTGTCCGCATCGCCCTTCAGGTGGAGGTCGAGGAACGCGCTGATGAAGTGTTCGTTGATGGCTTCCATCCGATCCTTGCGCCACACCGGATCGGTGAGGAACTCGATGGTCTGGAAGTCGGCGTCCGCAGGCAGCGGCACCGGATTGCCCGCGATGTTGTGGGCCGCACCGCGGTACACCAGCAGATGGCGCTCCGTGCCGGTGGTGGCGCCGAACAGGCGCTTCACGCCGCGCTCGAAGTCCACCACATCGTCGCGGTCGCCGTCGATCAGCAGCAGCGGCGCGCGCAGCCCGGCGAGGGCGGCATCGTTCCAGGCCATCGCGCCCGGCTGTGCGCCCCAGGGCGCGAGCGCCACCACGGCCTTGATGCGTTTTGCGAGCGCGGGATCGGGGTCCGGCAGCAGCGCGCGGGCGGGGGCGGGGAACTGGGCGTAGGCCGGCGCGTCACGGTCGAGCGGCACGCCCGCGGTGACCAAGGTCCCGTATCCGCCCATGGAGAAGCCGAGCAGACCGATGGCATCCGGTTCGATCTGCGCCGTCACCGCGGGATCGAACAGGCTGCGCTCGAGCAGGGCCGTGAGCACGCGCTGCTGGTCGCGGGCGCGGTGGATGAGCACCGCGCCGAAGGAGAGCGCGAAGCTCCGCGCGTCGGTGAAGGGTTGGTCGCGGTGGTCGACCGAGGCGACTACATAGCCGCGCGAGGCCAGCGTCTCGCCGAGCCGGCTCATGTGCTCGGACCAGCCGCCGTAACCGTGCGACATCAGCACCAGCGGGAACCGCACACCGGCGAGGGGACGCGCCTCCGACAGCGCGAGCCCGTTCTCCTCGACATCGAGCACCTGCTGGCCCGGCAGGGCGCGGCGGTGCCGGTAGACGGCCTTGGGCGCCGCCGCGTCGGTCGAGGCGGGCTTTTCAGCGGGGAACCAGACGCGGACGCCGATCCTCCGGTCGCCCGCCGTCAGTTCGCGGTAGTCCGTGCCGATCGCCTGCGGACCGGGGCCGGACAGCGCCGGCATCTCGGCCGAGCGCGGCGCCGCGCCCGCCATCGGCGCGACGACCAGCAGCATCGAAGCGAGAAGCCGCAGGAGCGGCCGCGGGCCGTCCGGCATGTCCGCCGTCATCCTCAGAAGGCCTTCTCGAAGATGACGCCGAAGGTCCGGGGTTCGAGCAGACGGACGTTCCGATAGCGTCCGATCAGCGCGTCCTCGATGATGATGTTGGTGATGTTGTCCTCATCGCTGACGTTCTTGACGAAGAAGCGGACGCTGACGCCCTGATCGGCCCGGTCGAAGCGGGCCTGCAGGTCGAAGGTGCCCCACGATTCGATCACGTCGGTCGGCGTGTTGTACTCGCGCGCGAAGTACTTGTCCTGCCACAGGGCATCGAGGCGCCAGGTCGATGTCCATCCCCCGGCCGAGGGCGTGGTGGTGAACTGCACGCCCACCTTGGCTTTGGCCGACGGGGAATGCGGCAGCTCGTTGCCCGCCAGGTTGACCTGCACGGTCGGGGTCGTCGCGGTCAGGCTTTGCGCAGGGTTGGCGGCGTCCTCCGAGAAGAAGGTGCCGATCTCGGTGTCGAGATAGGAGAGGTTGGCGTCGATCAGCCAACCGGCGCTCGGCGCGTACAGGAACTCGGCCTCGAGGCCCCAGATGTCGGCATCCGCATTCCGGGTGACCACGCCGCCGTTGATGCGCTGACCGAGCTGCAGACCCGAGTAGTCGTAGAGGAACCCCGCGAAATTGGCTTGCAGCCGGCCGTCCCGCAGGGTGTTCTTGGTGCCGATCTCGAACGCGGTCACCTCCTCCGGCCCATAGGTGGGGGCGGAGTTCGAATTGTTTAGGCCGCCGCCCTTGTAGCCCGTGGAGACGGAACCGTAGATCAAGGTCTGGTCGGTGAAGCCGAGGTCCGGTGTCCAGTCGAGCGCGGCTTTGCCGGTGGCCTTGCTGCCCTCGAAGCTCGAGAAGACCCACGGGCCCAGGGGCGCCAGCACGATGGAGCGGGACTCGCCGGAGCGCTTCTCCTCGGTCTGGCGGGCGCCCAAGGTGAGGCGCAGGTCATCCGCGAGCGTGAAATAGAGCTCGCCGAACAGGGCCTTGGTCTCGTTCTTGCCGTTGCGGCTCAAGGCCGACACCCGCCAGGTCTCCTCCGGGCGGCCGTTGGCCTTCTGGAACGACTCGATGGAGGGATGCCAGGTCTCGAACCCGCCGCTGCTCTTGCCCTCGAGGTAGAAGGCGCCGATCAGGAAATCGCGGCCGCCGTCGTAGTCCGACGCGAGCCGCAGCTCGGCGGTCCGCGTTTCGGTGTCGCTCGTGAAGCTGTCGGTCGTGAGCAACCGGTCCGTGGTGACGGTCCGGCCGCGGGCGGCCGTGTAGGTGATGGGCCGCGTGAAACGGAACGGCAGGTCGGCGTTGTCCCAATCCGTGTTCTGTTCGGTCGAACCCTCGGACCACGCCACCACACCGGACAGCTTCAGGTCGCCGAAGCGATGGTTGCCGTCGAAGGTCACGAACCGCTGGTCCAGCTTGTAGGTCGGGTCGGTGTCGGCGGCGACCTTGCGCAGGTCGGTGGGGTTGGGTGCGCCGGCATAGATGTTGGTGCCGGCGGGGAAGGGCGTGAAGAAGCGCGCCAAGGTGTTGAGGATGGTGGTGTTGGCGTCCGGGGAGTCGAAGCCCAGCTGGCGCGGATCGCAGCCGAGGACCGGATGGGCCTTGCACATCCGCTTGCCCTCGCGGGCGCGCGTGCTGTCCTCGTCGTACATGCCGAAGATCAGCGTGAAGTCGGTGTTCTCGCCCGCCTCGAAGACGGTCGTCGAGCGGACCGCCCATTGATCACGGCCGTCGACCTGGTTGCCGGTCGCCAGGTTGTCGGTGTAGCCGTCGCGCATCAGCTTGTAGGCCGCGAAGCGGGTCGCGAGCTTGTCGCCGAGCGGCAGGTCGAAGGACAGGGCGAAGCGGGCGTTGTCGAAGTTGCCGAGCTGCAAGCTCGCTTGGCCGCCCACCGTCCGGCCGGGTCGGCGGGTGATCACGTTGATCGCGCCCCCGGTCGTGTTGCGGCCGTAGAGCGTGCCCTGCGGGCCGCGCAGGACCTCGATGCGCTCCATGTCGAACAGTTCGTTCTGCGGCAGATAGCCGATCGCCGCGCCGTTGACGAAGGATTGCACCCCGAGGTCGGACGAACCCAAGGCGTTGGTGCCGATCCCGCGCAGCGTGTAACGGTCGTTGCCTGTCAGGACGGCGTTCGGGATCGAGTACTGAAGGTCGGTCGCATCCTCGATCTGCGCCCGGTCCAGGGCGGCCGATGAGAAGACGGAGAGCGCGATGGGCACGTCTTGGGCGGCCTGCTCACGCTTCTGTGCCACCACCACGACCGTCTCGAGCACTTGGCTCTCGTCGGTCGGTGCCGGTGAGGACTGAGAGGATGCTTGCGGAGCCGGCAGCGGCTCTGAATGCGCGGGCGGCGCCAGCGATACGGCGGTGATCCCCCATACGGATGCGCACAGCACATGCTTGACGGTCTTCTTCATACGGCCTCCCCAGAAGTGGTGACCGAGTGTCGACTCGTATTGGACGAAAAGTCAATAGATGGGGTTATGACACCCTTTGATAGGCGATGGATGGGGTGAAATGAACCTCATAAACATAGTTATTGAATGGGGTGTCAATAAAGTGCTCCGCTGCCTTGGCCGCGTGCCGATGAACCGTTGTACGAGGACAACCCCTGGTGACGCTAGGTTTCGACCCCTCCCGGACGCAGCACTTCCCTCGAGATCATGAACAGCACGCAGAGCCTGTTCCACCTCTGCCGCATGGTCTCCAAGGACGAGTGGGAGACCGAGTTCCTCGGCTGAACGCGGGGGAGGGTGGAGTCCCCCGACGGGTTCCATTACAATTCGCGCCCCTCGGCCCCGGGCTCACAGCCCGCCGGGTCGGGACCGTCGGCGCGCCCGTAGCTCAGTTGGATAGAGCGCATGGCTACGAACCATGAGGTCGGGAGTTCGAATCTCTCCGGGCGCGCCAATCTCCGTCCGATCCCGGACGCGGTCCCGTTCAGTCCGCCCAGATCTTCCGGTTGAGCCAGGCGTATTCGAGGTCGAGCAAGGTCCTCAGCCGCTGGTTGGCGAACCGCGCCCTCGAGAGCTCCGTGCAGATGACCGCCGGGTGCTCGGTGGCGGCCGCGGTGATGAGCTTCGCCAAGCCGTCGGCCGCGAGCGCCGCGCCGTCCTCGCGGCTGCGGTGCAGCGACAGGTACTCCGGGTCCGCGAGCAGGCGGCGACGGAAGGACTCGACCTGCGTACTGTCCCAACGGGCCTCGCGCGCCCGTCGGTCGAGCGCGTCCTCAAGATTGGCCTCGAGCGCCGATGTCTCCCGGTAGAGCTTGTTCGAGTCGTCGCGCAGTTCCGCGAGCGCGCCCAGTGCGTCGTCGTCGGTCGCGCAGGCGAGCGCGCTGCCCGTGGCGAGCGAGCCGCCCAGCATCACTGCGGCGAGCACGGATCGTGCAGACGAGAGGGACATGATGCGCCTCAGGCCTCGGCTCAGGGCGCCCGGGGTGTCGCCGTCGGCGCAGCGACGCCCGGCGCGACCGCATCGGCGGCAGCGGCGCCCGGTGTGGTGGCATCGGGCAGCACCGGAGAGGTCGGCGAGGGCGCCGGCGTCACGCGGTCCACGAAGAAGCCGGTCTCACCGAAGCAGCTGGACGGCAGGCCGCGGTGCTCCACATAGTGCAGCTGCACGCGCTCTCCGACCAAGCCCGCCACCTGGTCGGCCACCGCCTTGTCGCGCACCGTGAAGGACCACATCTCGGGCGGCAGACCGGGCGCCGCGTAGAGCGCGAGCTGACCTTCGTAGGTCTTGCAGAGCCAGCCCTTGCGCTCGAACTTCTGCAGCAGACCGCCGCGATCGCCCGCCGAGTAGGACCAGTTGAGGGCGACCAGCGTCCAGATGAGCAGCGCGGCCGCGATGCCCGCCAACCACCAAAGAAAGAACCGCTTGATGCGGCTGCGCTTGCGCGGCGGCGGCACGACCGGCGGCGGCACGACCGGCGGCGGCGCCGACCGGGCAGCCGGGGCCGCAGCAGCCGCCGCGGGCTTGGTCGGGTCAGGCGAGGGTGTGGAAGACTCGTTGGACATCGTCGTCCTGCTCCAGTTTGTCGATGAGGGCGAGCACCTCTGCGGAATCCGCTTCGGAGAGCTCGTTGGGCGCCATGCAGATGTACTCGTGCTCGGCCGAGAGCGGCACGATCCTGCGCGCCTCGAGGGCTTCCTGCACGCGGCCGAAATCCTCGAACGGGCAGCGCACGACGAGCTGCGGTTCGCCCTTCTCGCCGGTGCTCTCACCCATCTCATCGAGGCCGTGGTCGATGAGATACAGCTCGAGGTCGTCCTGGTCGATGCCTGCCGGGTCGAGGCGGAACACGCCCATCTTGCGGAACATGAACGACACGCTGCCGCTGGTGCCGAGGTTGCCGCCGTTCTTCTGGATGATGTTGCGCACGGTGGCGACGGTGCGCGTCGGGTTGTCGGTCGCGGTCTCGACCAGCAGCGCGATGCCGTGCGGCGCGTAGCCCTCGTAGAGCACTTCGTCGTAGTTGGTCGCGTCGCGGCCGCTGGCGCGCTTGATCGCGGCCTCGACCTTGTCCTTGGGCATGTTGACCGCGCGCGCGTTCTGCAGGATGCGGCGCAGCGCCGGGTTCGACTGCGGGTCGGGGCCGCCCGACTTGACGGCCATGTTGATGTCCTTGGCGATGCGGGCGAACTGCTTCGCCATGCGGTTCCACCGCGCGAACATCGTGTGCTTGCGAACTTCGAATATGCGTCCCATGCGCGCATGGTAACCGCCCCGGGTGAGGCGCGGCTATCGCCTCCGGTCAGGGCGCCGTCGGCGCAGCGGCCGGCGCGGTCGTCGAGGGCGCGGCCGGCGCCGCCGATGCGGCGGGCGTCGCGGCGGGCGCCGGCGTGCCCGGTTGGTCGCGCTCGTAGCCCTGCATCGCCGACTGCTCGGCGCGCTTGGTCATGACGACGATGCTGATGCGCCGGTTGATCGGATTGCGCGGGTTCTGCTTGTCGAACAGGATCGCCGAGGAGACGCCGACCACGCGCGCGATCTTGTCCTCCTTGAGCCCGCCCGCCACCAGCGCACGCCGTGCCGCGTTGCCGCGGTCGGCCGAGAGCTCCCAGTTGCTGTAGCCGTTGCGGGCGCCGCCGGCATAGGGCGTGTTGTCGGTGTGACCGGAGATGCTGACCTTGTTCGGCACCGAGTTGAGGTACGGTCCGAGCTCGCCCAGGATGCGCGTGGTGTAATCTTTGAGCAGCGTGCTGCCGAGGTCGAACATCGGCCGGTTCTTGGTGTCGATGATCTGGATGCGCAGCCCCTCGGGGGTGATGTCGAGCAGCAGCTGCTCCTTGAAGGGCTTCAACGCCTGGCTCTTCTCGATGGCGTCGCTCAACTGCCCGTGCAAGGACGAGAGCTGCCGCTTCTCCATCGCCTCGGCGAGCCGGCGCGCCTTCGCCTCCTCGGGCGTCTCCTCGCGCTGCGCTTCCTTGAAGTCCTCCATCATGCGGCCGAGCATCGGCTGCATCTCGGGTCCGGCGCGCGGCGCGTCCATGGCGCCGCCGAGGTTGATCGCGCTCGTGCTCGAACCGCCGGGGCCGTTCTGGCCGGGCGCGGGCTTGGTGGAGTCGCCGTCCTGCATGCTCGGGTTCTTGAAGTACTCGAAGATCGCGGCGCGCTGCTGCGGGTCGGCGGTGGCGACCAGCCACATGACGAGGAAGAACGCCATCATGGCGGTGACGAAGTCGGCGTAGGCCACCTTCCACGCACCGCCGTGGTGACCGGCGGCGATCACCTTCTTGCGTCGGATGATGATCGGACGCGCTGCGCCGTCCTTGCCTTTGGGAGGGTTCGCCGCCATGGACGCCCCTTACTCCGCCGCGCTCTTGGGCTTGCCCTTGAGGTGCGTCTCGAGGTCGCTGAAGGTCGGGCGTATATCGGCGAACAGCAGCTTGCGCGCGAACTCGACCGCGACCTGCGGCGGATACCCGCGCACGCTCGCCACCAACGCCATCTTCACGACCTCGAAGGCCTTGCCTTCCTCGTGGGCGCGCACCTCCATCGCCGCGGCGATCGGCCCGACGAAGCCGTAGGCCACGAGGATGCCGAGGAAGGTGCCGGTCAGCGCCGCACCGACCTTCATGCCGATCTCGGCGTTGCTCGAGCCTTCGATGGCGGCCATGGTGTTGATGATGCCGAGCACCGCGGCCACGATGCCGAAGCCCGGCAGCGCGTCGGCCACCTTCTGCACGGCATGGGCCGGTTCGGCGGCCTCCTTGTGGTGGGTCTCCAGTTCGTAGTCGAGCAGGCTCTCCAGCTCGTTCGGGTCGAGGTTGCCACCGACCATGAGGCGCAGGCAGTCGGTGATGAACTCGAGCATGTGATGGTCCTCCATCACCGCCGGATACTTGTTGAACAGCTCGCTCTTCGTCGGGTCCTCGATGTCCGCCTCGATGGCGAGCAGGCCCTCCTTGCGGGCCTTGACCAGCAGGTCGAACACCAGCTTCAGCAGGTCGACATACGAGTCACGGGTGTAGCGCGGCTTCTTGAAGAGCGCGACGGCGCCGCCGAACGAGGCCTTGACCACCTTCACCGAATTGCTGGTGATGAAGGCGCCGAGCGCCGCCCCGATGATCACCACGATCTCCGACGGATGCCAAAGGAGCAGCAGGTCGCCCCCGGCCATCAGGAATCCGATGGCGACCGAAAGCAGGACGATGACTGAGCCGACCATCGCGATCATGGGAGACGCTCTCGGGGACAGGTTGCAGTGGGCCTGTCCCGGTAACGGCCCGCGCCGCGCGGACTTTAATTAATCTGGGTTGAGCGCCCCCTGTGACGCAGTCCACAATGTCGGCCGTCCCGCCGGTTCCAGGAGCCCCCCCCCCATGTTCGACCTGTCCGTCTATCTCACCGGTCTCGGTGTGCTCGTCGTGTTCGCCGCAGCGGGGTGGGCGCTGTCGGTGGTCCGCAGCAATGTCGACCATGTCGACAGCCAGTGGTCCTTGATGTTCCTGCTCGCCATGCTGGCCTACGCCGGGACCGTCCCGGAGACGCAGCGCGGTCGGCTCGTCCTGGTGCTGGTCGCGATCTGGGCGATCCGGCTTTCGGTCTACCTCACGGCCCGCAATTGGGGCCACGAGGAGGAC
>Ga0209985_10002612_pt1 | contig 16101 bp, 14 predicted proteins | sample NOAtaG_FD_187305 | JGI IMG/M metagenome (GOLD analysis project Ga0209985, IMG submission 187305) | Freshwater lake microbial communities from Lake Erie, under a cyanobacterial bloom - NOAA_Erie_Diel6S_1000h metaG (SPAdes) (version 2) | ecosystem: Environmental > Aquatic > Freshwater > Lake ...
TGGTCCAAAGGCAAAGCCTCCAAGGCGACGATCATGATCAGGCCAAAGGCTAGGGCAAAGGCAACGCGAAAGCCAAGGACATCGGCAGGCAACGGCGAAAGATTCTGCTAGTCTCTGGTACTAAAGGATCGGCCTGGATGACGTTGGCGAAGCCAAACGTCAACAGGCCCTAGTCTGCAGCGTCAGAGCCCCGAAGCTTACGATCCCATCTCGTCTGTGGTGCGAGTGTCGGGTGGACTGACATGGACCAGAATCTTGTCCACTCGTCTTCCGTCCATATCGACGACTTCGATCCGAAGATGGTCGAGAAGGATGACATCCCCTTCCTTCGGGATGCGGCCCATCTGCTTCATGATCAGACCAGCGATGGTTTGGATATCCTCGCCCTCGGTGAAGTGGGCGAAATTGACTTCAAAAATCTCTTCGAATTCGTGGACGGACGTCATACCATCAAGGAGGATGCTACCATCCTCGCGTTTTGTGATCTTGTTGCTATGGATACCCGCATCGTGAGGTAAGGAACCGACTAGTGCCTCCATCATATCGATGATGGTCACCAGGCCAGCTAAGCCTCCATACTCGTCGATCACCACAGCGACATGGGCGCCCTTTTCCTTGAAGCTCTCAAGCACATCGAGGACTGACACAGACTCTGGGATCATCATCGGTTCGACCATACAATGGCGAATATCCCACTTGTGGTCCTGCTGTGCCGTCTCGTAGAGCAATCGCTTTGCGGAGAGCATCCCGATGAGGTTGTCTACCTGTCCGTCATAGACCGGGAAATAGGTATGTTTGGTTTCTTTCATGCGTTCGAGGATCAGAGGCAAGGGATCGTTGATGTCGAAGCTCACGATCTTGGTGCGGGGAGTCATGATATCACCCGCAGACAGACTCCCCAGTCGCAGTGTGCGCTTGATAATCGTCTCTTCCCCCTGTTCAAACACACCGGCCTCTGTGCCTTGCTCCACGAGAAGTTTGACCTCCTCTTCGGTCACCTGAGCTGATTCGACCTTATCGAGATTCAAGATGCGCAATAGGCGCTCCGTAGAAAACGATAGGAAGCGAACAGCCGGCTTAGACACCACGGAAATCATCCGGATCGATCGAGCGACGTTGGATGCCATGTGCTCGGGATTGTTCAAGGCCAATCGTTTCGGCACCAACTCACCCAAGATCAAGGATAGGTAAGTCGACAGAATCACCACGATACCCAATCCCACTCCACTGGCATAAGGCGCCAGGATGGGAATGTTTGTTTCGATACCCAGGGCAATCTTTTGCGAGATGGTCGAGCCCCCGAATGCACCGACCAAGACTCCCACCAAGGTGATCCCGACCTGCACGGACGCCAAGAGATCCGAGGGTGATTCGATGAGATTCAGGGCGACGCGTGCCCCACTTTTGCCCTGATTCGCTAGAGACTGGAGGCGTAGCTTATTGGAAGATACGATAGCCATCTCGGACATAGACAAAAATCCATTGAGGATGATGAGCGCTAGGATGACCACCACCTCAAACGTTATCGATTCCAATTCAAGTCTCCTTCAGTCAGATGGAACACGACTCAGCCTCAGCGCCTGTAGCTCTGCAAGACGCCCGCCAAAGCCTGGACGGCCTGCCCGCTGCCCCCAGGTTCCCGTAGTGCTCCCCGTTCCGCATCAGTCCATGCGTAGATGTCAAGGTGGGCGAAGGGAACACCTTTCGCAAACTCAGCAAGAAATAGAGCTGCGGTGATCGCTCCGCCGTAGGATCCGCTCGCACAGTGATTGATATCGGCTACGGTGGTATCGAGTTTGGGACGATATCCATCGAACAGGGGCATCCGCCACATCAAATCGCCACTTTCCTGTGCCTTCCTTTGGATGACGGTGCCGAGCTCGTCGTCGGTGGCAAAAAATCCGGCCACGTCTGATCCTAGGCCTACTTTGATGGCCCCCGTAAGGGTTGCTGCAACTAAAATCGCAGCCGGTTGATCCACACCGGTTTGCGCGCCTGCGACAGCCATAGCGTCAGCAAGGACCAAGCGACCCTCGGCGTCAGTATTATGAATTTCGACGGTCATGCCGTTCTTGGCCTTTATGATGTCACCCGGCCGATAGGAACGACCCGAGATGGCATTCTCGGCTAGGGGAATATAAACATCGACGGGACGGTTGCAGGCACTATCGAGGAGATAGGAAAAGAGTCCGACGACCGCCGCAGCCCCGCCCATATCCTTTTTCATAAGGCGCATGCCAACCGGATCCTTAATGTCCAATCCACCCGAATCAAAGGTGATACCTTTTCCCACAATCGCCAGGGGAGCCTCTTGACTCTTGGGGTCGGGCCGGTAGCGAATATGCACCAGACAGGGAGCTTTATCCGATCCTCGTCCTACAGCCACATGCAGACCCATCCCCTCAGCCTGCAAGCGTTCAGCATCCCAGATCGTCACCGCGACTCCAGGCTTGCCACTGAAGAGCTCATTGATAGCGGCAGCGAATGATTCGGGATAGAGCAGATTGGGAGGGGTATTCACCAGATGGCGTGCGATATTGGTTCCCAAGGCTAAAGCCCGGGCCTCGTTTTGTAGGTCAGAGGATACGTCCACCAGGAGCCGAGGCAGGGTTTGCAAACTCGGATTCAAGGCCGTCTTGTAGGAGTAAGCTGCGACCTCCAAGCCGACGAGAGCACCAAGCTGCTCGGCCTTCGAGGCTTCCTCAAAGCGCAGCTGAAGTTCGCCTAACTTAAACTTTTTAATCTCGCCGACAGCTCGTCCCGCGAGATCCCGAGCCTGGCTGTAGGAACTCGGCGCGAGCAGGCCGCCATCCCGCTTCTGGGCTTCAGTCAAGACCTTTGGCTTCAAGAGGAAAACCGGCCCCTTCGCTGTATGGAGAGTCCAGAGATCGCCATCATCGAGGTTCACAGTCTGGACCTGCCAAGGGAGGCATTCGTTGCGCAGCAGATTCAATTGCTGCTGGGCTGCTGCAAGCGACCCGCAATAAACGATCCTTGCGGCGGTCTCGGCGATCGGTGGGACCTTCAGCTGCATCCAACTTTGCATATTCCACCCAAAGAGCGTCACCCCCTGGTTTGCGTTATTTTGGCTCATTCAAGACTCCTGCATACGTGGGCTTAAAGTTCATGAGAGTATCAGCTTTTGGCAGACTTATACAAGGTTTCGCATGCTGTGCCAGATCCTTGGCACAAAGAGCGTCTACCATCCTCGACCCGTCCTTTTCAGAGCCAAACGCCCGAAAAGGCTCAAAATGTGGCAACGGAGAGTCGACTCCTTCCTGCGAAGCAGAAGGAATCGACCTCGAAGGGTCTACAGGAGGCCGAAGTAAGATTCTGGAAAGCCAGAAATCGATTTGCGCCAAACAAGCGTATTCTTTTTGAAAAATAGCTCCGGCCTTCCCTGAGGAAAAGGATGCGGAATTTTGAGGGAAAATCTTCCGATTAATAGTAGACATTTCGGTGTACGCCCTTATATTGGTTCGCACTCAGGTCACAAACTGGACGACTCCGGCTGGGAAGAGGAGATTATCACAATGCCCAAAGTCAAAATTACGACCGATAAACTGACACTCGATGTAAAAGATGGTTACGCGCTGATCGACATGTGTGAAGAGCACGATACGTCCATTCTCTTCGGGTGTCGCGACGGTGCGTGCGGAGCTTGCATGGTGAAGGTCCTCGATGGCGCCCAAAACCTAAGCCCCATGCAGGACGACGAGCGCGACTTCCTCGAGACCATGGCGGCCGAGCCCAACGAACGTCTCGCCTGTCAATGCAAAGTCTATGGCGATGTCACACTCGAAGTGTCCGAGTGAGCTCCGATCTCTTCTGATTCGAGGTGCGCGTGAGCCCTCTCATTTCTGGTAAACGTCGCACAGCCCATGCCGCAGCCCTGCTGGATCGTCTGCAGGAGCTGCTGCCGAACGCTCGTTGCGAACTTTTTTATCAAACCCCATACCAATTGCTTGTATCAGTCGTGCTGTCGGCACAGACAACCGACAAGATGGTCAACAAAGTCATGCAGCCTCTGTACGAGGCTGGCTTTAAACCCGAGACAGTCTTAGCGCTCGGAGCCGAAGGGTTTTTGGAAAGGATCCGTTCGATCGGATTGGCGCCTACCAAGGCGAAAAACGTCTATCGTTTGAGTCAAATCCTCCTCGAGTCGAAAGCGGGCGAAGTCCCCGCTTCACGCGAGGAGTTAGAGGCTCTGCCGGGAGTCGGTCGGAAGACCGCCAATGTTATTCTGGGCGAAATCTTTCGTGCTCCGACCTTGGCTGTTGACACGCATGTGTTTCGTGTCACGCGTCGCCTGGGTCTCCAAGATGAAGCGACTCCTGAAAAAGCCGAACTTGCGCTTCTCGATCTCATCGATCCTAGTTATCTACCCCGGGCTCATCATTGGTTTATTTTGCACGGCCGCTATACTTGCAAGGCTTTACGTCCAGCTTGTTCCAACTGTGCATTGCGCGACCTGTGCCCCAGTGCTGAGACCACGATTGAGGAGGCTCGTGCAGCGGGACAAGCTGCAAAAAGCGAGAAACATAGTCGTGGAGATCGTGGGAACCAGACGAGCAATAAGCGTGCTGCCAAAGCCTCAACGAAAGCTACGCAGACCTCTGCTTCTCGTCACCAAGGAACACGCCCAGCTCGTAAACGTCCAACCCGCAAAACCACCTCTCCGACCCGCATCGATTAGAGCAGGTTGATCAAAATGGGCACCACGATGTCCCAAGACGTTGCTGTATTCACAAAGAGTAAAGGGTCCAGGGACCCTGCTTTTGCAAGAGCGGATTCACCCCCAGACGGCGCATATCTTCCAAAAGATTCAGAAGTGGAAGACCGATGATCGTCGAAGCATCACCCAACACTGACTCGAAGAGATGAACGCCCTGGTTCTCGTACTGATAACAACCTGCGCAACCCCGCCACTCGTCGGTCGCTAAGTAGGCCTGCAACTCCTCGTCCGACAGCTTGCGCATCGTCATTTCTGCAGTCACAACTCGACTGCTCAGGATGCGGACAAGATTCTGCTGTCCGTCGTGATAGACAAGGCAGTATGCACTGTGCAGAAGATGAGGGCGTCCGCTAAGGCGTCGGAGCCGGTCGAATGCTTCCTCCGCGGAGTGAGCCTTTCCGAAAGCTTCCCCTGCAAATTCCAAGACTTGGTCGGCTGCTATGGCCAAAAAGGGCTCGTCTCGCAGGGGCAGAGACACCCCCTTCAGCTCACTCCTGGCTCGAGCGAGCGCCATGGGCTCGGGCGCATCGACCAAGGCCTCGTCGGCATGGGGCGCGACCGGAGTCACCGCGAGACCTGCGTTTTCGAGGAGCGCGAGGCGATACGGGGATGTCGAGGCTAGGACGAGGCGATTGATCTTCACTCGAGGCTCCTTTACAATGCGGCGACTGAGCAGTCAGGTCACTACGACACATAGAGGCAGGCATGGACAACCAAGATACCGCAAGCCCTTTCGTTCCTGAAGAGTTTTTAGCGCTCGCTGAACGAGAAGACTCGATCACAGCTCGCACCGCCCGACGCTTTGGGGTATCCCCTCATACTTTTGTCAACTGGCGCTGGCAGATGAAGCACCAGGTGACAGACGAGAAGCAGGCGCAAGAGGTGATCGAACTCCTGCCGGAAGAGTCGAATGGTTTTTATCAACTTCAACAACTCTTCCATGCTGGTATCACACCTTACTATATGGGGCTGATGCTGCCCAAACTTGAAGCTGGTGAAGGAGACTGTCCGATTCGATTGCAGGCCTTACCGCGTGTCGAGGAACTGCGGGATCGACTAGGAGTCGCTGACCCCCTAAGCGAGGTGCCGCATTCACCTGTCAGGGAAGTTGTTCACGTCTATCCCGATCGTGTGGCCTTTTGCGTTGCCCAGTTGTGTCCCGTCTATTGCCGTTACTGCTTCCGCAAACGTCGGGATGAAGAGGTTGGTTTGCACTTCAACCGCAGCATCATCGATCAGGGCATAGCTTATATTAGAAAGAACCCAGCGATTCGCGATGTGCTCGTCACCGGCGGTGATGCCTTCATGGCATCTGATCAGACCTTGGAGCAGCTGATTCAAAGATTGCGCGAGATACCGCACGTCGAAATCATCCGATTTGGGACGCGGACGCCTGTGACTCTACCCTATCGGGTGACACAGGAGCTGGCACGCATGCTAGCTCGCTACCACCCGATTTATGTCAACACGCATTTCAATTGTGCCGAAGAAATCACACCAGAAGCCGAGCAAGCTGTCGCAAACCTGGTCAACCAAGGTATCCCCGTAGGCAATCAAGCCGTCCTGCTCAAAGGTGTCAACGATTCTCCCGAGCGCATGATGGCCCTTTGTCGTCGCTTGCTGCAGATTCGTGCAAGACCCTATTATGTCTTCCACCCGCATGCCGTCGCTGGCACAGAACACCTTCGCGTCTCGGTGCGCAGGGGCCTGGACATTATGAAATCGCTGCGTGGCAATATCACAGGCCTCGGCATCCCCACGTATGCCCTCGATACACCATCCGGAAAGATACCTCTTCAGCATAATTACATGCTCGGACAGGACGGCGATGACCTGATTCTCGAGACCATCCGGGGGGAAATCTGGCGAGAGGTCGGAGTGCTCAACTGACCACTGGTCATTTTTTTGTGTGCTGCTTTATCCTGCAGAATCAGGGGCTTTCATCTGCACAGGTGCAAGGCTCCAGACTTTAAATTAATCACATTCAGTAAAGCTTGCTTTGGCGCATGCGTACATGTAACATACGGGCGTTCCAACGAAGTAGATGCGAGGCGGCTCGTTCGACGAACGCCTTGCCTTTCCTTGCGAACGTTCATTTCCCACAGGAGCGATGTGTTCATGAACGCTGTCGAGCTCATCGATCAACAGATTCTAGCCCAACCGAAGCGTCTTGCTTTATGGTTTCCTGACCATGGCTCCCTGTCGTTCGAAGAACTCGATGCACTCGCGCAGCGCATCGCTGGTCAACTGCTGCGTAAGGGTTGTCGGCGCGGGGATAACATTCTCCTCGGTCTCGAACTCGCACCCCATCTCTACGCCACCATTCTTGCCATGGCGCGATTGGGTCTTACGGCTCTGCTCGTGGAACCATGGATGCCCCTGGATCGGATCAACACCACCATCGAAGCCACCCGGCCTCGGGCCTTTCTTGCCGGCTGGAAGGGACGCCTTTGGGGCCTTAGGGCCCGTGCGATACGTCAGATTCCGGTATGGCTCTTGGAAAAAGATCTCGCCACAGGAGAAAGGCATAAAGGTCCAGCTGAAGTCATGGATGGTCCGGAACCTTTGATCATCACCTTCACATCGGGCACCACAGGGCAGCCCAAAGGAGTGGTTCGCAGCCACGCGTACCTTCTGGAACAATGCAAAGGTATCCATCGGGCGTTTGACTACCACCAGGAGCAAGGCCCAGATCTCTGCATCTTTGCCAATCTTGCCTTGGCCAATCTCGCTGCAGGGCGTCCATCGATCATCATTCCGAGCCGCTGGTCTGCCGAAGATCTGACCACGCTCAACAGTCTTCCCCGGGAGATGCAGCCAGAAACCATGATTGTCGGTCCCACATTTCTGGAGAGGGTTTTGCGGAGTGCTCAGCTCGCTCACCTTCGGTCTTACTTTGTAGGTGGTGCACAAACCGACTGCCATCTTTTGGAACAAGCAGGGGCTCGTTGGCCTGCAGCGAGAGGTCACCTGGTTTACGGCAGCACAGAGGTCGAGCCTGTGGCACATACGGACGCCCGTGAATCGGTCCGTCGTAGTCGAGATCGAGGTTACTTTCAAGCGCTTTTCCTAGGACCTCTCGATACCCAGCTCCAATCTCAGGTGAAAAACCAGCAGTTTTGGATCACAGGCCCCCATGTCTGCGGCTTTTATCTTGCCAATGAAAAGGCCAATCAGGAGTACAAGTATCAGGACGAAGCAGGTCATATCTGGCATCGCATGGGCGATCGTATTGGAGAGAGTGCGGATGGACTCTGGTATCAGGGCCGTGACCAAAGCCCACTTGATGACTTCCTCTTGGAGCAGCGCCTTTATCTGGCCCTCGGACACAGCCGAGCGATGATCGAGCGGGATATGGATGGAGCAGCACTCATCTACTGTGAGAATGCCCGCCAGAACCTTGCGACGATACGCACGGTCGTCCCAGACGTCAAACACATTTTTCAGGTTAAAATGCGACGCGATCGACGCCATAGAGCACGTATCGATCGGCAGGCGACCAAGAAAGGATACCCATGGCGCGTTGGTTGAGATTTTTCTCAGAACGTTTCCCAGTCCCCTTGCTGGCCGTGATCACGGGTGGCTTTGCTTTGAGCTCCTTGGCATCGACAGGTCTGGTCTTCCGCGGTTCGACCGCCTTACTGGGTTGGCTACAAGCTTTCCTGATGTTTGGTGTTCTTCGACTCATGGATGAAGTGAAAGATTACAAGAAAGATCTTATCGCCCATCCAGAGAGGCCTCTGCCTCGTGGTCTTCTGACGCTCGAGGAAGCGCGTCGGGGCATTGGCTTCGGTCTGCTGCTTATGTCGGCCTTGGCAGCATTGAGCCTCATCGTCTTCACGCGCGAGTCGGGCCTGCTCTATGCGGCCACTACCCTTTTCCTTTATGGAATGTACCGAGAGTTCGGGATAGGCAATTGGCTGGAACCACGACCTTTACTTTACGCGATATCCCATCAAGGAATTTCCGTCTTGCTGAGTGCGAGTATTGCTAGTCTGGCTTTTGTCTCGCATGAAGCAGTGTCTCCGCGCGCTTGGCTGCAAGCTAGTCTACTCCTACTCGGAGCTTTCTTTACCTATGAAGTCGCTCGCAAGCTCGACCCGCATGCCCATCCTCTGCTCCGAACCTACCGCAGCGTCCATGGAGATCTGAAAACCGGTTTCATTCTCATGGGCACGACCCTTGTCAGCCTTCTCGGCAGCTGGATCCTCTTCGCCGACCAGGTCTGGCTCTGGATCTTCTGGGGCATAGAGCTGAGCGTCCTTTTTAGCTATGGACTGCTGATCCATAAAAATCACAAAATCACGGAAGCTTTAGCGAGCGTGTCCTTGCTTTTGCACCTTTGGGGTCCTGCGATTTTTTACTTTGTGAGGCCTTGATCGACCATGCATCACCATTTGATCCTCGATGCCCAAAGTTCACTGGCTGAGCTTAGCGCCCATGGAGGCGGCAAGGCGCGAAATATGGCCTTGATGTCTCGACACGCTTTACCTGTGCCCCCCTGGTTTTGCGTCGGTGAGGGAGCACTCCAGCTCTTTTTATCTGCACACGGACTCGAGGAACTCCTGAATCGTGCTGAGCCAAGCGCTAGCTTTGAAGCAGAGGTCAGGGAGAGATTCGAGCGTCTACCCCTACCCGAATCTGTGACTTGGGCCCTCGCTGAAGCTTTGAAGCATTACGATCTTAGCCATGATTTTGTCGCTGTGCGATCGAGCGGTCTTGATGAAGACTCTGCAACTCACTCTTTTGCAGGCCAATTCTCAACTTTCTTGTTCCAAAAGGGTTGCGACGCGATCGGTCATGCCCTCAAGCTCTGCTGGGCCTCTGGATTTTCTGCACGAGCACTGGCCTACCGTCGTGAGCGTGGTCTAAGTCTCCACGGTATCGGCATTGGAGTCGTTGTGCAGCGCATGATTCATGCAGATCGTGCCGGGGTAGCGTTCTCGCGCCATCCGATCCAGGTCTTAGCACGTAACAAGGTCCTGGTCTCATCGGTTTTTGGTGCGGGAGAGGGGCTAGTGAGCGGACTGCTCGATGCCGATGACTTCATCTACGAAAGACATTCGGGGGGCATCGAAGCTCGGATCGTCAAAAAAACGGAAGCTCTCGAGCAGAGTCCTCAGGGTGGTCTGGAAAAAAAGGCTGTCGGTCTATCGCTCCAGGACAGGCCCAGCTTAACGAATGAGGAGATAGCGGCTGTGGCGCGTCTAGCCATCCAGCTCGAAGAGACCTTGGGATGTCCGCAGGACTGCGAATGGGTCTTCGAGAAAGGACGCCTCTACCTCGTGCAGACGCGGCCTATCACGAGCCTCCCTCCCGATGCCTACTACAACGAACGAATCAATGGTCGCGAGGCACAGCTCTGGGATAACTCCAATATCATCGAAAGCTATAGCGGCGTCACGACACCTTTGACTTTTAGCTTCGCCAGTCGCGCTTACAATCAGGTTTACATCCAATTCTGCGAAATCATGGGTGTACCTGCCTCACACATCAATCTCTTGTCGGCGAGCTTCCGCAATCTTTTAGGACTGATTCGTGGCCGCATGTACTACAATCTGATCCATTGGTACGAACTTGTCCTTGCACTTCCCGGGTCCTCAACCAACAAGGGTTTCATGGAAACCATGATGGGAGTCAAACAATCGGCTGGGAGCGACCTCGAGGTCCTGTTTGCCAATATCAAACAAGGTCCCCGCTACTCATGGCTCTCTAAGATCAGACTCTTGGCCCTAACCTTGCGTCGATTCCGTAACATTGATGTCATTATTGCTAACTTTTTTATGCACTTTCAGAGTATTTACGAAGCAGCTCGCAAGACAGACATGCGGCAGATGTCCTTGCCACAATTGGCTGCTTACTTCTACTATCTTGAGGAAAATCTGACCAAGCGCTGGCACGCACCGATTATCAATGACTACCTCTGCATGATCTTCTTTGGCCTCTTGAAGAAGTTCACACAAAACTGGTTTGGGAGCGATCAGGAAGCTGCTTCCCTACAAAACGATCTTCTCTGTGGTGAGGGTGGACTGGACAGCACCGAACCGACGAAGTTTCTGATGCGGCTCGCAGAGAAAATCGATACGGGAGATCCAGCACTCCGATCTTGGTTCCTTGAATCACCTGTCGCCGATGTTATCCTTGCCTTCAAAGGCGAGAAAAGCTCGCATTCTTATGCCCAGAGCTTCCATGAATTTCTGGACCGCTTTGGCTTTCGTTGCGTCAACGAATTAAAACTCGAGGAGCCGGACCTCCACGATGACCCGGGCTTTGTCATTCATTCCCTGCGTAGCTTCATCCAGACCAAGTCCTACCACTTGGCAGAGATGGAAAAGCGGGAGAAGGACATTCGAGCAAAAGCCGAAGCTCAGGCTAAACAGAAGCTTTCGGGCCTGCGTCTCCGCCTGTTCTGGTATATCCTCAAGCAAGCCCGCAAGGCGGTGAAAAACCGGGAAAATTTGCGCTTTGCCCGCACCAAAACCTTTGGAATCTCCCGTCATCTCTTCCGAGCCATGGGAGCTCAGCTGGTCCAGCTTGGTTTCCTGGATAGCGAACACGATATCTTCTATCTGACGGTCGAGGAGATCCTGGCTTTCATCGAGGGGCGCGTGGTGAGCACGGAATTGAGGGGTATGGTCGCGCTGCGTCGGAAGGAATACGATGTCTATCAAAACACGTCACCTCCTCCCGATCGATTCCTCAGCTATGGGGGGGTTGGGATGTCCATTGCACATCCGGCGGTTCTGATGGAGGCTGATCTTCTACGGAATCTCCATGATACCAATCTCGGACCCAACCAGCTAGCAGGCACCCCCTGTTGTCCGGGTGTCGTTGAAGGAGTCGTCCGTGTGGTGCACAAACTCGAAGATGCAGTCGGTCTGGGAGGCGAGATCCTGGTGACGGCTCGCACGGATCCCGGTTGGGTTCCGCTCTTCCCTGCCTGTTCGGGCTTACTAGTCGAGCGAGGCAGTCTCCTTTCCCATTCTGCTGTTGTGGCCCGCGAGTTAGGATTACCGACGATCGTCGGCATCAACGGAGGTCTCTTGCAAAAGCTCAAGACAGGCGATCGCATCCGAATGGATGCAGGCAAGGGCGAAATCACCATTCTCGAGGCTTGATCATCAGGGGGGGTTGGCTGTGAGTGATCTGCTTTATCGGTGCCGTGATCTGAAATTCTCCTATGCCGCAGGTAAGCAGCCCTTTCAGGCTTTGAATCGTGTGAACTTAGATGTGCAAATAGGAGAAACCCTTTTGATCATGGGTCCCTCGGGTTCGGGTAAGTCGACCCTTTTGAATCTCTTGGGTCTGATTGAGCCCCTTCAGGACGGTGAGATCGACTTCGCAGGTCGCTCCCTCAGGAGCCTGTCGGAGAAGGACGAGAATCATATTCGACGCTTCGAAATCGGCTTCATTTTTCAATCCTTCCTACTTTTCGACGTACTCAATGCAAAGGAGAATGTCGCCTATTTTCTCAAAAAACAGGGGCTTTCTCGGTCAGAGGAGGACCAGCGAACCCAAGCAGCCCTCGCAGCTGTGGGACTCAGCACCTATGCCCACCAAAGACCTCAGGATATGAGCGGCGGCCAAAGGCAGCGGGTCGCTATCGCCCGTGCACTCGCCAAACATCCACGAGTGATCCTCGCAGACGAACCCACTGCCAACCTAGATCAGAAGACGGGTGCCGATGTCCTTGCCCTTTTGCGTCAGCTCAGTGGCGCAGGTGTTACCATCATCATGGCCTCGCACGATCCTCAAGCTCAAGCCTATGCCCATCGCGTAGTCCATCTTGTTGATGGTCAACTTCGGGAGAATCATCCATGATGAACAGCATACTTGCTTGGCGCAATCTGCTGCGCAATCCCCGCCGCTCTCTGGTGCTGATGGCGACGGTAGCCATGGGTGTCCTGGCTCTTTTTTTATTCGATGGTTTCAACAAGGGAATCATGAGCCAGTACAAAGAAAACACCGTTCATGCCAAATATGGTCATGGTCAGATCAATCGAGAAGGCTACCGTGAACAGGTATTCGAGAAACCCTGGGAACACTGGATACAGAACAGTGAAGCGGTTCTTACAACCCTCAGAAACACACCCGGCATCACCCACGTGTTTCCTCGCAATGATTTCTACGCCCTTCTTACCAACGGTATCGTCAACGTTACGGGCAAAGGCACAGGAATCGACGGTCCGTCTGAGGCAGATTTTTTCCATACCATCAATATCGTCCAGGGACAGACCCTCCGCGACGAGGCCGATGGTATCATTCTGGGTCTAGGCCTCGCTCGAGCTTTGAATGTTGAGCCTGGGGATCGGGTCACCCTCCTTGTCAATACGATTCATGGGAGTATGAACGGTCTCGATTTTCGTGTCATAGGGATCTTCCATACTGGCTTGAAGGAAATTGACGACACTCACTTTCGTATCCAGCGAACGGCCGCACAGACCCTACTCGACACGACAGCTGTGGAGTCGATCGCTTTGGGCCTTGCGCAGGAAAAAGACTGGCCAGATGTTATCGCTGCCATCAAAGCTAAACACCCTGAGCTCGAAGCCACGACCTATGCGGTACTCGATAAGGTCTACTACCAAAACGCCGTCGATTGGCTGGGACAACAATTTGCTGTGATCCAGTTGATTATCGTCTTTATCATCCTCTTGGGGATCATCAACACCTTCTCCTTCACCATCATGGAAAGAACAGCTGAGATTGGCAATCTCAGAGCCAATGGTGACGCACCATTCGAGGTCCTCAGCCTCCTCATCTGGGAGGGATTCTTTATCGGTTTATTGGGTTCACTCACTGGTTTATTCTGTGGCTGGTTATTCAATACTCTCGTGATCCCTAACGGCATACTGATGCCTCCAGCCCCGGGATTGACGCGACAGTTTTTTGTGCGGATCGAGCTGCAGACATCCATGATGTTTGTAGCGACGGCTATGGGAGTCGGAACCAGTCTCGCAGCCGTGACTCTAACAGCTTGGAAGCGCGTCCGTATGCCCATCGCTGCGGCTCTTCGCTATCGTTGAGGAGATATAAGATGCGACGGAATCTAATCACTTGTCTCGCACTTCTTGTGCTCGCTCCTGTTCATGCTGCTCCAACCGATGCCGCAAAGATTTTAGAAAAAGCCGATGCAGTGCGTAACCCTTCTGAAGCCTATCAGATCCGACTTGACGTCATCAATCATGACGGCAGTCAGTCGAGCTTCGACGTCAAGACCAAGGGACTCGGCAAAACACTGGTCTATACTCTCGCGCCCGCTCGCGACAAGGGTCGCAATTTGCTTATGCTCGATGAGAACATGTGGGCTTTTGTACCGAGCCTTAAACGTGCTGTGCGAGTCGCGCTCAACCAGAAATTGACTGGCGAAGCGGCCAATGGTGATATCTCGCGGATGCGTTGGGTAGGAGATTACGAGGCAAAAGTCGAATCGGAAGACCCCAAACAATGGGTTCTCTTTCTCTCCGCGAAGAAAAAAGGGCTCACCTACGACAAAATCCGTCTTTGGGTCGAAAAGGATAGCTTTCACCCACAAAAGGCCGAGTATTTGAGCCTTGGAGGAGAGGCTCTTAAAACGGCCCGCTTCCAGGATTATCGCCAGTTGGAGGGCGCCCTACGTCCTGGTACGATTCTCATCCAGGATGTGAAGCGCCCTGAGATGCAGTCAAAGATTGTGATCCAGGATATGAAGAAAGCGACCTTTGCTGATGGTCTTTTTCATGAGACGTCACTCCAACCCTGAGGCTTCCTCATGATGCTCCGTTCTGCCTGCACCCTCGCTCTCAGCTGCAGCGCCTCGGCAGGCGCGACTGTCAAGGTCGATACGCAGGTCGGGGCCCAAGCGTCCTACCGTACCGAACTTAAGGAATGGACCTATCAAAGGCTGGAAACCCAATTCAAGTTGACTGCTGAGGGCGATGAATCCGTCCCATCTTGGATGGGGGCTTTAAGTCTACGGGTTGAGGTTCAAGGCCGACGGAATTTCGGCCGTTCGGCTGACGATGCCTCGCCTTCCGAGTTGCAGCTGAAATCCTTCTTCCTTCAGTATCGAACGGGCGACCTTCGCCTGCAAGCTGGCCTTCAGGAGCTGAATTGGGGAGAACTACTCGGCCCTTCCCTACTGGATCTCACGAATCCTCGCGATCTGCGTGAACCTGGGGAATTGATTAAAAGTCTCGAAAAAGTCCCTGAAAGGATGGTGGTCGTGAGCTGGAATCCTAGCTTCCTTAAACTTGAGGCCTTCGCAACCCCTCAAGCCGAAGAGTTGCGCTTGCCCCAATACCTCGACGACCGGCCTCTGGTGACAGCTCACGATGACCCGAGCGCCGAATTTGGTGTGCGCCTTGGTCAGGTTTTTGGAGCATGGGACCTCAAAGTCTATGGAATCCGCCATCAATCCCGGCTTCCTCTTTTAGTTCCCAGTCTAGGTGAAGATGGCGAGGCCCGCTTTTTAGCGCGAACACGTCTGGAACAGAGCCTGGGCGGATCGGGGAGTTTTTCATGGGATGCTTTTGTGGTGCGAAGCGAGGTTCTTTGGAGTCGAGTTGAGTCTCGGCAAAAGGATGAGCCGATTTATCAGCAGAGCCGACAGCATGCGCTTGCTTTGGACTACTCGACAGAAACACAGTGGCTCTTTATGGGTCAACTGCAAGGATTCAGCTGGCAGGACTGCCCACTCTCCAGCTGCCCCAACGATGAGATCTGGTCGTCCCTACTCGTCCAAAAGAACCTTAGTGATCCCAATATCACCATCAGCGCCTTCGTTTTTATTCGCCAGGAGGACGGGGCATCTTATCGCAAGGAAGAGCTGCAATGGCAAAGCCCCTGGCAGTTCGATCTCGGTATGATTCATGAGGCCTTTGATCGAATGCGGGGACTGCCTTGGGAACTCCTGGGCAGGGCCGATCGCTGGGCCATCGAGTTGAAGACAGCCTTTTAGTAACTGTCTGAAAAGGACTCATGAGGCGCTCGGGCAAGATCCCGAAGCTCGACACTTAAAAGGTGCGAAGCCCAGATTGAACAAGCGGACCACGAGAAGCAGAGGACGGATTTTATGTAACGGCACCTTGGGGACGACACTCTGGACGCGCACCTTTGAGCTGATCGCGGCATTGGCCTTCACCATCAGCCCAATCTCAAAGCTGCGCAATGACAGGAGGGAAGGAGTGCTGGCTAGCACACCCGATCGAATCTAGGGCCTGTTGACGTTTGAGATAAGTGATTGAAAAGTGGGGACAAAATCGTATTGTGGTTTTGCGAAAAACAAAATAGCGAGTTTGCCATGCCACGATTACTGCTCACGGATGAGCATTGGTCGAAGCTGAAGCCGATTATGCTGGAGTCAGACATCTATGACAAATCGAATT
>Ga0209985_10002614_pt1 | contig 16100 bp, 13 predicted proteins | sample NOAtaG_FD_187305 | JGI IMG/M metagenome (GOLD analysis project Ga0209985, IMG submission 187305) | Freshwater lake microbial communities from Lake Erie, under a cyanobacterial bloom - NOAA_Erie_Diel6S_1000h metaG (SPAdes) (version 2) | ecosystem: Environmental > Aquatic > Freshwater > Lake ...
CGGGGCCAGCGCCGCCTCGCCCGCCCATGTTCGGGTCCACGCCCGCATGGCCGTACTGGTCGTAAGCCGCGCGCTTTTGTGCGTCCGAAAGCATCTCGTAGGCTTCCTTGACCTCCTTGAAGCTCTCCTCGGCCTTCTTCGCGCCGTCACCCTGATTGCGGTCAGGGTGGTACTTCATGGCCAGCTTGCGGTAGGCCTTCTTGATGTCCTCGTCAGACGCGTTCTTGGCAACGCCCAGGACTTCGTAGTAATCACGCTTGGCCATCGGTGGACCCCAGCCCTTTGAAACAGGTTCGCCGCGGCGAGGGAAACCCCATGTGGGGCCCTTCGGCGCGGCGCTTCAGACAGGCGGCTCGGCAGAGCCGCCGCTCCATCACTTCTTGACTTCCTTGAACTCCGCGTCCACGACGTTGTCGTCGGCCGGCTTGGAGCTACCGCCCGGTGCCTGCGCGCCAGCCTCGGGGCCCGCCGCGGCGCCCGCCGCCGCAGCCGCTGCGGCTTGATCCGCGTAGAGCTTCTCGCCCAGCTTCTGGCTGGCGCTCATCAAGGCCTCGGTCTTCGCATCGATCACGGCCTTGTCGTCGCTCTTGAGCGCCTCCTCGGCGTCCTTGAGCGCAGCCTCGATCTTCTCCTTCTCACCCGCGTCGAGCTTGTCGCCATGCTCGGCCAGGCTCTTCTTCACGGAGTGGATCATGCCATCGGCCTGGTTGCGCGCCTGCACCAGCTCCAGCTTCTTCTGGTCTTCGGCGGCGTTGAGCTCCGCGTCCTTGACCATCTTCTGGATTTCGTCCTCGCTCAGGCCGGAATTGGCCTTGATGGTGATCTTGTTCTCCTTGCCCGTGCCCTTGTCCTTGGCGCTGACGTGCAGGATGCCGTTGGCGTCGATATCGAAGGTGACTTCGATCTGCGGCAGGCCGCGCGGGGCGGGCGGGATGCCTTCCAGGTTGAACTCGCCCAGGCTCTTGTTGCCCGTGGCCATCTCACGCTCGCCCTGGTAGACCTTGATGGTCACGGCCGGCTGGTTGTCGTCGGCCGTGGAGAACACCTGGCTGAACTTGGTGGGGATCGTGGTGTTCTTCTTGATCATCTTGGTCATCACACCGCCCAGGGTCTCGATGCCCAGGCTCAGCGGGGTGACGTCCAGCAGCAGCACGTCCTTGCGCTCGCCGCCCAGCACCTGGCCCTGGATGGCCGCGCCCACGGCCACGGCCTCATCGGGGTTGACGTCCTTGCGCGGCTCCTTGCCAAAGAACTCCTTGACCTTGTCCTGCACCTTGGGCATGCGCGACATGCCGCCCACCAGGATGATGTCGTCGATCTCACTGACCTTCACGCCCGCATCCTTGATGGCGATGCGGCAGGGCTCGATGGTGCGGTCGATCAGCTCCTCCACCAGCGCTTCGAGCTTGGCGCGGGTGAGCTTGATGTTCAGGTGCTTGGGGCCCGTGGCATCGGCGGTGATGTAGGGCAGGTTGACGTCGGTCTGCGTGCTGTTGGACAGCTCGATCTTGGCCTTCTCGGCGGCCTCCTTCAGGCGCTGCAGGGCCAGCACGTCCTTGGTCAGGTCCACGCCCTGTTCCTTGCGGAACTCGGTGACGATGTAGTCGATGATGCGCTGGTCGAAGTCTTCGCCACCCAGGAAGGTGTCGCCGTTGGTGGACAGCACCTCGAACTGCTTCTCGCCGTCCACGTCGGCAATCTCGATGATGGAGATGTCGAAGGTGCCGCCGCCCAGGTCGAACACGGCGATCTTGCGGTCGCCCTTGCCGTGCTTGTCCAGGCCGAAAGCCAAAGCCGCGGCGGTGGGCTCGTTGATGATGCGCTTGACTTCCAGCCCGGCGATGCGCCCGGCGTCTTTGGTGGCCTGGCGCTGGCTGTCGTTGAAGTACGCCGGTACCGTGATGACGGCCTCGGTCACTTCCTCGCCCAGGTAGTCCTCGGCGGTCTTCTTCATCTTGCGCAGCACTTCAGCGCTGACCTGCGGGGGCGCCAGCTTCTTGCCGCGCACTTCCACCCAGGCGTCACCGTTGTCGGCCGCGGCGATGGAGTAGGGCATCAGGTCGATGTCCTTCTGCACTTCCTTCTCGGTGAACTTGCGCCCGATCAGGCGCTTGACGGCGTAGAGGGTGTTCTTGGGGTTGGTGACGGCCTGGCGCTTGGCAGACGCACCCACCAGGATCTCACCGTCGTCCTGGTACGCAATGATGGACGGCGTGGTGCGGGCGCCCTCGCTGTTCTCGATGACCTTGGTGGTGTTGCCTTCCATGATGGCCACGCACGAGTTGGTGGTGCCCAGGTCGATGCCGATGATCTTGCCCATGATGTGTTGTGCTCCTGCTCAGGATTTGGATGTAGGGGAGTTGCGGTTGACTTGCCGGGTTTCAAGCCTGCGCGCTGGTGCGCTGCAGGGTGGCCGGCCTTGTCAATGCCGTGTCACTTGGGCGCTGCCACCGTGACCAGGGCCGGGCGCAGCACGCGCTCAGCGATGAGATAGCCCTTTTGCAGCACCGACACCACGGTGTTGGCGTCCTGCTCTGCAGACACCACGCTGATGGCCTGGTGCTGATGGGGGTCGAAGCGGGTACCCGCAGGCGGCTCGATGGGCAACACCTTGTTGCGCTCCAGAGCCTGGGCGAGCTGGCGCAGGGTGGCCTGCACACCCTCCAGCAACTGCTCGTTGGTGGCGTTGGGCAGGGCGAGCGCGGCCTCCAGGCTGTCGCGCACCGGCAGCAGGCTCTCCGCAAAGCTCTCGATGGCGAATTTGCGCGCCTTGCTGGCTTCTTCTTCCGAGCGGCGCCGGATGTTCTCGGCCTCTGCCTTGGCCCGCAGATAGGCGTCTGACATGTTGGCCAGACGGGCTTCCACGTCGGCCAGGCGCTGCTCGGGCGTTAGGGCGGTTTCGGCTGCGCCGTCTGCAGCCGCCGCACCTGCGGACGTGTCAGGTGGCGTGGTGCCGTTGTCTGGGGGAAAGGTGTCGGATGGAGACATGTCGGGATGGAAGAAAACTGCCGAATTTTCCAGACGGTGGGGCTGTTTGCTGCCATTTCAAGACCCCGCCAGAAAAACGGTCATGCCTCCGGGTCCAGCACCGCACTCCAGCGCTGCCACTCCGCCAGGGAGCGGCGGTCTCGTTTGGTGGGTCGCCCCTGTTCCTGGGCCAGCGCGGGCTCCACGCCAAAGCGCCGGGCCTGCGCCGCCTCCTGGCGGCTCTGCAGGCTCTGAGGCGTTTCGGCATAGAGTTGTTGGGCCACTGGCGCAGGGCCTCTGACGCTGCTCAAGCCCAGCACCTCCACGGTACGGGTGTAAGGGGGCTGTCGCATGAGTACCAAGTCGCCAGGGCGCAGGCTGCGCGAGGCTTTGGCGGCAGCCCCGTTGACGTGCACCCGGCCAGCCTCGATGGCCTGCGCCGCCAGCGACCGCGTCTTGTAGAACCGGGCGGCCCACAGCCATTTGTCCAGTCGCTGGTCCTCCGGGGACGTCTTGTCTGCGGGGTCTTCCCGTTCTTCGCGCTTGCGGCTCAAGGCGGTCCTCCTGCGTCGGCTCTTGTCAGAGGCATGCTGACCACGGCGTCCAAGCCGCAGACCTGCCCCTGCGCCATGCGGTTGTCCAGCTGGATGCGCCCGCCACAGGCCAGCACGATTTCACGGCAGATGGCCAAACCCAGGCCACTGGAGCCGACGGCCGGCGCTTCCCCTCGGGCAAAGGGCTGGAACAGCACAGGCCGCAGGCTGGCCGGGATGCCGTCGCCCTCGTCTGACACGGTCAACACCGCCTGATCGGCCGTGGCGTCCAGACGCACGAGCAAGCGTGCGCCCTCTGGCGAGTGGCGAATGGCGTTGTGCAGCAGGTTGCGGGTCAGCTCCCTCAAACCCCACTCATGGGCCAGTACCCCGCAGGACTGCGTTTGAAGTTCGAGATCCAGATGCTTGTCCGCCATCAGCGGCGCAAGGTCCAGGGCCACTTCCCGCAGGATCCGGTCCCAATCAATCGGGTCGGAGATTTCCTGTTGTCGCAGTTGCTCGGCCTTGGCCAGTGCCAGCATCTGGTTGGCCAGCGCCGTGGCGCCGTCCACGGTCACCTCGATGTCTTGAAGAGCCAGCAGTGGGTCCATATCGCCACGCCGGGCGGACTGCGCCTGCACCTTGAGCACGGTCAGTGGCGTGCGCAGTTGGTGGGAGGCGTCGCGGACAAAGCGCTTTTGCTGCCGCAGCAGCCGGTCCAGGCGGCTCATCACTGCGTTGGCGGCCTCGATCACTGGCCACAGTTCCTTGGGCGCCTGGCCCGTCTGGAGTGCGGACAGGTCGTCTTCTGGTCGGGACTGCCATTGCCGGCTCAGTGCGCGCAGGGGCTGTGTGCCGCGCTGCACCACCCAGATCACCACGCCGGCGATCAAGGCGATCAGCACGCCTTGCTTCCAGGCCATGCTCAGCAGCACCTCCTGCGCCAGCGCATGGCGCAGCTCCAGGGTCTCGGCCACCTGCACCGTGGCCATACCTTGCCCGGCCAGGCCGGCTACGGGCTGCAACAGGACCGCCATGCGCACGGGCTCGCCCCGGTACACGTCGTCGTAGAAGTTCACCAGCGCAGCGTAGGGGCCACTGCCACCTTCGAACATCCGCGGCGGCGGCAGGTCTTCGTAGCCGGACACCATCTCGCGATCAAATCCGCTGACCCGGAAGTACATGCGGCTGCGCATGTCCGCCTCGAAAGCTTCCAGCGCGGAGTACGAAAGCGTGGAGCGCAGCCGCGGTTGCCCCTGGTCGACGGTCACCTCCAGCAACTCACCAATGGATTTGGCCGAGGCCAGCAAGGTGCGGTCGTAGGCCGTGTCGGCCGCCTGCAAGGCCTGCTGGTAGACGCTGAAGGCGTTCAGCAGCATGAAGGCCACCACAGGCCCCAGGATGCCTGCCAAGAGGTAGCGCTTGAGCGAGCGGGTCACGCGGCGGGTCGCAGCAAGTAGCCCAGACCACGAAGCGTCACCAAGGCCACCCCTGTGCCTTGCAGCCGTTTGCGCAGCCTGTAGGCCACCACCTCGACGGCCTCCTGGTGAACGTCGGTCTCGCCTTGAAAGACCAGGTCAAACAGGCGCTCCTTGGCCACAGCCTGGCCTGCTCGCGCGAGCAGCGCGCGCAGCATGGCGGCTTCGCGGCCCGCCAACTCCAGCGGGCGTCCATGGAGAAGCACGGCACTGGACTCTGCGTCCACCTGGAAGCCGCAGTAGCTGACTGCAGGTTCAGAGACCGGCGAGCGGCGGCGCAGCGCACGCAAGCGCGCCTCCAACTCGTCGAGATCAAAAGGCTTGGCCAGATAATCATCGGCACCGGTGTTCAGCCCCAGGACGCGGTCGCCCACCGTGCCGCGGGCGGTGAGGATCATCACAGGTGTCTTGCGGCCCGCCTTTCGGGCCTGGCTCAGTACCTCCAGGCCGTCCAGCCCGGGCAGGCTCAGGTCCAGCAGCACCACTTCAGGTTCCTGGTCGGCCCAGGCCTGCAAGGCCTGATCGCCGCGACCACACACGCGCATGACAAATCCGCGCCGTTCCAGAGCCCGGCACAGGCTTGCTTTCAGGGCCTCGTTGTCTTCGACCAGGAGGATGTTCATCGGGCGCACCAATTATCTGGCGCGCAGGCATGCCCAGCTTCGGTCGCCTGGGGCATCAGGTCAGGGATAACCCCCGGTTTCAGGACAGCGTATTGACAGCGGAGTTCGCGAACATTCCACCACGCCAAAAGGCGTTCTTCGTACCTCATTTGCTTGACGCTGGAGACCATGATGCGCAGAGACGATTTCCTGAAGATGTTGGTGGGCGCTGCTGCTGTGGGTGCCTGGCCCCTGTCGGCGCAGGCCGCCATGAACCTGAAGATGATGATCCCGGCCAACCCGGGTGGCGGGTGGGACACCACGGGCCGTGCCCTTGGCCCCGCATTGCAGGCCGCGGGCGCAGGCACAGTGGCCTATGAGAACAAGGGTGGGGCTGCTGGCGCCATCGGTTTGGCGCAGTTCATCAACGCCAGCAAGGGCGACCCGAACGCGCTGATGGTGATGGGCGCCGTGATGCTGGGCGGCATCATCACGGGCAAGCCACCGGTCAGCCTCAGCCAGGTGACGCCGATCGCCCGCCTGACCAGCGAGTACAACGTGTTCGTGGTGCCGGCGGCCTCGCCGTTGAAGACCATGAAGGACGTGGTCGAGCAGTTGAAGAAGGACCCGGGCAGCGTGAAGTGGGCGGGCGGCTCGCGCGGTTCCACCGAGCACATCGCGGCGGCCATGATTGCGCGTGACGTGGGTGTGGATGCCTCCAAGATCAACTATGTGGCCTTCCGCGGAGGCGGCGAAGCCGTGGCCGCCATCCTGGGTGGCAACGTGACAGTGGGCGGTAGCGGCTACAGCGAATTTGCACCCCACATCGACAGCGGCAAGATGCGTGCGATCGCCGTGACCTCGCCGGCGCGTCTGAAGGGCATCAGCGTACCCACGCTCAAGGAGCTGGGCATCAACGTCGAGATCGGCAACTGGCGCGGCGTGTACGGTGCGCCGGGCATCACGCCCGCTCAGCGCAAGGCCTTGACCGACCTGGTGGTGAAAGCCACCAAGACCAAAGTCTGGGCCGACTCCCTGGAGAAGAACACCTGGACGCCCGCGGTGATGAGCGGCCAGGAGTTCGAGGACTTCGTGGACCGTGAGTTTGCGAGCCTGCGGGCCACGATGGTCAAGTCCGGGATGATTTGAGACGGCCGTTCATGAGCGTCGACAGGGGCACCCCGCCCAGCTTGGCCCCGCAAAGGCACCTGGCCCACACCTTCATCGGTTGTGGCGCCATGGGCCTGGGCGCCTTGATCGGGTTTGGCGCGCTGTCCATCCCCTCCAACGCGGGGTACGCGGGCGTGGGCCCGAACTTCCTGCCGTGGGTGGTGGCCGTGGCGCTGTGTGTGTGCGGGGCGCTGCTGGCACGCCAGGGCTGGACAGGCGGGTACCGCGACATGGAGCCGCCCACAGGCGCCCAGCAGGGTGACTGGCGGGCCTTGGCTTGGGTGGGTGGAGGCCTCCTGACCAATGCCTTTTTGATCGAGCGCGCCGGCTTCATCGTGGCTTGCACGCTGTGTTTTGTGCTGGCGGCCCGGGGCCTCCGCCTGGCCAAGGGCGAGCCCCCACCAAGGTCGGCCTGGCTGTCAGATACCTGTGTGGGGGCACTGATTGCAGCGCCCACCTACTGGTTGTTCACCAAAGGCCTGGCCATCAGCCTGCCAGGGCTCACATCCACGGGGTGGTTTTGATGGACTGGTGGCAGCACCTGATGCAAGGTTTTGCCACGGCGGCAAGCCCTTTGAACCTACTGTGGGCCTTCGTGGGCTGCGCCCTGGGCACAGCCATCGGCGTCTTGCCTGGTCTGGGGCCTGCCGTCACCGTGGCGATGCTGCTGCCCATCACCTCGCAGGTGGACGCGACGGCGTCGATGATCTTCTTCGCCGGCATTTACTACGGTGCCATGTATGGGGGCTCCACCACCTCCATCCTGCTCAACACGCCGGGGGAGACCGGGACCATGGTCACCGCCATGGAGGGCTTCAAGATGGCTCGCCACGGCCGCGCTGGGGCGGCACTGGCCACCTCGGCCATCGGCTCTTTCGTGGCCGGCACGCTGGCTACCGTGCTGGTCACGGTGTCGGCGCCCTTTGTGGCTGAGCACGCCGTCAAGCTGGGCCCACCGGAATACTTTCTCTTGATGGTGCTGGCCTTCACCACCGTGAGTGCGGTGTTGGGCAAGAGCCAGCTGCGCGGGCTCACAGCCCTGTTCATCGGCCTCGCCATCGGTCTGGTGGGGTTGGACCAGATCACGGGGCAGGTGCGCTACACGGGCGGCATCCCCGAATTCATGGATGGTATTGAGGTGGTGCTGATCGCCGTAGGCCTGTTTGCCGTGAGCGAATGCCTCTACGGCGCCCTGTACGAAGGCCGCGAGTCCCAGCAAATCAATCGCATGAACCGCGTGCACATGACCGCGCAGGAGTGGAAGCGCTCCTGGCCGGCATGGTTGCGGGGCACAGCTATCGGCTTTCCCTTCGGCACCATACCTGCTGGTGGTTCGGAGATCCCCACCTTCTTGAGTTACGCCACGGAGCGCAAGCTCAGCAAGCATCCGGAGGAGTTTGGCACCACGGGTGCGATCGAGGGCGTGGCCGGGCCTGAGGCCGCCAACAACTCGGCCGTCACAGCCACGCTGGTGCCGCTGTTGACACTGGGCATCCCCACCTCGGTGACTGCCGCTATCCTGTTGTCGGCCCTGCAGAACTACGGCATCCAGGCCGGCCCGCAGTTGTTTGACACCTCGGCCACCCTGGTTTGGGCACTGATCGCGTCCTTGTACATCGGCAACGTGATGCTGCTGGTGCTCAACCTGCCTCTGGTGGGGTTGTGGGTCAAGCTGTTGAAGGTCCCGAGGCCGCAGTTGTATGCCGGTATCCTGATCTTCGCCACCGTGGGCGTCTACGGCATGCGGCAGAGCGCGTTTGACCTCTACCTCATGTTCGGCGTGGGCTTGATCGGCGTGCTGATGCGGCGGTATGACTTCCCCGTGGCACCGGTGATCGTGGGCATGATCCTGGGCCCCTTGGCCGAGGCCCAGATGCGCAACGGCCTGTCGATTGGCGAAGGCCGCTGGAGCGTCTTCATCGAAAGGCCCGCGTCGGCCACCTTGCTGGCCGCGGTGATACTGCTGCTGAGCTGGCCCCTGCTCAAACGACTGTTCAAGCGCTGAGCCTGCTGAAGGCCTTAGTGCCTTCGGGCCAGCGGTCTTCCGGGCTTTCGGACCTTCAGTCCTTCGCGCCCATCTCCAGGGCAAGCTGCCGTTGCCGTGCGCACTCTGCGGCGCTTTGGGGCGCAGTGGCGGTAGGCCACCCCTGCAGGTGCTGCAGGGCTATCTTGGTCATCGCCTGCACGGCCATGGGGTCGTCGTTGAGGCAAGGGATGTAGCGGAAGCTCTGGCCGCCCGCTTCGATAAAGGCTTCATGAGCTTCTTGCGCGATCTCTTCCAGCGTCTCCAGGCAATCCACCGCAAAACCCGGGCAGATCACGTCTACCGACTTGACGCCTGACGCCGCCAAGTCCTTGAGCGTGGGCTCGGTATAGGGGCGCAACCACTGGGCCTTGCCAAAGCGGCTTTGGAAGGTGACCTGCCAGGCGTCCTTGGGCAGGCCCAGCGCTTCGGCCAGCAAGCGCGCAGCCTTGTGACACTCGCAGTGGTACGGATCTCCCAGATGCAGCGACCGCTCCGGCAAGCCGTGGAAGCTCATCACCAGCTTCTCGGCGCGGCCGTGAACCGCCCAGTGGCGCTGCACGCTGTCAGCGAGTGCTTGAACGATCGAAGGATCGTCGCCGTACCTGTTGACAAAGCGGAACTCCGGCAGTTGACGCGCCTGCGCCGACCACTTGGCCACGCCGTCCCAGACGCTGGCGGTGGTGGCCGCCGCGTACTGGGGGTACAGCGGCAACACCAGCACCCGGGTGACGCCTTCCGCACGCAACTCATCGAGCATGCGCGGGATGGAGGGGTTGCCATACCGCATGGCGGTCTTGACCACAACGGCATGCCCCAGGGCGTTCAGAGACTCCTGCATCCGGGCGGCCAGGCGCTGCGTGCCGGTGACCAGCGGTGAGCCCTCAGGCGTCCAGACGGTGGCGTACTTGGCAGCCGACTTGGCCGGGCGGGTGTTGAGGATGATGCCGTGCAGCACCAGCCACCACACGGCCCTGGGGATCTCCACCACCCGCGGGTCGCTGAGGAACTCCGCCAGATAGCGCCTCGTCGCCGCCGCCGTCGGTTGGTCGGGGCTTCCCAGGTTCACCAGCAGCAAGCCCGTCTTGGGCGCGCTGCCGTGGGCGTAGGGAGGCTCGGCTCGGAAGGACATGGTGGAAGGTGGAGCGGAGAAGTCGTCGAAGATTATCGTGGGCCGGGGCTTGAGCGCTGCCGCGCGGCGCCCCATTCAGATTGGTGGTGTGCGCCTTTGTCGGGCTACAGACCTTGCTCGGTGGGGGCAAACCGCAAGAGCTCGAATTCGACCGTCGAGTCCCTCGCCAGTTCCGGCAATCGCCCCAGGCCAATCTGGCCACGGCCGTGAAGGATGCAGGACGATCGGCGCAAGGTCACCAACTCGCCGTCGCTGAACCGCACGTGCGTGCCGTTGTAGCTGAGGTCGGTGAGATGGATGCAAGAGCCTCGCCACTCCAGGCGGGCGTGGGTGCGGGACGCTTTGGCGTCTTCGACTGGAAACTGCGCCTGCGGACCACGCCCCAGCACGACCGGCAGGCCGTTGAGGCCCAGCACCACATCCCGTTGAGGACTCCACAGGTGGATGCCATCGGGTTCCGCGGGCTCGTCGCCTTCCTCGTACCAGGTGGTGGCCGCATCCTTCAAGGCCCGGTGCGCACAGGCGTAGACGGCCACGGGTTGGGAGCGTCCGCGCAGGGCCATGACGTCCAGGCTGCGAAAGCGGCGCCGCAGCGGCTCGTCCAGACGTTGCAGCACCTGGGTCGTGATCAGCACCTCTTCGTCGCCAGAGTGATCCAGCAGGCGGGCTGCCACGTTGACGGCGTCGCCATAGCAGTCTTCACCCAGCTCGATGACCTCGCCATGCTCCAGCGCCACATGCAGCCGGATGGCCTCGGCACGGGTGGATACGCGGGTGGCTGACAGAGCCTCTACGGCCTTGGCCAGGGCCTCCTGCATGCCCAGGGCCGCTTGAACGGCCGCGGGCGCTTCGTCAAAGAGCACGATGAGGCCGTCACCCAGGGTCTTGACCACCCGGCCCGCTTGGCCACGCGCACTGCTGGCCAGGCCTTGCACCGCAGCCGTTACCAGTGCGGCAGCCGCGGCATTACCCAGTTGCTGGTACAGCGCCGTGCTGCCGCGCAGGTCGGCAAACAGCACGGTGCGCTGTGCAGGCGTCCAAGTGGGCTGCGTCACGCGTTGAGTCTCCAGCGACGCGCCTGCTGGCCACTCGTCACAGATTGTCCAGATAGGTCCGGAGCTTGTCGCTTCTGCTGGGGTGCTTGAGCTTGCGGATGGCCTTGGCTTCGATCTGGCGGATGCGCTCTCGCGTCACATCGAACTGCTTGCCCACTTCTTCCAGCGTGTGGTCGGTGCTCATCTCGATGCCGAACCGCATGCGCAGCACCTTGGCTTCGCGCGGGGTCAGGCTGTCGAGGATGTCCTTGACCACGTCGCGCAGGCCGGCCTGCATCGCGGCGTCCACCGGGGCCACGTTGTTGGTGTCCTCGATGAAGTCGCCCAGGTGCGAATCGTCGTCGTCGCCGATCGGCGTTTCCATGGAGATCGGCTCCTTCGCGATCTTCATGATCTTGCGGATCTTGTCCTCGGGGATCTCCATCTTTTCGGCCAGCGTGGGCGCGTCGGGCTCGTAGCCGAACTCCTGCAGGTGCTGGCGCGAGATGCGGTTCATCTTGTTGATCGTTTCGATCATGTGCACCGGGATGCGGATGGTGCGGGCCTGATCGGCGATGGATCGCGTGATCGCCTGGCGGATCCACCAAGTGGCGTAGGTGGAGAACTTGTAGCCGCGGCGGTACTCGAACTTGTCCACCGCCTTCATCAGGCCGATGTTGCCCTCCTGAATCAAGTCGAGGAACTGCAGGCCGCGGTTCGTGTACTTCTTGGCGATGGAGATCACGAGACGCAGGTTGGCCTCGATCATCTCCTTCTTCGCATCGCGCGAGGACTTTTCGCCCTCGTTCATCTTCTTGTTGATGTCCTTCAGGTCTTCCAGCGGTACCACCGCCTTGGCCTGCAGGTCGATCAGCTTTTGCTGCAGTTCCTGGATGGCGGGCAGATTGCGGCCCAGCACGGCGCTGTAGGGCTTGCCAGCGGCGGCTTCCTTGTCGGACCAGGAGAGATTCATCACGTTGGGCGGGAACGTGCGGACGAACTGCTCCTGCGGCATGCCGCACTTGTCCACGATGATCTTTCGGATCTCGCGCTCGTAGCGGCGCACATCGTCCACCTGGCTGCGCAGGATGCCGCACAGCCGCTCGATCGTCTTCACAGTGAAGCGAATGGACATCAGCTCGTTGCTGATGGCGCCTTGCGCTTTGGTGTACGACGCCGATTTGTAGCCTTCCTTCTCGAAGGCCTTGCGCATGCGGTCGAACTCGGTGCGCAGCACTTCGAACTTCACCAGCGCGGCGGACTTCAGCTCTTCCAGCTTCTTGGTCAGCGCTTTGCTGCCGCCCGCGCCGTCGTCGTCGTCTTCCTCGTCGAACTCGTCGAAGTCTTCCTCGGCCACGTAGTCATCGGCCTCATCGGTGGAGACGAAGCCGTCCACCGCCTCGGAGATCGCCATGTCGCCCGAGGCGATGCGGTCGGCCATGGACAGGATCTCGGCGATCGTGGTAGGCGACGCGCTGATGGCCAGCATCATGGCCTGCAAGCCACCTTCAATGCGTTTGGCGATCTCGATCTCGCCCTCGCGTGTGAGCAGCTCGACCGTGCCCATCTCGCGCATGTACATGCGAACGGGGTCGGTCGTGCGGCCGAACTCCGAGTCCACTGTGGACAGCGCTGCTTCAGCGGCTTCTTCAGCCTCTTCGTCGGTCGCAGTGCCGGTATTGCTGCCGCTGATGAGCATGGTGGCGGCATCGGGCGCCTGCTCGTAGACGGCGATCCCCATGTCGTTGAGCATGGAGATGATGGCCTCGAGGATTTCCTCGTTGACCAGTTTTTCCGGCAGGTGATCGTTGATTTCCTGGTGCGTGAGGAAGCCCCGCGTCTTGCCCATCTTGATGAGCGTCTTGAGCTCCTGCCGGCGCTTGGCAACCTCTTCTTCGGTCAGCGTGGTCTCTTCCAGGCCGAACTCGCGCATCAGCGCGCGCTCCTTGGCGCGCGAAACCTTCATGCGCAGGGGCTTGGCCTTGACCTTTTCGGCCTCGACTTCCTCCACCTCGACAGACTCGACGGCTTCCGCTTCCTCGCCACCTTCGAAGTCGGCCTCGACGTCGGAGACGTCATCTTCTTCCAGCGCAGGCTTGGCCTTGGCTTCTGGCTTGCCAGCCTTCCCCGGCTTGGCGGGCTTGGCGTCCTTTGAGTCCTTGGCGTCTTTGGCGGGCTTGGTGGCTTTCTCAGTCTTGTCAGCCTTCTCGGCTTTCGACGGTTTGGCGGCCTTGTCTGCCTTGGCAGGGGCAGGTGCCTTGGCCGCCTTCTCAGCTTTCTCAGCCTTTGCTTCAGACTTGGCAGCTGCCGCAGAGGACGCGGCCGCAGTTTTGGACGCCGCGGGCTTCTTCGGCTCAGCCGCCTCAGCGGCGGGAGCAGTGCCCTGCGCGGGCTTGGAGGCTTTGGTGGTCTTGGCGGCGGCGTCGGTCTTCTTGGCAGTCATGTGCATCCTCTTGATGTGGTGTCACGCAGTCCCTCAACACTTCTTCGGCACCACCCGTTCAACGGGCAAGGCACACCAGCGGCTCCGGTGACGGAATCCGCGAGAAACGGTGAAGGACGGGCAAGTGAGCGTGGACCTGTTGAATCGCAGCCCTTGCGGGGGAGGTGGGGCCTGTGTGCGTAACCCGTGTCAGGGGCGGCCCGGGACCGGAGGTGCTGCTACCACTCTTGCCGCGGTGTGGCGGATTATACCGGCGGCTACTTGACAGAATCAGCCGAGCGTGGATCGGAATGCGTGACTGCGCTGCTGGCCGTGTTGGATTGTGCGCATCCGCGCAGATGGTGTGCAGGCCTTGTGCTCACGTCCTCACGGCAGGCGGCCCAGCAGGCGCAGTGGATCACGCAGTGCCAGCGCGCGGGAGGTTTGCGCCACGGCGCTGCGCAATTCTTCCTTGTCTACTGCAAGGCTGACCTCGGCGGCGTCCACGAGTTGTTGTGCCGCTGGACCGAAGCTCTCTGAGGTCAGCGCCTCACGCAAGCTGGGCCACTCTCGCGCACCGTTTTCGGTGAGATCGCGCTCGATCCAGCGGAAGAGCTCCCCATGCCAACCCTCAAGCCCAGTGAGCAGTTCCTGGTCCGGGCCGCTGAGTTCATGCCAGAGCGCGGCATGGGTCAGAAGCATGCGCGCCACGTGATCGGGGGGCTGACGCACGGAGGAGGGTGGTCGACCTGCCGCCGACATCTTGTTCGGTGACCTCAAGGGCGTCTTGGCCTTGGGGCTGGCGTCAGACGTACGACGCTCGCCCCACAGCGCCGCCAATTCTTCCGTCGAGGTGCGCCCTGCCAGGGCCAACTCCGTCAGCAGTTGCAGGCGCAGCGCGCCGACGGGCAATTGCGACCACAACGGGCGGGCCTGGGCCAGCATCCGGGCGCGCCCCTCTGGCGTGTCGAGATCAGCCCCTTCGCTGGCGCGGTCGATCAACTGGCGCGACAAGGGGGTAGCGGCTTCCACCATCTGGTCGAAGGCCTCAGGACCGTGGGCCCTGACGTAGGAGTCCGGGTCGTGCTCTGCGGGGAGGAAGAGAAACCTGAAGCTGCGCAGGTCGTTCACCTGGGCCAGCACGGCCTCCAGTGCGCGCGAAGCCGCTCGCCGGCCCGCGGCGTCACCATCAAAGCTGAAGACGACGCTGTCCGTGAAGCGCAGGAGTTTCTTGACGTGATCCGTCGTGCAGGCGGTGCCCAGCGTGGCCACGGCATTGCCGAAGCCTGATTGCGCCAGGGCCACCACGTCCATGTACCCCTCGACCACCAAGGCATAGCCGCGCTCTCGGATCGCCACGCGCGCTTCGTGGAGCCCGTAAAGCTCTTGGCCTTTGACGAAAAGCGGCGTCTCGGGGGAGTTCAGGTACTTGGGCTCGCCACTGTCCAGCACCCGTCCGCCGAAGCCAATGACCTCGCCCTTGACCGAACGGATGGGGAACATGATCCGGTCACGAAACCGGTCGTAGCGCTTCTGCTCCTGGTCGTTGTCGCCTTGCACGATCACCAAACCGGCCTCGGCCAGCTCGGTTGCTTCGTAGTTGCCGAAGGCGCTGGCCAGGCTGCGCCATCCTGCTGGCGCGTAACCCAGCCCGAAGTGCTGCGCAATCCGGCCCGTCAGACCGCGACGCTTGAGGTACTCGATGGCTCGGGCATCGTCCTTCAGTCGGGCGCGGTAGTGGTCCGCAGCCTTTTGCAGCACGTCCGTGAGCGTGTTTTTCTGGGCCTTGAGTTGCGCCGCACGGGCCTGCTCGGCCGGGTCTGCCGGCGCTTCAGGCACCTGCAAGCCCACTTGCTGGGCCAGATCCTTGACGGCATCGATGAAACCGAGCCCCGCGTGCTCCATCAGAAAACGGATGGCGTCGCCGTGGGCGCCACAGCCAAAGCAGTGATAGAACTGCTTGGCAGGGCTGACCGTGAAGCTGGGGGACTTTTCCCCATGGAAGGGGCAGAGGCCCAGGAGGTTGGCGCCGCCTTTGCGCAGTGCCACATGCCGCCCCACGATATCGACGATGTCGGTTCGTGCAACGACTTCCTGGATGAAGGACTCTGGGATCTGGCCGCGTACGCTCACGGCCGCGAGTCTAGCGGGCAGGGGGCTCTCAACCCCCTCGCCGCTAACTTGGGCAGGCGGGCGCCTGCCCAGAGGGACTGGTCAGACGGCGAAGTCGGCCAAGGTCTTGCCACTGTCCAGCGCCGCTTTGAGCCAGTTGGGCTTCAAGCCGCGGCCGCTCCAGCTGTTGCCGGTGGCGGGATCACGGTACTTGGCAGCCACCTTGCCACCGGCCTTCGGGCCCGCCTGACGGCCGGCGGATGGGCCACGGGTGGCCACCAGATCGGCAGCGGTCAAACCGTGCTGTGCCATCAAGGCCTTGACTTGTGCAATGGCGCCTGACTTTTCTTCGCGCTGCGCGTCGGCAATCTGCTTTTCGAGTTCAGCCTTCTGGGCAATGAGTTCTGCTACGGTGGGCATGTAATCTCCGGGGAAAGGGTAAAAAGAAACTGGGGCAGTATACCTTCGCCCCGCCTGAATATCTTTTCCCTACCTTCGAATTCCATTCAATATCACGACAATTAAGTCGAGATTAATTGATAACCGTCACCGGGTTGACAAACTCTTGCGGCTTCAAGTCGGAGGAACATACCCCTGCGGTTGTTCGGCACCTTCGCCAAAAAAGAA
>Ga0209985_10002618_pt1 | contig 16090 bp, 20 predicted proteins | sample NOAtaG_FD_187305 | JGI IMG/M metagenome (GOLD analysis project Ga0209985, IMG submission 187305) | Freshwater lake microbial communities from Lake Erie, under a cyanobacterial bloom - NOAA_Erie_Diel6S_1000h metaG (SPAdes) (version 2) | ecosystem: Environmental > Aquatic > Freshwater > Lake ...
CGTGAAAGGCGCGGACTCAACGAAGGGCGCCTTCATGAGCCCCATCCTGCTGCTCAACGCCGACCCCTGGAAGAACCAGCAGAGCCACAACGTGGAGGCCTTCGGTCCGGTGAGCACTCTTATGCCATACTCAACTATCGACGATGCCGTGGCCCTCACCAAGCTCGGCAAGGGCAGCCTCTGCGCCAGCATCGCCACGTACGACGAGAAAGTGGCGCAGCAATTCGTGTGGGGCGCCGCCAGCCACCACGGCCGCATGCTCATCCTCAACCGCGAGATGGCCAAGGAGAACACCGGCCACGGCTCGCCGCTCGCCACGCTGGTACACGGCGGTCCCGGTCGCGCGGGCGGCGGCGAAGAGATGGGCGGCAAGCGCGGCGTTATGCACTACCTGCAGCGCACCGCCATCCAGGGCCACCCCAGCATGATCACCGCCATCACCCAGCAATACCAGCAGGGCGCGCGCATGCACATCACCGAGCGCCACACCTTCCGCATGCACTTCGAGGAACTGCAGGTGGGCGACACCGTGATCACCGCCATCCATCCCGTCACCTTGCAGGACATCGAGGACTTCGCCCACCTCAGCGGCGACAAGTTCTACGCCCACATGGACGCCAACAGCCTCGAGGGCACCATCTTCACAGGGCGTGTGGCGCACGGGTATTTCATCCTCAGCCGCGCCGCCGGCCTCTTCGTTGATCCGCCGAAGGGGCCTGTGCTCTTGAACTACGGCCTAGATGAATGCCGCTTCGTGAAGCCGGTGTATCCGGGGATGACGATCCAGGTGCGGTTTACGGTGAAGGAGAAGGTGGACCAGGAGAAGCGGAGCCCCGAAGACGTCGCGAAAGGCATTGTGAAGTTCTTGGTCGACGTTTTTGATGAAACGGGGGAGACTGTTGCTATTGCGACCATTCTTACGATGGTCAAGAAGTTGGATCAGAACTGAACATGGATGAAGAGCGGACTCGCCGACTTTCGATGATCGAAAGAACTTCACTTTGGCTCTCCTTTGCCAGTGGTATCATCATTTGCTCGATGGGGCTGTGGATGAACTATGCCAATAGGTCCACCATTGGCACCATGTATCCCGAATTTGGTGGAGAAGGGACGTCCGTTCAACTGGGCGGTTCAGGGTTACTCATGATCGGCATGTTGTTTCTGGCGATCCCCGCGTATGTGGTTGTCTACAGAATGATCCGAGGGATCCGATGAAGCAATTATCTCCGGCCATCTCTCTGATCTTGACGACGGGGAAGAAGCTTGATAAGAACTGATGCGACAATTCCTCGCAACGGCATTCACGGTCATGGGCAGCTTGTTGTTGGCCCAGGAAGTGTTCGTTGGTTTTTCCGACTCCACGCATGTGATCGTGCATATGCCCAATGGGTGGGATGTGGATACGCTGAGGCACTACGCAGAGGACCCGAAGGCCTACAATGTCTATCTCGAACTGGATACCCTCACCAGCGACCGGCTCGCTGCTCTTCTTGAACTGAGAACCAACGCGGTCGTACTGGAGATCCTTTGCACCCATGCGGTGCTCGACCGTAACCTGCCAAAACCATGGCCGCGGATGGAAGCCTTGGAGATCTTTGGAGCGAAGAGGGTCACCGATGAGACCGAGGAACGCGCCATACTGATGGAATTTGCCAATAGGAAACCGGGGCTCTTGGTCGCCTTGTATGGCTGGGCGTGGCCGGAGTGACTGGGGAGACAGTGGCGATCGCGACGATCTTGACGATAGTGAAGAAGCTTGACCAAAATTGAAAGCAGCGTTCCAGATAGGTCTGCTTGTCGTGCTGGTTTCAACCGGCTGCAACGAAGCTTCTCGCGAGCAAAGAGTTCAGTACACCTGGTTGGGCGAACAGCGAAGCATTTGCTTTCCGGATACCATCACAGTGCTTCCCAAGCACTCGGCACAAGACTCAATGTTGGGTCGGGTCGAATTCACATACTGTGAGGGCAGGCATACGGTCACGAGCTGGACTGATGACTTCCACGCTCCGGTGGATGGTGGCTCGTTCTGGCTTGAACTGGATAGTCTCGGAAAGATCTACAGCCACAGCACCACATGGCCCGGATTCGGGATCATCCGGTCGAACAGCGATAGCATCAACGACTTGATCATGATGGCCATCGGCGTAGCATCGCGCCCTGGTCGCTATGGGCTTCGGTATCCGTTACCACCCGAACCGCACATCGGGACCGTTCAATTCACTGCGGCCGATACCGTTCCGAACTGATGCGCAACGTGAATTACCTCATGGATGCGTTCGATGAGACCGGGGAGACTGTAGCGATCGCGACGATCTTGACGATGGTGAAGAAGTTGGATCAGCGTTAGATGATGAGCTAGGTGTTCGGCCCACCACCCTTGCACAGCGCATCGTTCCCTTTGCCGAACTTCGCTCTGCAGCCATCCGCCATGCCCAGCATCCTCCACACCATCCGTGAGCGCCTCTTCACCAAGAACCGCTTCACCTGTTTCCTTGCGCACGCCGTAGGCGAGATCGTGCTGGTGGTGATCGGCATCCTGATCGCGCTGCAGGTGGACAATTACAAGGACCAGCGGAAGGCCCGGGAGGCCGAGCTGGAGTACCTGCATGGCATCAAGGCCGATCTGCAGGCGAACATCGCCAAGGCGAACACCGTGATCGGCAAACGGGAACGCATCATGGAAGCGGCCCGGCGGGTGATCGGTAAGATGGATGGTGAGCCCATCACCGACTGGAAGGCCTTCAACGAGGACTGCATCAGCGTGTACGCCTGGCAGCGGTACGACCCGATCAACTATACCGTGGAGGAGCTGCTGAACTCCGGCGGCCTCACGCGGATCACCAACGACAGTGTGCGCTCCTCCCTGATCGTGCTCGAGTCGCTGTACAAGCAGGCCAAGGAGGAGGAGGACCACTTCCGCTACGATGCGGAAACGCTCATCTGGGACCCGGTCTACCACCTCATGGACCTGGGGCCGCTCATCAACCTGCACATGGGAAAAGAGGTGACGCTGCAACGCACCGACTACGATGCCTACTTCGCGGACAAGCGCGCGAAGAACGGCATGTTCATGGCGCAGCTCGAGTTCAGCACCATGAACGGCCAGGTGCAGGAGATTGTGCGCCGGAGCGCAGGCCTAGTGGAGTTGATCGACAAGGAGCTGGCGCGGGAGGAGCGATAGGGCGCGCGATCAGGTCGATTGCTGGATCCCGTTCGTGGACGCAGGGAGCAAGCACCCTGACCGTGGTGGATCCATCCTCTTCACTCACCATCAGCGTCTCCCCCTAAGCCTGCCCAACGCCTTCTCCACTATCGGCTGACCGGCCCAAAGCCCCTGCAACTCCATGGTCGCCACTAGCGCACGCTTCCCGCAGGAGCCGATCCGCCAGTGCATGAAGCTGGACCGGCTCATCGACGGTGATCGCTTGGTGAGCCTGTTCGAGAAGGTCGAGCTGGGCCTGAAGCCGAAGACCGTGTACGAGCTGATACCGGAGTTCTTCAGGAGTTTTGAGAGTTAGGAGGGACCGCTGGTCTTCTAAAAATTCACCTCATCCAGTCCGCGTGCGGAGAGGAAGGAGAACCGATCGTTGTCGGTGACGCCGGTTTACCTGCCGGAGGCAGGCCCAGCGCTTCATTGCACTTCAAAGAAAACGCTCAACCTTTCACCTTCTTCGGGTCCTGTCGCGCATCGAAGATGTCCGTGACGTAGATGGTCCGCCCTTCGATGCGGTAGATCACTTTGAACTTGCCAACGACCAACTTGCGGTGACCTTCCTCAAGGTGTTCCAGGTAAGGTTCGTAGGCTCCGAGATGCGGGTACTTCTTCAGCTCGGCGATGCTGTCCCAGAGCTTGGCGTCCCAGCGGGCCAGTTCCCGGTCGGTGAGGTATCCGGCCAGGAAGCGGAGCGCATTGGCATAGCTCTCCCAAGCCGGACCGGTGATGACGATCTTCACGCTTTCCGTGCGGTGGGCCTACGAGCAGCAGCAGGCCGTGCCTTGCCTCGCCCAGCAGCAATGTCCTTCAGCAGGTCCTTGGAGCGCTTGCGGGCTTCCGACAGGCTGAGCACGTCGGCCTTACTGATGGCCTCTTCGGAGCGCACGGCCATTTCGATCAACCGACGCCGTTCGGCCTCGGCCTTGGTATCGTCACGTAACAGCATATCAATGGTCTTCAACACACGCGTGTCCTCCTCTTTGGCGAGCCGCTTCAGGATGCGCGTCTTGATGGTCGTGGTCGACATGGTGTACGTGCTTGTTGCGAAGGTAAGGCTCGGATCAGCGCGCGAAGGCCACCCTGACCGCGCGCTTGGCCTTGAAATGGGCCTCCACTTGTTCCTGGGTGTACACACGTCCCGCAGCGAAGTCAGCCTCGGCCCTCTCCGCACGCGCACTCATCACCGAACGCCAGAGCAGGTCATTCTGGTCGCCACGCAGGAAGGCGAGCACGCTGTTCAGTACCTGCGTATCGCGCACCTCATCCACCAAGCGCTTCACTTCGGCACGCAGAACGGGGATGGGCTCGGGCTCTTTCAGGACCAGTCCGCTACTGTCGGGCTCATCCTCCCCGTAAGCAGCCTGGCCGAAGATGGTCGCCGCTGCGATCAGCTCCTCCTCGTGCACATCCCTGCCGCCGGGCTGCTTGATACGCAGCAGCTCCAGCAACCACTTCACCTTGGTGAGCACGGTGGCATCGTTGGTGGCGACCAACTGTTGCACCAACTCGAGCTTGAGGGCCTGGAAGTCCATGGTGAATCAAAGATAATCCGGCGATGTACCGTGATGCGATCGGGACATGATCGACCATTGTCATTGAACGCGGCCCATTTACGTTAGTTGATCCGCTGGTCCGCGTGAGGGATAGAAGCAGGTAGCCCACAGCGAGCCCCGGCTATTGGCCGGGTGTAGCGAGGACTACTGTGGATAGCCCGACGGCGCTGCATTTGAGCGCCGTCACGCCCAAACCATCGCCTTATCGTCCAGTCAAACTGAGGCTACCGATATTCGAGGGCGAGAATGCCCGATGCCCCGCCCGCTTTCCCTCCTCCTCTCCTTCCTCCTGCTCCCCGCCACCAGCCTGGCCCAACCGCTCCCGGCCGATAGCCTGGTGGCCCCCAACGGCGCCCTGCACCTGCGGCTGTGGCTGGATGCACAGGGCGTGCCCACCTACACGGTGACGCACGGTATGGAGCGGGTGCAACTGGTGGCGCCTTCCCGTCTCGGCTTCGTGTTGCGCGGGGGCGACACGTTGCAACACGGGCTGGTGCTGGAGCGCCGCGAGCAGGGTGCGTACGACAGCACCTGGACGGCGGTGTGGGGCCCGCAGCGGCGCGTGCGCGACCACCACCGCTGGCTGCGGTGGCACCTGCGCGAAGCCACGGGCGATCGGCGGCTGGAGGTGGAGTTCCGCGTGAGCGATGAGGGCGTGGCCTTCCGCTGCGTGGTGCCCGCCCACGCGCCCGGCGACAGCCTGGTGGTGCTGGAGGAACTGAGCGAGCTGGCGCTGCCCCTGGATGCCGAGGCATGGTGGGCCTGGGCCGACTACGACACGCAGGAGCAACGCTTCCAGCATACGCCGCTGCGCGAGGCCACGTGGGTGAACACGCCGCTGACGGTGCGCACGCGCGAAGGCATCCACCTGGCCGTGCACGAGGCCGCGCTGGTGGACCACCCCGCCATGACCTTGAAGCAGGACGCGCGCGGCGTGTACCGCAGCGACCTGGTGCCCTGGGCCGATGGCACGCGCGTGCAATGCGTGGGCGCGCTCCGCACCCCGTGGCGCGTGCTGCTGGTGGGCCCGGATGCGGCGGGCCTGCTCAGCTCGTCGCTCGTGCTGAACCTGAACGAACCCTGCCGCATCGCCGACACGGCGTGGATCCGCCCGATGACCTACATGGGCATCTGGTGGGAGATGCACCTGGGCACGCACACGTGGACGCCCGGCGCACGCCACGGCGCCACCACCGAGCGCGCGCTGGCCTGCATTGATGCCGCGGCCGATGCCGGCGTGGACGCGGTGCTGCTGGAAGGTTGGAACACGGGCTGGGACCGCTGGGGCGCCGATGCCGCCTTCGATCAGGTGACGCCCGCGCCCGACCTGGACCTGGAGCGCGTGGCGGCCCATGCCCGCGAGCGCGGCGTGCAGCTGATCGGTCACCACGAGACGGGTGGCGATGTGCCGCATTACGAGGCGGTGATGGCACAGGCCTTCCAACGCTGTCGCGAGCTGGGCATCCGCGTGGTGAAGACGGGCTATGCGGGGGCCGTGCGTCCGGCCGGTGAGCACCATTTCGGGCAGCACATGGTGCGGCATTTCCAGCGGGTGACCGAGCTGGCCGCGCAGCACGGGATCATGCTCGATGTGCACGAGTGCATCAAGCCCACGGGCCTGTGCCGCACCTGGCCCAACCTGATGACGGGCGAAGGCGTGCGCGGCCAGGAGTGGGAGGCGTGGAGCGACGGCAACCCGCCGGGGCATACGGCGCTGCTGCCCTTCACCCGCGGGCTGGCCGGCCCCATGGACTACACGCCCGGCATCGTGGACGTGACCTATGCGAAGCGCGGCGCGCACGTGCCGTGGAACGGACAGGAGAAGCCGGGCATGGTGTGCCGCGTACACAGCACGGTGGCGCATCAGCTGGCGCTGTGGGTGGTGCTGTACGGTCCGCTGCAGATGGCCGCCGATGTTTTTACGAATTACACCGGCCACCCCGCGCTACCGCTCTTCGGGGCCTGGGACGCGGACGTGGTGGAGACGCGTGTGCTCTCCGCTGCCGTGGGGGAGCATGTGGTGGTGGCGCGTCGCTCGGCCAACGGCGACTGGGCCGTGGGGGCGATCACCAACGAGCAGCCCTTCACCGTGGAGGTGCCCCTGGACTTCCTGGACCCCGCCGCGGCCTGGCAGGAGGACCGCATCACCGACGCGCCGGACGCGCATTGGGAGACGGCGCCGGAGCGCTACATGCACCGCACGGAGCGGTATGCGGTTGGTGCGCTGCCGCGAACGCTACGGTTGGTGTTGGCGCCGGGGGGCGGGGCGTTCGTGGTGTGGAGGCGGGGGGAGTGAGGGCTGGTCATGGCGGGGAGGAGCGCTTACCTTTGGGGGTATGAAGGCGAACCCGGACCTGCTCAAGCGCATCACGGTGGATGACCGCATCTGCAACGGCAAGCCCGTGATCCGGGGCATGCGGATCACGGCGCAGACCGTGCTGGAGTTCCTCATGGCAGGTACGCCGGAGGATGAGGTGCTGAAGCAGTACCCCATGCTGGAGCGGGAAGACCTGGAAGCATGCAGGCAGTTCGCGCTATCGCTTATGGGCAACAGCTTCTCGGTGAAGGATATCGCGGCGTAGGATGCCTCTTTACCTCGTCGACGCGAACTTACCACGCTGGTTCAGCCAGTGGAACGCTGCGGACTACATCCATCAGCATGACATCGACCCTGCGCGCCACGATCAGCAGATCTGGGAATTCGCCAAGGTGGAGAACCTCACGATCATCACAAAGGACAGCGACTTCTCCAGTCGCATTCTGTTGAGCGCTCCCCCACCCAAGGTGATCCATATTCGCCTTGGCAACATGAACATGCGCAGCTTCCATGAAGCGATCGCGAAGTGCTGGGAAGAGGTGCTCAAGTCATCCGCCACGCACAAGCTGGTGATCGTGCACGCGGATCGTATCGAGTGCGTCCAGTGAGGTTCAGCGCTTCGGTACGCTTGCGCTTCGATGGTTGCATTCAAGTCACGCAACAGACGGCCTTGATAGACTAGAAGCCATCTCAAAATAATCCTTCGGGCTACGCCGGGGTCTTTTCCGGGCATCCGTCGTTGCTCAACCCTTACAGAGCGTCCAGCTATGCGCGGGTCTCGCGCCTAGGCTGCCCGCAAAATCCCTCCGGCTCGCTACCAAAAACTATTTTGAGATGGCTTCTAGACGCTGAGCAAGCGCGGAGCCACACCACCAGTCGCTTCACGCAGGAAGCACAGAAGGAGGCCGATCGGGATGGCGTCCCTCCCATCGAGCTCATCGATGGCGAGCGCTTGGTGAGCCTATTCAAGAAGTACGAGCTGGGCCTGAAGCCGAAGGCCGTGTACGAACTGCTGCCAGGGCACTTCAGCGGTTGTGAGACCTATACCGGGGTATCGCCGGAACAGCGACGTGTGGTGATGACCACCCCATGCCCCCACTCCATCCCAGTATTACGAATGCGGCCGATCTTTGGACCATGCGCCTCCTCTCCTTCCTTTTCCTGTTGCCCCTCAGCGCACTTGCCCAAACGTGGGTACCGCTCGCACCCGTGCCCGCCGCTGCGCGGCAAGGGCCAAGCAGCTTTGTGATCGATGGCAAGGCCTACATGATGGGCGGCTGGAACTTCAACACCTTCTTCACCGAACTATGGATGTACGATCCCGTGTTGGACGAGTGGTCGCAGAAGACCGATCTGCCGGGGCCGGGGCGGCAGTTCGGTGTGGCCTTCGCGATCGACGGTATCGGCTACTACGGCACCGGCAATGCGGGCAGCACCGCTTACACGGATTGGTACGCCTATGACCCCACGACCGACACCTGGTCGCAGAAAGCCTCGCTGCCTGGCATTGGCCGCACCGGCGCGGTGGGCTTCACGCTCGGCGGCCTTGGCTACGTGGCCACCGGCGGGCCCAATTACAGTAACAACGTGTACCGCTACGACCCCGTGCTGGACCAATGGACCACCCTGCCCAACTTCGCTGGCACGCCACGTCGTTATGCGGCAGGTTTCGTGCTCGGCGGATACGCGTACGTCTGCAATGGACAAGGCAGCAACGGCCACGGCAACACCTGCTGGCGCTTCGACCCCATGGATGATTCGTGGACACAGGTAGCCAACTATCCCACGGGCTGCAGCGGCGGTATGGCCGTAACGCTCAACGATCGTGCGCAGCTATTCCGTGGCTACAACGGTGCCAGCTACCAGAGCACCATTTACGAGTACGATCCCCAGACCGATGCGTGGACCCCGCTCGCCAACTTCACCGGCGGCATCCGCGCTTACGCCACCACCTTCATGATCAACGGAGAGGGCTACCTCGCCATGGGCTTCGGAACGCAGATGCAGAACGATCTGTGGAAGGTGGGCGGCATACCCACCGCCGCCGCGGAACCGTCGCCAGAACGGAACGGGTGCACGGTGGTGGCGCGCGCCGACGGATGGCATCTGCTGATGGACGCTCCCGCGCAGGTGCAGGTGTGCGATGCCATGGGCCGGGAGGTGTGGAGCGGCACCCTATCGGCTGCGGAAAGCGCATTGCCCTTAACAGCCAGGGGTACCTATGTGCTGCGCGTACGAAGCGCCGGGCGCAGCTGTACGCAGCGCGTTGTGGTGCCGTAAAGCGATCGAGCGGTTCCGATCGTTGCCGTTCCTAGCGGAGGACCTGGCGCATACTGAAGACCCTGTTCCTGACGCTTGGTCGAACGGAATACGAAGGTCCCAAGTCCGACCGGGCAGCAGCGGGGTTCGCCAGGAAGACGTGCTCCACCAGACCATCCACACCATGCGCTACCTCTTCCTCCTTCCTTGCCTGATCCTGCTGATCGGGTGCCGCAGCAACTTGGTAGGCACGTATCGCGATGACGGTGTTGGCAAGTTGCACGAAGCGATCACCCTCTTCCCCGACTCCACCTACCACTACCAGTACTGGGCGGACATCCCGCTGGGCGACGAAGGCCGGTGGACCTTGAACGGTGATACCCTGCGCCTGGAACGATCACGGGGCAAGGACAACCAGTGGTTGATACGGGGCAAGCGATTGATGATCATCGACCCCATGACAAGGGAGGTGGGCCCCTGGGAGTTCAGGAAGCGCAGCTCGCGGTGCGATCCGCTGTGGTACAGGCGCTGAGCATAAGGTGCTGGGTTCGGTTGGCGATAAGGTCAACACGCCCCTTCACACATTCGCGGGCTTGTCATTCGGCCCTTTCAAGGGTCTGCGCCTTGAGGATCCCGCGTACGCGCCGAACGAGCACGGCGGTCCGGTCCGGGAGACCCAACATGGTCCGAATTCCGCTCGGACCCAAAGATCGGCCACTGGGATCCGTACAGGGTACCTCGGAAACCACCCTCCCGAGGCAGCGATCCGTAGCGGTGACGCTTCGGCAGCGTGGCTCTTCTGGACCGACACCCACCTTCCGCTCGCCCACGCGATCAGAGCCCCCACGGGCTCATTCCCACCCGCGCGCTCCAACGATCCTCCTACCTTGGGCAACGTTCGAGCGAGGTGCGCCAGATGAACACAGGTGTGCGCCACGCCCCGATGATACCCTAGGCCCCTCCACCACCGAGCATGGCGCTCACGATCGAACTTCCGATGCCGAAGACCCTCATTACCGCTGACCGCTCACCGCTCCGAAAGACCACCCGCACGCTGGCCGCGCTGGCCTTGCTCAGCTTCATGCAGCCGGCCACGGCGCAGCAGACCTTCGAATTCGACCAGGAGCTGGTGGGCCAGAACAGCGATGACCTGTTCGGTTGGTCGCTGGACCTATCGGGTGATGGATACACGGTGATCATCGGCGCCATCGACAACGACGGGGCCGCCGTAGGTGCCCAGCCCGCCGGTCATGCGCGGGTGTACAAGAACACCTTCAACGCCCAGAGCAATTCCTGGAGCTGGGGCCAGGTGGGCGCCGACATCGACGGCACCTTCCAGGACGAGGAGGCCGGGTACAGTGTGACAGTGACCACCAACGGGAACACCGTGGCGGTGGGTTCGCCCAACCGGAACAAGACGCGCGTGTACGACCGCAACGGCCAGAACTGGGTGCAGCGTACCGCTAACGGCTTCAACATTTACTCCAGCGAGGACCCCCAACGGGCAGGACATGCAGTGAGTTTGAGCGGTAACGGACACATCCTGGCCATGGGTGGCCCATTGGCAAGGAAAGTGTGGGTCGCCAACATCTCCGCCGGACCAGGTATGGGAGAGATCGTCGGGATCCCCATCCAATTGCCTGGTACCTATGCCGGTGGATCGCTGGACCTGGATGAGAACGGGAACAACATGGTCATCGGGGCCTACCAGGCCAACACCAACCGGGGCGAGGTCTATGTGTACCAACGCAGCGGCAACACGTGGACACAGCGCGGCCAGACCTTGCAGGGCGTGAACAACTATGATGAGTTCGGCTTCGATGTGAGCATCAACAACAATGGCAACACCATCGCCGTGGGCATCAAGGGCTGGGACTCCAATCCGAACAACACCACGTACGAGATCGGGCAGACGGCGATCTACGACTGGGACGGGAGCCAGTGGGTGCAGCGGGGCACCGCCATCCAAGGCGCCAACTTCTTCGACCAGTGCGGCTATGCGGTGAGCCTCTCCGTTGATGGGAACCGCATCGCCGTGGGCTACCGCGCGAGCAACATCGCCTTCACCGGTGGTGGACAGGTGCGCGTGTTCGATTGGAACGGCACTGCATGGGCGCAGAACGGCGATCCCATCCTGGGCGATGGCGTGAACGTGTTCTGCGGCCACAGTGTAGGCCTGAGCGACGATGGGGTGGTGTTGGGCATCGGCTCGAGCCGGGGCAACGGACCCACGAATCCGTTCTCCTCGAACCAAGGAAAAGCACGCATGTACCAAGGTGTCGACATCATGACGGGTACGCCATCGCTGAGTGCAGTGGATCTTGCTGTCCACCCGAACCCGACAAGCGACCTCATCACGGTGCGCAGCGAACTTGCGTTGGAGCGGCTGGACGTATTCGATCTGAGCGGGAAGTTCCTGCTGGGGAACAGCATGCAGAAGGACATGGACCTTTCAGCGCTTCCGCAGGGACCCTATTTCCTGCGGGTGACGTTCGCGGGCGGCGTTGTTGGCCATACGCGGATCATCAAGCTTTAGAAGTGAACGGCACAGGATGGTGAGCTTTGTCGGTCATGATCCGACAGAACGTGCTGCTTCTCATGCTGCTCGTAGTTCCTTCATCGGAAGCCAAGGGCCGCACCGGGCCAAACACCCAACGGTGCATGAGCTTCGTGGCCAGCACAAGCTCCGACCGCTTGCCCACAACACACCCACAGCGCAAGTCGCTCGCTGCACCATGCGTGAACGGCATAAGGGGATCGCATCGCTTCTGGCAGGCCTTGCCGATGGCCGAAACGCCGGTCAGGCGCTCGGAGGGATCACCGCTTCCTTTGCTTGCAACCGGGTGGCGCTGTTCCCACCCCGTTCGACCAGCACACACCTGCATGCGGACCCGACCCCTATCTCCCCAATGAACGGTTCCCTTGCCATTCTCCTCAGCCTTCTGATAGGGGTTGCCACACCCGTAAAGGCTCAATCCTCGATCGGCAAGGCAGTGGTGACCGAGCGCGATGGGATGAGGATAGTAGTCGGCAGGGACAGTGCCTTTTCCTCGGACGTTGAGAACGCCGAAATACTGGAGATCGAGGTCATCACGCTGGATGAACTGACGCAGGGCGTGATGGTTGAACTTCAAAAGCTGCAGCCAACGGACTGCGCGCGCGCCACCATGGAAAAGGAACAGCGCTATTGGTCGAAGGCACGCAGCACCCAATGCCGTGCGGAAGGCCGCAGTGTAGGACGGAAGCAGCGAAAACAACAGGAGCTCGGCTGCAGGAGATGGGCCGCCTTGGCGCGTTTGGAGGAACTGTTGATCCGGTACGACGAGCTCGCCTTACCGGACCTGCCGGAACCCCAACAGATGGAGGGTCCCGGTCAATGAGCATTGCGGCCATGGTCATGCGGTACCTCTTCCCCCTTCTGTTCCTTCTCCTGCTCGGTACACCTTCGGCAAGCGCCAAGGGCCGGTTCTGGCAATACATCCTGATGGGCACTGCCTACGACATGGCCACCAAGGACGTGCTGCGCAACACGGCGCTGATGATCGGCAAGCAGCTGGTGACCACCGACAGCTTGGGGCACTACACGGTGACCATCAGCGGCGTGACCTGCGACAAGGGCACGGGCTGGCAGATCAGGCGGTGCAACGAGAAGGCGTATGGCCAGCTGGAGGTGCGCCGTGCGCTGGGCGGCACAAGCACGACCATCAACAGCCACTGGAAGCAGTACGCGTTCTGCGAGAGCGGCATCACGCCGTGCAACGAGCAGCGGAGGGACCTGTACGTGCCGTGAGGGGAAGGCCGGAGGTACGCTTCAATCGACCACCTCCTGCCGCATCATCCGCTGCAGAGCATACAACATCGCCACGCACAGCAGCAGCACACCGGTGAAGATCCACCACGTCGTGTAGAAGTCGGACCAGGCAATAAGGTGCAGGCCGAGTGAGTGCCCGATGATGTGGGATACGCTCCACGCCACGGTGTAGAGGCCCATGTACGCCCCGGGACTGCCCCGATCCGCGCGTTCATTGGCCATGCGGTTGGTGAAGGGAAAGCAGAGCATCTCCCCCACGGTCATGAAGAGCATGCCCACCCAGAGGAAGGCGATGTGAGGCAACAGGTTGAGCACGGCAAAGCTGGCCGCGAAGAGCAGCACACTCCCGCGCAGGATCAGGTGCAGGCCGATGTTCCGCGTCTCCAGGTAACGCACCAGTTGCATCTCCACCAGGAAGATGAGGAGTCCGTTGCTGCCCAGGATGAGGCCGATGTACTCCTCGCTGAGCCCATGCACCTGGCTATAGAACAGCGGCACGGTGCTGAAGTACTGCAGGAAGGGGATGCCGATGAGGGTGACGATGAGCAGGAAGAAGAGGTAGGGCCGGTCGCGGTAGGGCGAAGCAGCTGCGGCACGTTCGGCGGCCGTGGATGCTGCGGTGCGTGGTAACCGTGGAAGGCCGACCCAGAGGATGAGCGCTGCTGCAAGGCAGGTGAGCGCATCCACCCAGAACAGGCCGCTGAACCCACCGTGGGCAATGATGAAGCCACCCAATGCGGGACCCAGGCTGAAACCCAGGTTGATGGCGAGACGGATCAGTGTGACGGCACGCGTGCGCTGTTCGGGCGGCGCGTAGCCCCGGATGGCCACGAACATGGCGGGACGGAACGCATCGCTGAGCACCATGAGCAGGAAGACGCCTGCGCAGAAGGGCCAGAAGCCGTTCACATACTGGAGCGCGATGAAGGCCAGGGCCGAACTGACCAAGGCACCGATCATGACGGTATGGGTGCCGATGCGGTCCGCAAGCTTGCCACCGAGCCACGAACCCACCACGGAACCCGCGCCGAAGCTGGTCATGATCCAGCCCACCTCCTCCAACGAAAGGCCCATGTCCTTGGTGAGGTAGAGCGAGAGGAAGGGCACGACCATGGTGCCGGCCCGGTTGACGAAGGACGCGAGCGTGAGCAACCAGATCGCACGGTTGAAGCCGGAGAAAGAGCCTACATAGAAGCGGTATGCGTTCGCGAGGACGTTCACGTTCGAAAGGGGATGGAAGGCACTGACGAATGCACGGGCCTCACCGTTGCCCGGCAAAGGTCACGCATCGCGCGCCCGGCCGGTCACACCCATCACTCCCCCATCGCCACCCGTGCCGCCAGCACCGCACTGATCAGGGTGATGGGTGTGAAGATCAGCGTCTCGCGCAGGTCCAAGGCGAAGAGGTTGCCGATGGTGTTGAGGGCGAACAGGGCGCACACGGCCCACATGCCCCACTTGCCCACCGCCGGCTTGGAACGCCCGATGTGCCCCATGCGCACCAGCACCAGCGCCGCGAAGACAAGCACGAAGCTGATGCTCACCAATGCGCCGACCGTTCGCTCCTCCTCATTCTGTAGGCGACCGCCCCACACCATTTCCGTGGGGATGAAGCCCGCGAGGACGACCAGGTGGAACACGACGACGGCGGCGAAGAGCACCAGCAGGGTGATGGCGGCAGTGCGGAAGGGGATCAGGTGCATGGGAGGTCGGAGATCTTCAGCGTTTGGTAGGTAAGGTCGGCGAAAATGGTGGGTATCGATGGAACGGATCGTCATCACGAAGGACCGGCGGTAGCGCAGGCCACTCTACCTGTTCCCAGAGAAAATACAGCAGCTCTCGAGACAGCTCCGCATGGAGGGTATTCTGCACCAGCAGTTCCTCCGCATCGGGCACGGGGAAGCGCCCCCGTCCGTGCAAGCGCAACAGGTAGGCGCTCGTGTAGCTCTCGTGGCCGAAGGGTGTCTTGGGATCGAGGTAGCGGAGATCGCCGTGCACTCCCTTGAACATCGGGAAAGGCGGTTCGCCTTCTGTATCGGCCACCATCAGGATCGGCATGGGGTAGCTGTGCGTGGTGATGGCCTTCAGCACGAATGGCCATTTGTCGTGCACTTCCGCAGTATCGGTCTTCCACTCCATGGTGGTCTCCAGGCTGATGAAGGCATCGACGAGTCCAAGCTCGTGCAACGTGCACCAACCTTCCTGAGCACCCCAGCTGTGGCCTATGTAGAAGACCTTGTTGCCCCGGGCCAATGCGCGTGCGAACCGGAGCATGGTGCGTATACTTTGCCGGTCTGGCTTCCACTCGATAGGAAAGCCATAGGGCCGGTCCTCCAAAGGCCAATGGAAATTGCAGGAGAGGAAGACGAAGCCGAGGCGGGCGAAGCTCTCGGCCAGGGCAACGTTCTCATCACTGAAACCCTGCGCACCGTGGTGGTACACGATCACCGGGCGGTCCAAGCGCTCCGGCCAGGCCGCAGCAAAGGCACTGGGGCGCAGGGCGAACAAGCTGTCCTTCACCTGCCATTCGCTGTATGGCGTGTAGTCGATGGGGTCATCACCATCGAACGGATACCTCAGGTCGTACTCGATGAAGGCGGAATCCGCGCGCGACAGCAGTTCCTGATGCACGCGCTGCAAGGGGCCGGTCAAGTGCCGTTCGCGCAACTGCCGGTAGGTGAGCCGGGCGGTCGTTTGCTCCTCGATGGGGAACCAGGCCTGCACGAAGAGCGGCGCGGGTCCGTCGTACCCGAAGGCGGTGTAGCGCAGGCTGTCGTTGAAGAGCAACGTATCAGCGAAACCGACGTGGTACCGTTCCTGCGCCAGCACCTCTGCCGACAAGCCCATGCAGAGCAACACTGGAACAAAGAGCCATTGCATGCGTGAAAGTTAGTGGCCTTGGCGAACTGACCTCCATCAGTGGACCTTCGCTACGC
>Ga0209985_10002619_pt1 | contig 16089 bp, 7 predicted proteins | sample NOAtaG_FD_187305 | JGI IMG/M metagenome (GOLD analysis project Ga0209985, IMG submission 187305) | Freshwater lake microbial communities from Lake Erie, under a cyanobacterial bloom - NOAA_Erie_Diel6S_1000h metaG (SPAdes) (version 2) | ecosystem: Environmental > Aquatic > Freshwater > Lake ...
CTCGTAGAGGGTGCCGTGAAGCTCATTTCCACCCGACGGGGTGATCAGCTTGACCTGCGACGACCCACCGGCGCTGTCCGCTCCCTGGTTGGTCGTGGTGATGGTAAATTCACCGATCGTGTCGGCCGTGGGCCGGTTCGGGACGAAGTCGAGTGAATTGGTCCGAATGAAGTTGTCCTGGATGTTGATGCCATCCTGCGTCACCTGCGTCCACGAGGGGCGGCCACCATTGATCGCCGTCGTGGTTCGATTGGTGATGCCGGGGACTCCCGCCTGGAGACGGATCAGCTCGATCGGGTTACGACCATTGAGCGGAAGATCGATGATCTGGCGCTTCGCTACCGTGTTGCTGACCTCGGGTGAGGAGGTGTTGACAATATCCGCGCCAGCCTGCACCGTCACGGTCTCGGAAGTCTCGCCGACCTCCATGATCACCGAGAGGGAATAGTCCTGTCCCGGATCGACCTTTGCCTCGGTGAAGGTGCGGGTCTTGAACCCCTTCGCTTCGATCTTCACCGTGTAGTTGCCCGGCTGAAGCTGGGCGAAGAAGAAGGCGCCTTCTCCGGTGCTGGCCAGACTCTGCTGCTGACCGGTGGCTTCATTGGTGACGCTGACGGTGGCTCCGGAAACCACTGCTCCAGTCTGATCGACAATCGTTCCGACGATGCGCCCCAGAGGATTCTGGGCCAATACGATGCCGGAAAGAAGGAGCAGACCGAACAATGAAATCGCCAAGTTTACGACTCTTTTCATCGATAATCTCCTTGAATCCTGGTGTTGGACCCCCTGCTGAAGGTCCAGGAAAAATTGACTAATGGGGAAAGTCAATATTTTTATTCTGACGCTATAATCCAGCCACGGTCGTTTCGATGACGACCGCCGTTAAGATCTCTTTTTGTGATAATCAGGTCTCTAATTGCTCGATCTGAATGGACAGTCGGTCGATCTTCATCCCGTGTGCAGCCCAAATCCAGATGAATAAATTAGGACATTTTCATGCAAGTTTAATGCCTTAAACAAAAACGCGGGAGACTCGGTATATTGGAGAGTGATTGTGGAGATTATGTGGCGATTCATCCATTTTTCTGAATATTAGTCTTAAATTTCGGATAGCCACCGAACCTTTGACGGCGGAAACGCGCTGGTGGAAAACTGGTGTGGAGCGGCGCCGGGCCGGCAAAAGTTGACTTTCAATTGTCTCAGGTTGACAGTAGAAGCCGTTATTGCAGTTTGGCGCGGCGAGAAGCGGTATCTCAGATTGGCGATTACTGGAGGTGGAGAGAGCATGAGTGGATCGACCGGACGGTATCTTTGCGGATGGCTGTTCATATGGCTGGTGCTGATCGCCAGCCCGGCGGAGATGGTGGGTTACCCGCCACCAGGCAGTCAGGGGGCGACGGGTCAGGAGTCAAGCCGCAAGTTGTCGCTGCTCTTTTTCCACCCCGGCGGTGAAAAGATCACCCGGCCAGTCAACTTCTCATTTCTGGTCACCTCCGGGTCAGCGGCGGGGCGCCAGTCGACCAATATGGCGAGTATGGGTTCGGGGAGTGTTGGATGGATCAAGGCGAGCGCAACTGATGGTCAGTTTCTGCTCGCGGTGCCGACGGGGCGTGAACCGCAGGTTCTGCTGGGGATCGAGGGGGATGGACGACGTTATGGCCGGACGATAGTCGTCCTGACGGCTACCAGGGATCTGACGACCTATCCGGTCTTCCTGGCGCCGGTGATGGACGGACCTGATCGCTATCGGCCCGGGACGACCAGTTACGATGATCTGGCGCCGGCGCCCGCCAGAGAGGCCATGGCGGCGGCGCTCAAGGCTGGTGACGAGGGGCGGCTGGGTCAGGCGATCAACGAATTCGCCCGCGCGCTGCAGATCTCACCACGCTATCCGGCGGCCCTCAATCAGCTCGGGCTGCTCTTCTACCGAAGTGGCAAGCTGAACGAAGCGGTCGCCGCCTTTACCCAGGCCGTAACGATCCGTGATCGCTCGCCTCACGCCTACCTCAACCTTGGAGTGACTCTCAATCGCCTTGGGCAATACATGGAATCGATCAGTCTGCTGAATAGTCTTCTCGAGGCCAATCCAGCCATGACCCGGATCAGGATTCCTCTCGCCGAGGCCCTCGTTCAAATTCAGCAATGGGACGCGGCCGTCGAGATGCTCCAGCCAGCGCTGACCGAGATCGATAAACTGCCAGCCGATCTTCAGGCAGAATCGAGATTTATTCTGGCGCGGACGATGTTTCGTGAAGAGCGTTACCGGGCGACGATTCGCGAAGTGACTAAAGCTCTGGCAATAGCGGGGTCCTGGTCCAACGCGGCCAACGCCTGGCTGCTGCTGGGGCGGGCCCATTTTGAACTGAAGCAGGATCAGGAAGCAGAGACGGCGCTGCGTAAAGCGGTGGAGATTGGAGGAAGGAGCGTGGTCCAGGCGCAGTTCACCCTCGGCCAGATCTACGCCCGTCAGAACCAGCCTGAACGGGCGATCACCGCCCTGGAAACCTTTCTGAAGAGCAGTCCGGAAGAGGCGGAGGCGACCTCTCTGCAGGAGGCAAGAGCCCTGCTGACGCGGCTTCGCAGCCAATTGAAGGTGAAGTAACCTGGCTGGGTGGGCGACCGAGTGAACCCCGACGGCGAAAATTGTCGATGCCGCGATAATTGTTGACGCGCTCCGCCGACAGCGGAGCGCGTCTTTTATCTGGGGTCAGGGTCGGGTGATCGACTCGTCGAGATTGAGGATGAGACTGGCGACCAGGGTGTAGGCTGCCAGTTCGCGTTGATCGAGATCGGCCCGGTTCCGTTTCTCACCAATCTGGAGCAACTGTGGAGCCTCTTCGGGACGGCTCTGAAAGCGGGCGAGACGGGCGGAAAGACTCGTTTCGAGGCGGCGCAGTTCATCGTTGTCAGGATGGCGTGAGGTGACCGTCCGGAAAGCGAACACGAGTCGTTCCCGGGGTGAAATCGGTTGGGCGAGAGCCTTCTCGGCGAGAAAGCGCGCGGCCTCGAGATAGGTCACATCGTTCATCAGGTTGAGGGCCTGGAGGGGTGTATTGGTGCGCGTCTCCCGAACCGCGCACTGCTCCCGCGCCGAGGCGTCAAAGACAAGCATGGTGGGGTTGAGAACGGTCCGCTTCCAGTAGGTGTAGAGGCTGCGACGCCAGAGCCCCTCGCCCTTCTCCTGGCCATAATTGGTCATATTGGAGAAGACCATATCCTTGAGAAGATCTGGTGGCTGGTAGGGCTTGACCGAAGGGCCGCCCATTCGTTCAACAAGGAGGCCGGAGACGGCCAGCGCCTGATCGCGAATCATCTCGGCGGAAAGACGGAGTCTCGGGCCGCGGGCGAGAAGTCGATTCTCGGGATCACTCGAAATGGCTGGTCGTTGGGAGCTCTGCCGATAGGTCGCGCTGGAGACGATCTTCCTGAGCAGGCTCTTCATCGACCACGATCGGGATCTGGCTCCAGCGGCGGCGCTTCCCGATCCTCCGTCGCGAAACTCAATGGCCAGCCAGTCGAGCAGTTCGGGATGGGACGGTAGCTCACCCTGGAGGCCGAAGTCCTCGACCGTCCGCACCAACCCGGAGCCAAAGAGCGTCTGCCAGAAACGGTTGACGGTAACCCGCGCCGTGAGGGGATTCTCCCGGCCGACCAGCCAGCGGGCCAGTTCGAGCCGGTTGGCGGGAACCGTGCCACTGCTGCCAGTGGCCAGAAGTGAGGGCAGCGCGCGGGTGACCGGTTCACCCGGCATATCGTAGGCGCCGCGGCGAAGGATAGTGGTCGGACGCGGACTGGGCAGCTCCTGCATGACCATGACGGTCGGGAATTCCGACTCCAAACGCGATTTTGCCTCGACCAGACGACGCCACTTCCGGTGGACCTCACGAATCGTTTCCGGTGCGGCGTCGGCAATCCACGCGTTGCGCAGCTTGAGCTGTTGGGAACGGCTGCGCCTTGCGACGGGGAGCGCGGCAATCTGCGGAATGGTATCGGCGCAGGCCAGCACACCAAGCATCTCTTCATCGAGGGCTGTCTTATAAACACGAACCTCGTCGATTTGACCACGGAACCGGTACTCAGGTCCCCCCCCTCCGCCGATGCGGAGCAATCCGGCATCGTCATTGAAGGTTCGGAAGAGTCGACCGTTGTTGATCTTCAGATTCTGCGGCTTTCCGTCGAGGTAGATGCGGGCCTTTTCATAGGGCAGCGTACTGTCAAAGACGGCAACCACGTGGTGCCACTGCTGAAGGCTGACCGGATCGACGGTCTCGACCCGCCACGAATCATCGGCCCAGACGCCGACGATGTTGAAGTGGAGTTTTCCGTTGTTGAGAAAGAGACCATAGCCCCGGGCCTTGGGCAGATTGTTGTCCTTCTCGAAGGTGATGTCCTTCATCCGGGTGACAATCGCCCCGCTCTGCTCGTGCTCGGCGCGAAACCAGGCGGAGATGACAAACTGATCCTTGTAATCGACCAGTCGATCGCGGAAGTTGAAGTTTCCAACATTGCCAGCATCGAAAAAGATCTGTCCGGCGAGAGCGACTCCCTCGCCAAGAGGCGACGGCGCATAGGAGGGGGTTCCCTCGCGGAAACCGGTCCTGGTGATATCGAGTTTCTCGCGGGTGCCAAGCTTGTCGTTTGGCTTGGCCATGTCGATATGTTCGACCGTGTCGACCAGCTCGACCGGAGCATTCCGATCAAGTGAATGGCGCACGATCAGATGCTCAGTCGGAAACCAATGGCGCGGTTCTTTCGGATCGAGCTGGCGAGCCCAGGACTCCAGCTGCGGACTGGCCATTCGGACCTGCGTGTCGAGCTGCCGGGCCGTGGCGGCAATCTGGCGGTCGAGATCGGCAAGACGTCGCTGCTGCTCTCTGGTTGGCGCCGATATCCAGGGCGGCGAGTTGCCGAAGTTGTGCGCCCGACCATCCTCAGGAATGCTGTTGAAATAGGCGTAGAGCTGATAATAGTCGCGCTGTGAAATTGGATCGAACTTATGATTGTGGCAGCGGGCGCAGCCCACGGTGAGGCCAAGGAAGACGGTTGAAGTGGTATCGACACGGTCGACGATGTATTCGACAAGATATTCATCGGGGACGATACCATCCTCGGAGTTGAGGCGGTGGTTGCGATTGAACGCGGTGGCGATCCGCTGGTCGAGTGTCGGGTTGGGGAGCATATCGCCCGCCAGCTGCTCGATGGTGAACTGATCGAAGGGCATGTCGCGATTGAAGGCATCGATGACCCAGTCCCGCCAGCGCCACATGAAACGCTCGCCATCGATCTGGTAGCCATTGGTATCGGCATAGCGTGCGGCATCGAGCCATTCAAAGGCCATTCGTTCGCCAAAGCGCGGGCTGGCAAGGAGCCGTTCGACGACCTTCTCCCAGGCCTGGGGAGACTTGTCATTGATAAAACTGTCGAGTTCAGCAACCGTCGGCGGCAGCCCGGTCAGATCAAAGGTGACCCGGCGGAGGAGCGTGGCGCGATCGGCTTCGGGAGCCGGCTGGAGCCCTGCCTGCTCCAGTCGGGCGAGGACGAAATGATCGATCTCGTTGCGGATCCAGGCCCTATTCCTGACGGCGGGGAGGGCGGGACGGACCGGCGGGATGAACGACCAGTGGGACTCCCACGGCGCGCCCTGCCTGATCCAGTCGGTCAACAGCTCGATCTCCGCCGGCGTCAACGCATGGTTTGACGCGGTCGGGGGCATGCGCAGCGTCGGATCAGTGTGCTTGATGCGGCGAATCATCTCGCTGCGCTCCGGATCGCCCGGAACGATCGCCCGGCGACCTCCACGCAGTTCGGCCTTGGCCTCGGCTTCCGAATCGAGGCGGAGGCGGCTCTGGCGACTGGTCGCGTCCGGGCCATGGCACGAGTAGCACTTGTCGGAGAGGATCGGCCGAATATCCCGGTTGAACCTGACGGGGGCGGTGGCCTCTGAGACCCACGCTTCGCTGATCGTGTCGAGACCGCTCAGCCCAAACAAGCCAAGAAGGAGCACAACCAGCCATCTGCGCCACTTCACGGCACGGCCGGGGGATCGTGTCGGACTGTCCTGTCTGCTCTTTTCCATTTTCAACCTTTCCATCTTCAACTTCTCCAATGGGCCAAGGGTCAGGTCGCCGGAGCGCCGGAAGGGTCTCCACGAGTCATAAACCGTTGCGCTGAATCGATCGAGTCTCAGCCTATCTGTAAGCCGGTCGCTGAGCCCGTCGCTGATCTGGTCGCTGAACTGGTCTAGCGCCGGCCATTAACGATCTGACAATTTGAGATTTGGAATCGGATGCAGCCTGATCGCGCACCTCAAGCAGAAATATACGACAAAACAGTTTGGCAGACCAGCAATGCGACCGCCGGCCCCCGTCCGGGCCGCTCATAAAAACTTTTTCACGACCCGACTTTTTGACTCAAAATCCCTTACGTCCTGCAGGCTGGTGGATTATCCTACGTCTGTTTATAACACTGAATTTTCGTAACTACCCACAGATCAATGAACTAGAGAAGAGACCATCTCCACTGGCTCTCGTGTTGCGGTCGCGAGGCGACGACGTGACAGTCCCCTGTCGGCCAGCCTTTGCATCGTCGCCGGCTGGTTGACCAGGAGCAATGTTCCTGAGCGCATCGGTGCGGGGATGAGCAGGGTTGTGGAGGTTGCGATTTTTCAAGACGAAACAGACATCGACGAACAGCATTCGGAGGCTCAATGAGAGACGACGCCACAACTGGACCCTCTGTCGGCGGAACATCCGCCAGACAGGCTGCCCCAACCGGGAGGACGATCTACAACCTGCGCTGGTATATCTGTACGCTGCTCTTCTTTGCGGCGACGATCAACTATCTTGACCGTCAGGTGATTGGCATTCTCAAGCCAACGCTCGAGAAGGAGTTTGGCTGGACAGACATCGACTACAGCAACATCGTCTTCTGGTTTCAGACCGCGTATGCGGCCGGCCTCCTGGTCATTGGCCGGGTCATGGACTGGCTCGGGACCCGAAAGGGATTCTCACTGGCCGTGATCTTCTGGAGTCTGGCGGCCTCTGCCCATGCGCTGGCCTCGAGTATCGGCGGCTTCAGCGTGGCCCGCTTTGCTCTTGGAATTGGCGAGTCGGGCAACTTTCCGGCCTCGATCAAGACGGTGGCGGAATGGTTTCCAAAGAAGGAACGCGCCCTGGCGACCGGCATCTTCAATGCCGGAACGAATGTCGGAGTATTGGTCGCGGCGGCAGCGGTACCGTGGATCACCCTCCGGTACGGTTGGAAATGGGCCTTCATCCTCACCGGACTGGTTGGATTCGTCTGGCTGATCTTCTGGTGGGTGATCTACCGTCATCCGGACAATCATCCTAATCTCAGCTCCGCGGAGCGTGATCTCATTCAGAGTGATCCGCCCGACCCACCGGTCCACATTCCCTGGTCGCGCCTGATTCCCCACCGGCAGACCTGGGCGGTCGCCGTGGGCAAATTTATGACCGATCCAATCTGGTGGGTCTATCTCTTCTGGCTCCCCGACTTTCTGAAACGAAACTACGGTATCGACCTCAAGAGTGTCGGAATCCCCCTGATCATCATCTATCTGATCGCCGATGTTGGGAGCGTCGCCGGTGGCTGGCTCTCCTCGAGCCTGATCAAGCGTGGCTGGAGCATCAACCGGGCGCGTAAACTGACGATGCTCATCTGTGCCCTCTCAGTCACACCGATCGTCTTTGCGGCCAAAGCGTCAAATGTCTGGGTCGCAATCCTGCTCGTTGGTCTGGCGGCGGCTGCCCACCAGGGATGGTCCGCCAACATCTACACGATCGCCTCGGATATGTTCCCGCGGCGGACCATTGGGTCGGTGATTGGAATCGGCGGGATGTCCGGTGCCATTGGCGGCATGCTCATTGCGAAGGTTGTTGGTTACATCCTTGAATGGACCGGGAGTTACGTGCCGATCTTTATCATCGCCGCCTCGGCCTACCTCGTCGCCCTGCTCGTCGTCCACCTGCTGGCGCCCAATCTTGAACCAGCCAAGTTGACCGATTAGCAATGTTTGTCACGCCGGGAGAGGGAGTTCACTCCCCCTCTCCCGGCGGCTGATTTTGGCCGTGGCAATACCCCACTCGATAAAGATAATCGTCATGAAAAGATCAAGCTTTCGTTGGACACTCTGGCTGACGGCGCTGCTGACAGTCGCCACCACCATTATCCCCTGGGCAATCGACCGGGCGGTCGATGCTCAGTCGACTCCGTACGATATTGTTCTGACCGGTGGACGGGTCTTGGACCCTGAATCGCAACTGGACGGGGTCAGGAACATCGGGTTGCAGGGAAACCGGATTGCGGCGGTCAGTGCGGGGCCGCTGCGGGGTCGGGTGACGGTCGACGCGACCGGCCTCGTGATCGCGCCGGGACTGATCGATCTCCACTCGCACGGCCAGGATGATGAGAACTACCGCTTCAAGGCCCGTGATGGGGTGACGACAGCACTTGAACTGGAGGTGGGAGCGGCGGATATTCCGGCCTGGTATGCTGAGCGCGAAGGGAAGTCACTGATCAATTTTGGAGTGACCGTTGGACATGTTCCAGTCCGCATGAAGGTGATGGGCGACACCGGCTCGTGGCTACCGCGTGATAAAGCGATCCTGCCCCGGGCGACGCCCGATCAGAATCGTCAGATTCGCGACCTGATCACCCGTGGACTCGATGCCGGAGCGGTCGGCATCGGCTTTGGAATCGCCTATGTTCCGGGAACACGGCGCGAAGAGATCATGGACATTTTCCAGCTGGCCGCCGATCGCGGCATGACGTGCTTCACCCACGTCCGTTCGCACGGCGCGGTTGAACCTGGCAGCGCCCTCGAATCGATGCAGGAGGTGGTCGCCAACGCGGCGGCGACTGGAGCCTCTCTCCACATCGTCCACGTCACCAGCACCGGCCTGGTCCAGACACCAGAGTGCCTGCAGCTGATCGATGGAGCCCGGAAGCGGGGAATCGATGTGACGACGGAAGCCTATCCCTATACTGCCGGCATGACCGGAATCGAGACAGCCATCTTTGATGAGGGGTGGCAGCAGAAGCTGGGAGTCGGCTACGGTGATCTTCAATGGGTGGCCACGGGTGAGCGGCTGACGGCAGAGAGTTTTGCGCGGTTCCGGAAGCAGGGCGGACTTGTCGTCATCCATTCGATCCCGGAACGAATTGCCCACCTCGCGGTCACCCATCCCGATATTATGATTGCCAGCGATGGATTGATTACTGGCGGAAAGGGGCATCCGCGCGGGGCCGGCTCGTACGCCCGCATGCTCGGGCGCTATGTGCGCGAAGAGAAATCGATCACTCTTATGCAGGCTCTCCGCAAAATGTCTCTGCTGCCGGCGCAGCGTCTCGAGAAGTCGGTTCCGATGATGCGCAACAAGGGGCGGATCCGGGTCGGGGCGGATGCCGATCTGATTCTTTTCGATCCCGCCCGGGTGATCGATCGGGCAACTTTCGAAAATCCTGGTCAGTACTCGGAGGGCATCCGGCATGTCCTCGTCAACGGCAACTTCGTCGTTCGCGATGAAAAGCTGGTTGAAGGCGTCAAACCCGGGCAGGCCATTCGCCGGCGCTGACGCTGATGGATCCAGCGGCGCCGGCGACCGCGTCGGCGTCAGAATTACTTTGCCGCGCGGGCCGCGCGCGTTCATCTGGTAAAGCTCCCCATTTGCGCCCTGCCCGCGCCGGCAGGGCGCAAGACCCGCCACCAGCACTCACCACATCGGCGGCCTTGCCCCGCTCCACCCAATGTCTGGACCCGCGACCACCCTGGGCGTTCAGGATTCATGGCCAACAGCCTTCAAAACATTCACTAAACGTCCCTGAAAATTATTTATTGGGTCAAGGACAACCATTGAGATTCTGAATCACTCTGATACCCGATGCATTTTTTCGTTGTGGCAGTGGTTGCAGGACTGTCTTTTCAACTGGTTGCCAGCGGATCGATGTGAATTGTCTTGTCGCAGAACAAACAGATATGTTTTGTGATGGCTGCTTGGTCTGAAATGGGCGCCTCCTCACTGCGGCAACTTTCAATCCGCAAATCCATCCACGCACAGCCACCCTTCCACCGCCTGAGCGAGCCTTCCGGGCTCTGACAACTGAATTATTGAGACGACATTGCTCCGCACCAGAGAGTGCACCGTGGGGGGTTACATCGCCCCCTGCTGGAGAGAGAACACGTCGAAATGCCCCAATGGACACATTCACAGCAGGGACGCACACGAGTAGAAGATTGACATGAAAATAATCAACATACGCCCCCGTGGCCAGGCCACGTCAAATGGACCATCGCGTCTGATCGTTCTCACCATCTTCGTGCTGATCGGGAGTCTCACCGGATACCGCACGACATCGGCCACTATAATCACACCCCAGGAGCCCCGGACTGAGGCCGAACTGGCCGCAGCCATAGCTCGTAAACAACAGGAATCGAATCAGCTGGTGCGGACCGAATCGGGCGAAGCGCATTTTGCGGAACTTCGAACGCGGGTCGGCGATGCCGGGCTCATTCCGGTGATTGTCCGGCTGCGCGCCGCCTACCGCCCGGAGGGCGAGCTGCGTGACCTGCTCGACATTCGCGCCCAGCGATCAGTGATCAGCAATGTGCGGGCACGGGTCATGGACGAGATATCTGGATACGACGCCAGCTCGATCAAGGATTTCGATTATCTTCCGTATGTGGCGCTGAAAGTAAACGCAACCGGTCTGGCCTCTCTCCAGGCTTCGGCCAATGTGCTCGATGTCGAGGAGGACGGGCTGAAGCGCCCCTCGCTGACGCAGAGTGTGGCGCTGATTGGGGCCAATAATGCCTGGTCGAACGGTTATACCGGGGCGGGGCAGACCGTGGCGATCATCGACACGGGTGTCGACAAGAATCATCCATTTCTGGCGGGCAAAGTCGTGTCGGAGGCCTGCTACTCGACCGCCGCAGGAGGCTCGACCTCTCTCTGCCCGGGAGGCGTCCCGGCTTTGACGGCGACCGATGCCGGACTCCCCTGCGGCATCAGCGATGATTGCAGCCACGGCACGCACGTGGCCGGAATTGCGGCCGGCAAAGGAAGCAATTTCTCGGGGGTTGCCAAAGACTCAAACATCATCGCAATACAGGTCTTCTCCCGCTTCGACAGCGCGACACGTTGCGACGGTAATCCTCCCTGCGCGCTGGCCTTCACCTCGGACATCATCAAGGGACTCGAACGGGTCTATGAATTGCGCAACACCTACCCGATCGCGGCCGCCAATCTAAGTCTCGGGGGTGGTCAATACAGCACGGACTGCGACTCAGCGGAGGCCGCTACCAAGTCGGCCATCGATCTCCTGCGCTCCGCCGGCATTGCGACAACGGTCGCCTCCGGTAATGAAGCCTACACCAATTCCCTTGGCGCTCCGGCCTGCATCTCCACCGCGATCAGTGTCGGTTCGGTCTCGGACACGACAGTTGGCGTCTCGAGCTTCTCGAACAGCTCTTCGCGGCTGACCCTCCTTGCTCCTGGAGGCGGCATCACCTCTTCCGTCCCGGGCGCCAGCTTTGAGACGTGGAGTGGCACTTCAATGGCGGCTCCGCACGTCGCCGGCGCGTGGGCAATTCTGAAACAGAAGATGCCCCGGGCAAGCGTTGTTCAGGTATTGGACGCTTTTACGGCAACCGGACAGGGAATCAAGGATTCACGAAATGAGATCACCAAGCCGCTGATCAAGGTCGACGCAGCCGTCGCCCTGCTTGGCAATCAGGATAGTGTGACAGCCCCGGCAGCGCCCAGCGGCCTGACGGCGACGACGATCACCGCGTCGCAGATCAATCTGAGCTGGACCGACAATGCGATCAATGAGTCGGGCTTCAAGATCTATCGCAAGACAGGGAACTCGACGACCTGGACGCTCGTCTCCACGGTTGGGGTCAATATCTCCACCTATCAGAATACCGGCCTGACGAGTGGGACGACCTACACCTACTATGTTGTTGCCACCAACATCGCCGGCGATTCTCCGGCCACCAATGAAGTCAGCGCCACCACGCCGGCGCTGCCCAGCACACCAATCTCGCTCAAAGCCACTGCCGCCTCAACCACCCAGATCAATCTCTCCTGGACCGACACCTCGAATAACGAGACAGGTTTTCGAGTTCGCGCACGAACCAGCCCATCCGGTAGCTGGTCGATCGTTGGAACGGTTGCCCAGAATATCACCACCTATCAGATCAGTGGACTGACCACCGGGCAGACCTACTATTACGCGGTGACGTCATTCAATGCCTCTGGTGAATCACCACTCTCGAATCAGGCGAGCGCGACAACGGTGTCGGCCAATGTTCCAGCGGCGCCTTCGGAGCTAACTGCGGTGGCCACCTCATCCACCCAGGTCACGCTGACCTGGGTCGACAATTCGAATAACGAGACCGGGTTCAGAGTCTCCCGCAAGACAGCCGCCGAAGGAGTGTGGAGAGTGATCGGCACCCTTGCCGCCGGGACGAGAACAGCACGCAACAGCGGACTGACCGCCGGCACAACCTATGTTTTCCGGATCGTCTCATACAACTCATCTGGCGAGTCGGCTCCTTCGAATGAGGCAACCGTGACGACGCCGCTCGCCGTCCCGGCCCCTCCCAGTACCCTCGAAGCCGCGGCCGTCTCCTCATCACGGATCAACCTGACGTGGATCGACAATTCGAGCAACGAGGCGGGCTTCAGAATTTACCGTCGGACGGGATCGAGTAGCGCCTGGAGTTCGATCGGGGCGGTTGAAGCCAACATCAACAGCTTCCAGAACCTCGGCCTCGATCCCTCCATCACCTACAGCTATCGCGTCACCGCCTGGAATAGCGGCGGCGAATCGAGCGCTTCGAATGAAGTGAGCGCAACCACTCCATCGTTGAACGGGGAGGCCGCCCCATCAGCCCCGAGTGGACTGCAAGCCACCGCTGTCTCCACCAGTCAGGTGAGCCTGGCCTGGGTCGATACGTCGACCAATGAAACTGGTTTTCTGATCCAGCGGCGAGCCGGGGCCAACGATTCGTGGGCGACGGTGGGGACGTTAGCTGCGAATACGAACACTTTCGTCAATAGCGATCTTCTGCCCAACTCCACCTATTCCTTCCGGGTCAGAGCCGTCAATGGTTCGGCCGAATCGAATGGCTCGAATGAGGTCAGTCTCGTTCTACCAGGCAACAGCTTCGCCAATCTGAACAACGCGCAACCTGCCTCCGACTCCGTCTCCAGATCGGCCAGCAAGTATTACAAACTCTATGTGCCGACCGGAGCGAGCCAGCTGGTCATTCAAACGACCGGTACCGGAGACGTCGACCTCTACCTGCGGGCGGATACCCAGCCATCCCGCTTCATCTACAGTTGTCGCTCGATTGCCAGTAATTCAACCGAACGTTGCGCGATCAGCGCTCCCAAATCGGGAGACTGGCATATTCTGATCTATGGTTACGGTTCGGGCACTAACAACTTCAGTGTTACCGCCAGCTACCAGGGTGGAGCGCCGGTGCGGATCCGCACCCAGATGAATGATGGAACACCACCGCCTGTCGCCTCCCTGATGACGGTTCCCCAACCACCCGCGGCGCTGACCGAACTGCTGGGCAGACAGGCCGAGGCCCTGGTCGAGCCCCGCCCTTTGATCAGCCAGCCGTAAGCTGACGGTGCGGCATCCGCCTAGAAGAGAGAAGGCTGGCCCTCACACGAGTGCCAGCCTTCTCTCTTTTGACCCTTTGGCCGGAGCACGCTCTCAATGACGGCAGGGCTTGGCCGCGTTCTGGCCCTGCCGGCCAATTTCAACCTGGCGCACAGAATGAGTGCCCCCTCTTCAATTCAACCAGTGGTCACGCAGCAGGCAGTGATAGCGATTGACCTGATTGATTGACGCGATTCTTCGGCAATCCTCCGCAGTAATCTGGACTTCTGCCAGACTCCAAGTTAGCATTCAGACCCACCGCGCAGATTGTGTTTTTGATTTCCATCATTTACCGGGTTTAAGGAGAGTCAAATGAAGAATGCTCCAGAGCATGGGTCGACAGGTCTGTCTATCGCCGAGAGAACGCGCCGTCGAATAAATCGTCGTGTCATGCCCTTTCTGCTCCTCCTCTACTTTATCGCATTTATCGATCGCACCAATGTCAGCGTAGCAGCGCTGCAGATGAAGGGTGATCTGGGTTTCAGTGATGCCATCATTGGGGCCGGAGCAGGCATCTTCTTCGTTGGCTACTTTCTGCTCGAGATCCCTGGTTCACTGATTGTCGAAAACTGGAGTGCCCGCAAGTGGATCGCGCGAATTATGATCTCGTGGGGAGCCGTGGCCTCACTGATGGGGCTGATCGGCACCAAATGGCTCAATTTCACCGATCTGACATCCCAATTCTACGGGCTTCGTTTCATCCTTGGCGCCGCCGAGGCCGGCTTCTTCCCTGGAATCATCGTCTATCTTTCACACTGGTTTCGGGCTGAAGATCGTGCCAAGGCAAAGGCCAACTTTCTGATCGGCATTCCGATTGCGACGATCATTGGTGTGCCGATCTCCCAGGCGATCATGCACAACATCAATTGGCTTGGCTGGCCGGGGTGGCGTTGGGTCTTTATTCTGGAGGGGATTCCATCGATCATTCTCGGCGTGGTCACGCTTTTTATCCTGACCGATCGTCCGCAGCAGGCCAAGTGGTTACCCGATGATGAGAAAGAGTGGATCGTCAATGAATTGGCGCGGGAACGTGCCGCCAAGCTGGCCTCCGGCAACTCGTCCGTCTACCATGGACTGGTCACCGCCTTCAAAACTCCGCAGACCTATCTTTTGGCATTCATCTATCTCTTTGTCGTCACCGGTTACTATGGTCTGACCTTCTTCCTGCCCTCGATCACGGCGCTGATGAAGGGAACCTCCGTCACCACCCAGACCATTGTCACACTGCTTCCGTACCTGTGCGGTTTCGTGACGATGCTGCTCAATGGGGCCCATTCTGATCGAACCGGCGAGCGTAAACTGCACACCATCTGGTCGATCTGGCTTGGCGCGGCCGGCATGGCCCTGAGCATTCTCTCCGGTGACAATGTCGCCCTGACCGTCACCTTCCTCTGCCTGGTCGGAATTGGTGTTCATGCTTACCTGCCGGTCTTCTGGACCTGGCCCAGTGCACTTATGACCACTTCGGCCGCGGCGACCGCGATTGGACTGATCAACTCGGTCGGTAATCTTGGCGGGTATATCGGACCAAAGATCGTCGGGCAGCTCAGTACAAGCACCGGCTCGTACGACAATGGACTCTGGTTCCTCGCCGTCTGTCTGCTGATCAGCGGCACCCTCGGACTCTTCCTCAACAATTCGTGGACCAAACGGACCGTTACGGACGTGAAAGCGGAATGAGCACCTCTTCGTGAAAGCGGTCACAGCCAAGACAGAGATTCTGATAGATCTCGCCATTGGGCAGTCTGACCGTCGAGGCTTCGATAAACTTTTCAATGGACCATCCGTGCGCGATTCCCATTCGCTCCGGATGGCCCATTGAAAGGGCCTCATAGACCGGATTTCCGATCAGTCGCTCCAGAATCGTCTCCAGTTTCTCTTCGAGCAGATTTCCGATGGGGGCCTTGGTCTTTACGCAACAAGGGTAGACATTCCCATTCGGCTCGACACTGACCTCCGACCCATTGTAACGATACTGGAGAAAGTTGAGAGCGCCGGACCAGCGGTTGCAGAAGTTGTCACGAAGTCCCGCGGTGGAGAGACCATTCGACCAGGCCCGGCCCCGTGGCCAGAGCGCCCCAATCCACTGGTCCTCCGTTGCTCCGAAGATGGTATAGTGCGGAGTCGCGCCTGCCTCATCTCCCCCCTGGCCAGCCAGCTTATCCTCGTGAACAAGCCCGCGTGATTCAAAGAGTGTGGTCAGTCGGGCGATCTGCCGCTGGCGAGCTTCCGCCGACTCCAGTCCCTGGTGGTGCTCATCAATTCCCGACACGGAGACCTGCCAGACGTGGCGCGCCAGCAGCTCATCGAGAATTCGTTCATTCAGAAGATCCCCAGTCGTCTGGACAATCAGCCGGACCTCTCCGTGGTACTTCTGATGGAGAAGTTCGAGAG
>Ga0209985_10002620_pt1 | contig 16087 bp, 14 predicted proteins | sample NOAtaG_FD_187305 | JGI IMG/M metagenome (GOLD analysis project Ga0209985, IMG submission 187305) | Freshwater lake microbial communities from Lake Erie, under a cyanobacterial bloom - NOAA_Erie_Diel6S_1000h metaG (SPAdes) (version 2) | ecosystem: Environmental > Aquatic > Freshwater > Lake ...
CCAGGGCCCGCGCCGGCACCGGGGCCGCCCGTGAGACCGGTCGCGCCAGCGAGCGCGCGGATGTCGATGAGACCCGAGCCATCGCCCGTCGCGTGCCCCGCCTTCGGCGCTGCGGCTGCCGGCTTGGGCGCCGCGGCCGGTCCCGACGCGCTGCCGCCGCCGCCGGTCGCGAGGGCCTGCAAGTTCGAGAGCGAGAAGAGCACCGAGTTCTCGTTGCGCGCGCCGGTCATCGCCTGGCTCGTGCTCACGCGCGGGCTCGGCGCCGAGGCGACGAGGTCGTCGTCGCCGCCACCGCCGCCGAACGGGCTCGCGGTGTCGGAGGCCGCGAAGAGATCTGCGCCGGCATCCCGCTTGGGCGCGACGCTGGGCGACTTCGAGAGCTGCACCGCCGGAGCCGCCGCGGCCGTCTCTTCGGCGGCCCCGAACGGATCGGCGGGCTCGGCCGCGCCTGCGCCGGGGTTCGTGATCGCCTGGACGAGATCCTCGATGTCTTGGGCGGGCTTCCAGTCCTCGAAGCCCTCGCGCCACACGTAGGCGTCCCAGCCGATCGTCCCCGCCGAGATGAGCTCGCCGAGCTGCTGCGGCGTGAGGGGGCCCTGCTGTTCGCCGTCGACGACGACGTGCCAAGCAGCCTCGCCGCCATCGACGCCGCCGCCCGCCGCGGCCGCGTTGACCATCGTGCCTTCGGTCGCGCCCGCGTCGCCGCGCACGACGATCGTCGCGCCGCACTTCTTGCAGCGGATCTTGAAGACCCTGCCGGCGACCTTCTCGTCGGCAATCGAGTACTTGGCACTGCAGCTTTCGCAGACGATCTTCATGTTCTCGTGTTCCTCGGGGCTGCGACGCGGCAGGACCGACGTCGGGCTGGGAAGGGAGGCGTGGGACGGGTGCGGGCTTCGAGCCGGGGCTCGCCGGGGCCGGAGGATACCGGCCTGCGTGGTGCGCAATCAAGCGCGGTCGGAGATGCGCTGACAGACCCCCGGGCCTGGGCACCCTTGGGTCGCCTCCGCACCCTACTGCTCACGCGGGGTCCAGCGTGGAGCCGTCCTTGCCGCAGAAGCGCGTCGTGCTCGGGTAGCGCGTCCCACACTTCGGGCAGAGGAGCTGGCGATCCTGCTGCTGCACGAAGGTCGCGTAGGGCACGAGCGCGCTGCCGTCGCGGGCGCAGCGCTCGACGCCGGGCGGATAGCCACGCCGGCAGCTGGGGCAGATGAGCGCGGAGCCGCTCCCGGGGGGCTGCGTGGTCGGCGAGGGGGGCGGCACGGACGCGGCGCTAGCGGCCGCTGCGGCGGCGTACTGGGCCGCCCGCTCCGCCGCCTCGGCCAGCTCGCGCTCTCGCTTCCGCCGCCGCGCGACGAGCGTCAGCGCCGCGCCGAGCGCGGCCGCGAGTCCGACCCCGGCGGCGAGCGCGGCGAACCACCAAGGCAGCCCGCCCGAGGCGGCGTTGCGCGCTGCCACGCCGGCTGCCTCGCCCGCGCTCGCCTCGCCCGCGCTGCCTCCGCCGCTCCGGTCGGAGCGCCCCGCCGTGAGGTCCGAAAGATCCACCGACGCGACCCGGATCCGCGCCTCGGCGCGAAGCTCGCCGGCGCTCGCGAGGACCGTGAACTCGCCCTCGCCGCGCGCGCCGTCCGACGCCTCGAAGCAGGTGCCGCGCAGCTCTCCGGCCCGGCCCTCGGGCGCGCGTAGCAAGAGCGCGGGAGCGACGTCGCGGAGCGGACAGCCGGCCGCGTCGACGACGCGCGCGTTCAGGCAGACGCGTCCACCCGGCTCGATCTCGCTGCTCGCGGGCCGCAGCGCGATCCGCGACGGGGCCCCCGGGGTGCAGGTCGGCTCCGGCTCCGGCTCCGGCGTCGGAGGCGGCGGCGGCGGCGGCGTCTCGGCAGGCGCCGCTCCGGCGATCCGCGTGAAGGTCTGGGTCGTCGTCTCGGTCGCGGTGCAGTGCGACCCGTTGAGCGTCCAGTCGTACTCGGTGACGTCACGCAGCTCGATCGTGTCCGGGTTCGCCGCGCGGAGCGTGGTCGTCCCCGTCTCCTGCCGCGAGTCGTCGGGCGGTGTGCGGCACACGATCCGCCACGTGCCGGACGAGACGCTGTTCGAGACGCGCCGCACCGCGGGGTTCTCGCTCCAGCACGAACGCGTGCTGCGGCCGTGGCTGAACGAGAGATGGTCACCGTCCTGCGTGACCGTCACGGGACCACCGGCTGGCTCGGTGCGGCCCGAGGGCCGCGGCCCGCAGTCCGCTCCCCAGGTCGAGACCGAGACGGTCACCGCCCGGGCGCCCCGTCGCCACTCGCCCTCGAAGGGGCCGTCCGCGCGGGCCGCGGAGTGAACGAGGAGCAGCGTCGGGAGCACGAGCCACGGAGTTCGCACGGCCCGGGACCTTACCAAAAGAACGGCGCTCAGGGCCGCGAGTCGATCGTCGCCCCGAGCGAGATGTTCAAGAAGTGAAGCCAGTTGGCCTGAAAGCCGTCGCTCGTCGGGGTGGGATCGCCGGTGCCGTCGGCGCCGCCGCCCAGATACCGGACGTTCAGGAACCCGTCGACGTGCGGAACGACGCGCCAGCCGAGGCGCACGCTGAGGTCGGCGATCGCGCCCTCGACGAGCCCGTTGTCGGTGCCGTTGAGCCCCGGGATCGGCGACCACCATCCATCGGCCTCGAACCCGAAGAACCACCCGTTGCCGAGCCCGAAGCGGCCCCGCGCACGGAGCAGCGGCACCGGGCCGACGTCGGTGCGCGTCCGGAAGCGATCCCCGTCGAGGCTGCGGAACTCGATCGTCGCGTTCCGGAGCTGCAGCCCCAGGCCGAAGGCCAGCTCCTCGTCCCGCCCCTCGAGCACGTCGAAGGCCCAGCCGAAGCGGAAGAAGGGGAAGCCGTAGCGCGCCTGGATCGGCTCGCCGGCCGGGTACACGAGGCCGTCGATCGTCAGATCGCGCGTGGCCGTCGCCGTGCTGGTGATGTCGAGCGGCTGGTAGAGGAACGTGATGAGGTGCTGCCGCCAGATGTCGACATCGACCTGAAGCCGCAAGAACAAGTACAAGTTGTTCTGGTTGAGGTCGGTGACGTAATCGAGCCGCGTCCCGCCCGTGCTCAAGGTGATCTCGTGGGCGAGCACGGCGGTGAAGCCGATCTCGGCGGTCGCCCGGATCCCGAATTCGTCCTCGCGCACCGGCGCCGCCACCGGCTCGGGCGCATCTGCCGTCCCGACGTCGGCGCTCGCTCCGGCGGCGGGCGCGGCCCCTTCCGCTGCAGGGCTGCCCGCCGGAGCCTCGGTCGCGACCGAGGGGGCCTCACCGGGACTCTCCGCGGCGCCCTCCGGGGGCGGCTCGCTCGTCGCGGGCCCCGCCTCCTGCGCGAGGACGCGCGGCGACGGGAGGACCGCGAACGCGAGGAGTGCGGCGAGGACACGAAGCGACGAACGAGTGCTGGGCATGGGACGACCTCGAAGAGCGTTGCGCGCTGCCGCGCGCCAGGCCCGGGGGCATGGGGCCGCGGTCGCGCCGACCGCAAGCCTGAACCGTCGATTTCCCCGCGCTCGTGGGGCCCGGTCACCGGCTCGTTCGAGGGTTCCCGGAACGAAACGAGGCCGGATCGATCGCTCGATCCGGCCTCGCTGGAGGCACCTGGCGCGTCGCCGCGTCAGCTCCGCGCCTTCTGCACCGCGGTCGTCAGTTCGGGGACGGCCTTGAACAGATCGCCGACGAGGAAGTAGTCGGCCACCTGCGCGATGGGCGCCTCCTTGTCCTTGTTGAGCGCGACGATGACCTTGCTGCCCTTCATGCCCGCGAGGTGCTGGATGGCGCCGGAGATGCCCACCGCGACGTAGAGCCGCGGCGCGACGACCTTGCCGGTCTGGCCCACCTGCAGGTCGTTCGGCACGTAGCCCGCGTCGCACGCGGCGCGCGAGGCGCCCATCGCCGCCCCGAAGGCGTCGACGAGCGGCTCGAGCACGGTCTTGAAGTTCTCCGAGCTCGCCAGCGCGCGCCCGCCCGAGACCACGATCGAGGCCTCGGTGAGCTCCGGCCGCTCGCTCTTGGCCGCCTCGATGGAGACGAACTCGACCCGGTCCGAGCCCGCGCCTTCGACGCCCACGCTCTCCGCGCCGGCGTAGCCGTCTCCCTCGCCCGCGGCCTCGAACTCGGTCTGCCGCACGGTGACGACCTGCACTGCGCTCTCCACCGTGCACCAGCCGAAGACGTTGCCGGCGTACATGGGCCGCTTGTAGTGCAGCGTGCCGCCGTCGATCTTCACCGCCGAGATGTCGCTCGCGACGCCAGCGTCGAGGCGCGCCGCGACCCGCGGCAAGAGATCCTTGCCGTAGGTCGAAGCGGTCGCCGTCACGACGCCGTAGCCGCCGCTCCTGGCGACCTCGGCGACCGTCGGCGCGTACTTCTCGGCGAGGTAGCCCCCTTCGATCTCCGCCGTCAGCACCTTGCGCGCGCCGCACTTCGTCAGCGCCTCGGCCGCCGCCGCCGTCCCCTCGCCGATCGCGAGGACGTCGAAGCCGCCACCCGTGCCCCCGGCCACTTCCTGCGCGAAGCGCACCGCCGAGAGCGTGTTCCGCCGGAGCCCACCATCGAGCAGCTCGGCCACCACGAGAACGTCCGTCATGTTCGTCTCCTTGTTCCTTGCGCGTCCCTCGGGAAGCTGCGCGTCAGATGACCTTCGCCTGCGTCTTGAGCAGCCCGACGAGCTCGTCGACCGACTCGACGTACTTCACCGAGCCCGAGCGCGCCGCGGGCAGCTCGAACTTGCTGTACTTCACCAGCGGCGTCGCGCTCACGCCGAGATCGCCGAGCGACTTCACGTCGATCGGCTTCTTCTTCGCCGCCATGATGCCCTTCAGCGACGCGTAGCGCGCGCCCTCGGCGTACACGTGGCTGTCGGGCGTCGCGCCGTTCTTGACCGACTTCGGCGCGACGATCCGGAGGTCGACGGTCACGACCGCCGGGAGCGACACCTTCACCGTGAGCACGCCGGTGTCGACCTCGCGGCCGACGACGAGCGCATCGCCGTCCTTCGTGATGGACATGGCGAAGGTCGCCATGGGCCAGCCGAGGTGCTCGGCGAGCATCTGCCCGGCGGTGTTGCTGTCGCCGTCGACGGCCTGCTTGCCCATGAGCACGAGGTCCGGCTTCTCCGCATCGACGAGCGCCTTGAGCGCCTTGGCGACCACGCTCGAGTCGAGCGCGTCGTCGCTGGTCTTGATGTGCACACCGCGGTCGGCGCCCATCGCGAGCGGCTGGCGCAGCGTGGTCTGCACTTCGTCGGGCCCGAGGCTGACGACGACGACTTCGCCCTTCTTCTCGCCCGTCGCGCCGTTCTCCACGAGCCGCAGGGCCGCCTCGACGGCGTACTCGTCGAAGGGGTTGATCTTCCACTCGAGGCCGTCGGACGTGACCTTCGAGCCGTCCGCCGAGACCTTCATCTTGTTCGCGTTGTCGGGGTCCGCGACCCTCTTCACCGGGACGAGAATCTTCATCGGTTCTCCTTCGTGCACCGCGTGGACGCGGGCGTGAGCGAGCAGGCAGGACACACAGGCCGCCTCGCGGGCGGCGGGAGTGTCGAGATCGTGGCGCAGCGTGTCAAGCGGCACCTCCCGGCTTCAGGCCGCGGAGGAAGAGTTCGGAGACCTGCGCGGCGGCCTTCTTCAGCTGGCCCGCCTCGCCGCCGCCCAGGGCCCAGGTCATCGCCACGCCGTCGAGTGCGCCGTACAGCGAGCGGGCGACGAGGCGCGGGCTCACGTCGGCCCGCACCGCGCCCTCGGTCTGGCCGTCGGCGACGAGCTTGGCGACCACCTCGAGGTACTGGCTGAAGAGCGGCGTCGCGTACTGCTTGAGCAGCTTGCTGCTCTGCCGGAGGTTCACCGTCACGACCTCGGCGAGCTCGCGTCGGCCGTCGAGCAGCCCGAGCTGCAGCTCGACGACCCGGCGGAAGCGCGCGTCGAAGTCTCCCGCCGCGGCGATGGCCTCCTCGAGCGCGGCGATGAGCTTGACGATGCGGTCCTGGAAGAGCGAGACGAGCACGTCGTCCTTGCTCTCGAAGTAGAGGTAGATGGTTCCGTCGGCGACGCCCGCCGCCTTCGCGATCTCCGAGACGCGCGTCGCGTAGAAGCCCTTGCGGGCGAAGACCTTCACCGCGGCGCGGAGGATCCGCTCGCGCTTGTCGGCCTTCGGATCGACCCGCGCAGGCTCTGCCCCGGGCTCGGCGCTCTTCGTCGCTCGCGCTCCGGTGAATGGCCGTTCATTCGCCACGCGGCGGAGCTAGCACGGCGGGCGCGTCCGTCCACCGTCACCGGCGGCGCAGCGGACCGCTCGACGGCCGCACCACGACCCGGCGGATCGGTGCGTCCAGCAAGGCCTCGGCGGCCTCGATGCGGGGCGCGGGTTCCTCGCCGGCGGCGAGCCGGTGGGCGAGGGCGAGTGGGTCGGCGCCGAGGTCCCGCGGCTCCGGTCGGGGGGTGCGGGAGGGGAGCCCGGCCCGGGCACGCCGCGCCGCCTCTGCAGCGAGCGCGGGGGCCGCGTCGAGCGCCTCGGCCTCGCCGCGCACCGCGATGGCCATCCAGCTCGAACCCGCGAAGCGTCCAGCCGCGGCGTGCACCACCACGAGCGGCCCCGCCGCGAGCTCACGGGCCACGAGCGCGACCAGGCCGGCCGCGTCGGCGATGCCCTCGGCCCGCCAGGCCAGCACCACCTCGACGGCGTCGCTCTCGACCGAGGCGTGCAGCACCTCCTCGGGCCCGAACGCGGGTGCGGCTTGTGGGCTCGCGGCGCCGGCAGGCAGGGCCGCGAGGGCCCGCGCGAGGCGCTCGCCCGGAGGCGTCGGGGCGACGACTCCGAGGCGCAGACGGGCCGTGCCGCGCAGGCGCGCCAGGGCCTCCTCGAGGGCTCCGGCACCCGCGAGCCCCTCGGGCGATCCCATCGGTGCCACGAGGCCGGGCGCGCCCGGCGCGAGGACCTCGGCGGCACGGGCCAGAAAGCGCGCGTCGTCGTCGAGCGCAGCGAGCGCCTCGCTTCGCGCGAGGGCGAGCGACGCAGCGGGAAGGGGCTCGCTGAGCGCGCACCGGAGCACGCGGCCGAGGCTGGCGTCGAGCGCGTCCGGATCGAGGACGGCCTCGAGGGCGACGTGCTCGGGGTGCACCTCAGCGCGCAGGCCGCAGCGGCCGGCCAGCGCACGAGCGAGCAGCGCGGTGCGCCCGTGGTCCTGCGGCGGGTCCTCGCCCGCGCCTCCGTCGAGCACGATCGAGACCACCGCGCTGCGCCCGTCGACGTCGGCGTGCGCGACCTCGACCGTCGACGTCGCGGCGTCGAGGACGGCGGCGCGCTCCGCGAAGGCCCTCGCGTCCGCCTCCGACGGCGCGGAGATCGCCAGCGCACGCGCGCCGGCGCCCGGGGCGGCGCAGCGCTCCGGGCGCGCGACGAAATCGAGGCCTGCGCGCTCGGCGTCGGCATCGGCGTCGGGCAGTGCTGCGCCCGCCGTTCCGACCGCGAGCGCGAACGCGACGGCAGCCAGCGCGGACCCGTCGAGGCTCCCGCGGCCCGCGACGAGGCCGAGGCTCCCGCAGGGCGTGACGAAGCGTGCGCGGCGCTCGCCGACGCCGCTGCCCGACAGGCCCCAGGCTCCGCCGAGTCGCTCTTCGGGCGGCGACAGCGCCGCGATGGCGAAGGCCGGCGCGCCCTCGAGCGCAGCGGGCCGGATCGGCGGGGAGAGGCGCCTGCGTGGTGCGGGGCGCGAGGCCGAGGGGCCGGCGAGGTCTCCGAGCAGAGCCTCCGCGCCCTCGAGCGCGATCGCTCCGATCACGACCCAGCGCGCACGCTCGAGCCCGTAGTGCTCACGCAGGAACGTGGCGACCGCATCCTCGGGCGGATCGTCGGGCGCCGCCAGCTCGCCGGGCCCGACCACGCCGAGCGGATCGAGCGGCCCGAGCAGTGCGCTCGCCGCGGTGAGCTCGAGCTCGGCGAGCGCGTCGGGCGCGCGTCCGCGGCGGCGCATCGTGAGCACCTGCCGCGCGAGGTCGAGCTCGTCGTCCGACGGCTCCCTCGCGGCCAGCGCAGCGAGCAGCGCCTCGGCGAGCGGAGCGAGGGCCAGCCCCTCGGCCTCGAAGACCGTTCCGTCGGGCAGGACCCGCGCCCGCACGCCCTCCGACCGCCCCTCCGCGACCCACGCGGCGAGCGACGCGACCTCGGGGTGGCCCGAGGCCTCTGCGGCGTCGATCGCGCCCGCGTCGATCCAGAGCTGCACGCGAAGCCGCGCGGCGAGGGGCCGGGTGAGCACGACGAGCGAGGCCGCGCCGGCCGAGCGCACCTCGTCGCCCGAGGTCGGCGGCAGGCGCGCGGGCCGCGCACCGGCACAGCCGAGGAGGGCGACGCCGAGCGATGCGCCGACGAGCGCGCGCCTCACGCGGTGGGCTCCGTTCCATCGCGAAGGCGCGCGAGGTTGTCGCGGTGGCGCCACACCACGAGCGCAAAGATGGCGACGGAGACGGCCGCGGCCGCGCTGCCCGCGCGCCCGGACCACGCGAGCGCGAGGGACGCGAGCGCGCCGACGGCGGCACCGGCGAGGGAGCCCGCCGAGGCGCGGCGGGTGAGCTTGCGGACGAGCAGGAACGCGAGCACCGCGAGCGCGCCGGCCACCGGCACGATCGCGAGGAGGCTCCCCGCAGCGCACGCGACGCCCTTGCCGCCCTCGAAGCGGTGCCAGATCGGATAGCAGTGCCCGACGACCACGCAGAGGCCGGTAATCGCCGCGTCGGTCTCGCTCAGCGAGAAGACGGCCACGAGCGTCGGGACGAGGGCCTTCGCGAGATCGAGGCCGAGCACGAGGCGGCCTGCGCCGCGCCCGAGGACGCGGCCCACGTTCGTCGCGCCCGGGTTGCCGCTCCCTGCCGCGCGGATGTCGATGCCTGCCCGCCGCGCCACGATCTCGGCGAACGAGATCGAGCCGATCAGGTAGGCGGCGATCCAGAAGCCGAGCGCGGCGGCCGAGGGCATGTCCGCAGACCATGGCACACCGCGAGGCCGGAGGAACACCGCCGGAACGTCAGGGCGCCGCGACAGGATCCGCGCGCCGGTACACCGTCCATCGGCTTCCTTCGTAGATCGGCTCGGGCGCGGTGCCGTTCCGGAAGATGGTCCGAGCCGGCCGGCCGCCCTCGCGGTGCCGCACGAGCCAGTGATCGAACGAGGCCCCGTAGGTGGCGTGGTCGTAGCTCTCCGGCGTCCACTCGAAGCGGGGCGGGAAGGGCGGCGGCTCGGCCCCCGGACGGTACTGGATCGGCGAGATGGGGAACTCGACGAAGCCGAAGCACGCGAGGCCGCCGACGTGCGCCTGGTAGTACTGGTGGCTGTGGAGGTAGGTCGGGAGCGGGACGATCCGGCTCTCGCGGTCGAAGATCAGGCCCATCACCCGGCCGCCGGGCGGGATCGCGGCGAGGGCCGGCGCGAGGTCGCCCATCTCCACGTCGGTCTGCCGGAAGTGCTCGCGGTGCACGCTCGCCCCGAAGAGCGCGAGCGCGATGCAGGCCGCCGATGCGAGCCCCCGCGAACCGAGGCCGATCGCCGTCCGCGGGCCGAGCGCGGGCACGAGCGCGAGCGCGAGAGGAAAGAAGCGCAGGTTGATCGGCTCGATGTTCCGGTAGCTGTGCGGCGCGAAGAGGTAGAGCGCGAAGGTGCCGAGCGCGACGAGCTCCGGCCCGAGCGAAGGCAGCGGCGCGGCGAGCGGGGCGCGGGAACGCCAGGTCGTCGGCGCGGGCTCGTTCGTCCGGGCGATCCAGGGGCCCCGCCGCCCGGCGCCGCGCATCGTGACGAAGAGCAGCGCAACGGCGAAGAACGCCACCGCCAGGTGCGTGCCGGCGCCGTCGGTGTAGCTACCGAACGAGTGCGAGAGCCACTGCTCCACCGTCTGCCGCACCGGCGCGAAGCTCGGCGGCGCGTTCGCCAACGCTGCGGCGCTCCCGTTCCGGGTGCCCGCGACGCCGCGCTCGATGACGCCCGAGTTGCGAAGCCAGACCAGCACGCCGACGACGCTCGGGATCGCCGCGACGAGGCCCCAGCCAACCGCCCTACGCAGCCGCGCCCAGCCCGCCGCAGGCAGCGCCGCGGCCGTCTGGACGATCGCCATCAGGCCGAACCACGCGAAGAGCTGCGCGTGCGCGTAGAAGGTCGCGAGCGCCGCGAGCGCGAGCACCGTCGCCGACACGGCATCCGGCCGCCGCAGAAGGCGCGCGAGGGCGGCGAGCGCGAGCAGCCCGAGGGCCATCCCCATCGCGTAATTGAGGAAGCCCCAGAACACGAAGACGTGCAGCGCCACGCCGCTCGCGAGCGCGCCGAGCACCATCGGGCGGCCGTGCTCCCGGAGCCACAGCGCCACGGCCCACGGCAGGCCCGCGACGCTCAGCACCACCGTCGCCCGGCCCGCGCCCTCGATGCCGAAGGGATACGCGAGCAGATCCCCGACGAAGTAGAAGAGCAGGTACTGCGTGCGCGGGTAGTCCACGACGAAGTACGGCGAAAAGCGCGCATCGCTCGCCCCGTGCAGCGCCGCGATCGTCCCGAGGTGTTCGGGATAGTCCACGAAGGGCAGCCACGCGGCCCCGAGGATCGGCCAGGCCACGAGCGCCGAGCAGGCGAGGAGCACGAGCCACTCGGTGGGCCTTCGGAGCCCGTCCGCGCGCAGCCATGCCCAGGCGCGCGCCCACGCGGGCTCGGACACGGACGTCATCGCCGGGGCCGCACTCAGGAGCGGTAGCGCCGGCCGCCGCTGAGCTGGTCGGCGAGCGCGACGAGGTCCTGCTCCTTCTTGAGGAGCGTGCCGAGGAAGGGCAGCTTGCTCGAGAGCTCCACGTTGCCGATCCCGTGCGCGCGGAGCACCGCGATCCAGTCGATGAGCTCGCTCGTCGAGGGGCGCTTGCGCAGGCGCGCCATCGCGCGGAGCTCGTAGAAGATAGAGAGCGCCTGCTCGAGCAGCTTCGCGTCGAGATCGGCGTGGTGCACGCCCACGATGCGCTTCATGAGCTCCTGGTCGGGGAAGTCGATGAAGTGGAACACGCAGCGGCGAAGGAACGCGTCGGGCAGCTCCTTCTCGTTGTTGCTCGTGATGATCACCACCGGCCGCTCGGACGCCGCGACCTCCTCGTCGAGCTCGGTGATGCGGAAGCGCATCTTGTCGAGCTCGTGCAGCAGATCGTTGGGAAACTCGACGTCGGCCTTGTCCACTTCGTCGATGAGCAGGACCACCCGCTCCTTGGCCGCGAAGGCCTGCCCGAGCGGCCCGAGCTTGATGTAGCGGCGGATGTCCTTCACGTCCCCGTCGCCGAAGCGCGAGTCGTAGAGCCGCTGCACGGTGTCGTAGACGTAGAGGCCGTCCTGTGCCCGGGTCGTGCTCTTCACGTGCCAGGTCAGAAGGCGCGTCCCGAGCGCTTCGGCGACGGCCTCGGCGAGCAGGGTCTTGCCGGTGCCCGGCTCGCCGCGCACGAGGAGCGGCTTTCTCAGCACGAGCGCGCAGTCGACGGCGTGCTCGAGGGACTCGTTGGTCAGGTAGTGGGCGGTGCCCCGGAAGCGCGCGGTCTCGATCATCGGGCCGCATCTTACGCGGCGCGGGCGGCGCGGCACGGACGCACCGGCCGCGCCCGGCCGCGGCGGCGCGCTGCTTGCGCGTCGCGCGTTCTGCGCGACAACCCACCGCCCGCCATGCCGTCGGGCCCCGAGCCCGCGCGGAGACGACCCCATGCGCATCGCGACGATCCTCCTCCTCCTGGGCCTCGGCCTGGCCGGCTGCTGCGTCGGCGGCGGCGCGAACCCCCCTCTCTCGCTTGCGCCGAACTTCGCGCCCCAGCCCACGATTCAGTCGGGCATGGCCCTCGGCGTGACCGACGCGAGCACCCTGAACCCCTCGTGCGTCGGGCTCGTTCCGAACACGCCCCAGCACACCGTCAACGTCACTGCGCCGATCCCGAACCTGCGGATCATGGTGCGGAGCGCCGCCGACACCACGCTCGTCGTGCGGCTCCCCGACGGGAGCTACCGCTGCAACGACGACACCGAGGAGCTGCACCCGCTCGTCGAGGGGCCGGTGCCCGTCGGCACGCTGCAGGTCTTCGTCGGCGCGTTCAGCACGAACTCGACCGGGACGGTCTACACGATTGGCTTCACCGAACAGCCCGGCGTGCTGCCGTCGTCGCTGCCCTGAGCGCGGTCCTGCCGTGACGCCGCACCACCGCTGCCGCTGCGAGCAAGAGCCGAAGCTGCACCACCCCGAGCTGCACCGCATCGTGCTGACCGGCGGTCCGGGCGCAGGCAAGACCGCCGTGCTCGAGGTCGCCCGCAAGGAGCTGTGTGAGCACGTGGTGATCCTGCCCGAGGCGGCGACCATCGTGTTCGGCGGGGGCTTTCCGCGCCGCAGTGAGCCGTCGGCGCGCCGGCACGCGCAACTCGCGATCTTCCACGTCCAGGATCAGATGGAGCGGCTCGAGCTCACGCTCCGTCGCGCCGCCCTCGTGCTCTGCGATCGCGGCATCCCCGACGGAGCAGCGTACTGGCCCGAGGACGAGGAGACCTTCTGGGCCGCGGTCGGCGCGCCGAAGGAGGCGGTGATCCAGCGCTACCACGCGGTCATCCACCTGCGGACACCCGCGGCAAACGGCGGTTACGGCCACCAGAACCCGATGCGGGTCGAGACGCCGGCCGAGGCGCGGGCCATCGACGAGCGCATCGCGCGGGTCTGGGAGGGGCATCCCCGCCGGGTCTTCGTCAACAGCACCGAGGACTTTCTCGTGAAGCTCCGGGTGACCCTCGATCACATCCGGTCGTTCGTGCCTGCTTGCTGCGTCTGAGCGGCTCCCATCGCCTTGGCCCGCGCGAGGGGCGTCTCAGCGCCGACGCCGCCAGCCGAGCGCGGCCGCGAACGCGAGCGCGGTCCACGCCCAGGTGGCTCTCCTCTGCAGACCGACGCGGCAGGCGCACGCCGCCGGCGGGGCGCCCGAGGCCGCATCGGGCGCGACCGACCCGTCGCATCGCACCACGGCCGCGTCGGGGTCGAACACCCCCGCGTCCATCGGCAGGCCGAGATCGAAGACGACGTCGGGCCAGTACCCGGGGCAGGTGGCCCCGACCACGCTGCACCGTGGACAGCCCGTCTCGGAGGCTGCGTCCGCGAAGCCCCACAGCGGCACGATGCTCGAGCCCCCGTCCGTCGAGCGACCGAGCGCGAAGTCGCCCCGCAGATCGTCGGCACAGATCCACAGCTCGTCCGGATGCCCTGCCGCCGCGGCGCGGTGGTGCAGGCAGCGCACCCGCAGCGTCTCTTGCCCGGGCACCGGCACGAACGTCCCGGCCGCGCCCCGCGCATCGCTGCGGAGGAACGCGCCGTCCCAGCCGCCGACCCACGCCTGCGAACCGTCTGCCGAGAAGGTGCAGCCGGTGATCTCGAGCAGGCTCGCCGCAGTGGCGAAGGTCGCACCGCCGTCCTCGCTCAGGAGCAGCCGTTCCGGCACGGTGTCCACCACCGGGCGCACGATGCGGAACAGCGCGCGCTCGGGATCGGCGGGATCCACCGCCAGCACGTGCACGTTGCGCTCCTCGCCGGTGAGCGGGATCTCCGTCTCCGAGAAGGTCCGACCGCCATCGCGCGAGCCGAACACGAGGGCGCGGCGCGGCGCGTCCGTGCGTCGGGGCACGACGCCGCTCACGTAGAGCCGGCTGGGGTCCGAGGGCGCCACGCGGATGCGCTCGAGCAGCACCGTCGGATGAGGCGTCCCGAGCACCTCCCAGCTCGCGCCGTCGTCGGTCGATCGGACCACCGTGTTCGGCTGATCGCCGGGCGAGGTGATCGCCCAGATCGTGCTCGGCACGATGGGATCGCGGACCATGTCGATGACGTAGAGGCGGTAGACCTCGGGCGCTTCGAGGAGCGTGTAGCTGCAGCCGTCCGCGTCCCCCCGCGCCAGGCCGTTGAAGACGCCGGCCAGCACGCGGTGGTCGGACGCGATGACGATCGGCGGATCCTCGCTCGTCCGCTCGAAGCCCACCGCGGCCGCGCAGCGCCAGCGGAAGCTCGCGCCACCGTCGCGGCTCTCGAGCAAGGCCCACGTCGAGCGCACCACGAGGTGGTCGGGATCGAGCGGGTCGAACGCAATGGCGCCGAGGACCGGTTCCCGGCCGTGGGCCCACGCGGGCGCTGGCAGAGCGAGCAGCGCGAGGGCGAGACCGAGCGCGCCTGCCCACCTCGTCATTCGAGGCGCTCGCCCCGGACCACGACGAGATCGATGTACCAGTAGCCGCCGGACTCGCTGAGCTCGAAGGCGATCGGCGTCTCGCCCGAGGCGCCGTAGAGCGCGCCCTCGACCCGCGCTCGGTCCTCGTTCACCGACTCGGCGGAGGTGAGCAGCGCGAAGGTGTGGGCGTCCAGGGCCTCGAGCGCGGCGATGCGGCCCATGAGGTCCGCGGCCGTGTGGTGGCTCTGGTACTCGGAGCTCGTCCGCGCGAGCGCGCTCGCCCAATCGTCGCGCCGGACGTCCGCGAGGAAGCCGCTCGCGGCGTCGGTCTCGGGCGAGAACACCGCGGCGATGGCGGAGATCGAGAGCCCGACCCCGCAGAACATCGCGAAGGCGACGAGGCCGCATCCTATCCCGAGCCAGCGCGTCATCGCTTCGTCCTCAGCGCCAAGGGTCGAGGACCTCGGGGCTTCGCGCCACGCGCACGGAGCTGCCCACGGCCGAGAAGGGATCGAGCAGCTCGGAGGCGGCGGCGATGATCACCCGCTGCACTGGCAGGCCGGCGAAGGGATCGAGGATCTCGCTCGCGATGTCCACCCGCTCGGTCGACCAGGGCTGGGTGAGGGCGGCCGACGCCGAGCCCGCTGCCGGCGTCGTGGACCGGTCCGGGCCCGCGCTCTCGGCGCTCCGCACCATGTCGACGGAGATCCCCACCAGCGTCTCGAGCGCGGTGCCTCGGATCTCCACGGTGCGGCTACGGCGCTCGGACCCCTCGAGCACGAGGGTCCAGCTCCGCGGCGCCGCGAACGCGATCGTGAGCCGCAGCGGCGCGTTCGCCGCCTCGGCGTCCGTCACCCGCACCACGTGCCGATCGAGAACCGCGCCGAGCGCTCGGCGAAGGCGCGCCACGCTCAACCGCCCCGCGGCCCCCTCGACCACCAGGACCATCGCTGGCTCGCCGTCGCTCTGCGCCGCCGCGACCGAGGACGGACCGACGGCGGCGACGGCCCCCCAGGTCCACCACAGCGCCAGGCGCATCCAGGGCCGCATGACGAGTAACTACCCGCCCGGTCCCCCGCCTGCCACCATCGAACCGGTGCGGGGCTGTGCGGCCCGTCACTCGAATGTTGCGCTCGTCCGGTCGGCCCGGGCAGGCGCCGCCTCGATCGTGTCGAGGCGGACGCGCTCCCGCCGTGCCTCTCGTTCCACCGAGCGGTGCTCGGCGGCCCGGTCGAGCCAGCTCCGCGCGCGGTCGAGCTGGCCGAGACGACGGTAGGTATCCGCCAGCTCCAGCATCGCGCGCGGCGCCTCGGCGACCGCGGGATGACGCTCGATCCACGCCTCGTAGCGCGCGGCGGCCTCGCGCTGTCGCCCCGCTCGGGCCAGCGCCCGCGCCTGCTCGAGCAGGGCGGCAGGGAGAAGGGCCGCCCCATCCATCTCCGGGGGCGCGACCTCGTCTCCGGCCGCCGCCACAACGTCTTCCGGTGCGCGGGGCGCCAGCGCCTCATCCTCCGCCGGAGGGTCTCCCGGGGGCTCGGCCAGCACGGGCTCCTCGGGCGACGTCCCGCCGACGGCGGGGGGCTCCGGCGGGGGCGTTCGCCGGGCGGGCTCGACGGGGCGTCCCGTTCGCTCGGCGCTGCCCGCCTCGGCGCGGGCTTCGACCCGGCCGGTGCGGGGGTCGACGTCGAAGCGCAGCGGCTCGGCCGGCGCCAGCGCCTCGGGGCGCTCGTCGGGGCCGCCCGGTTCCGCGAGGAGCGGCGGGGCAGCCGTCGGGCCGCCGGTCACCGCCGGGAACCACCAGAGCCCCACACCCACGGTCAGCACGAGGAGCGACACCATCGCGAACTGTGGGCTCGTCGCCAGCGCGACGAGCCACCTCC
>Ga0209985_10002621_pt1 | contig 16082 bp, 13 predicted proteins | sample NOAtaG_FD_187305 | JGI IMG/M metagenome (GOLD analysis project Ga0209985, IMG submission 187305) | Freshwater lake microbial communities from Lake Erie, under a cyanobacterial bloom - NOAA_Erie_Diel6S_1000h metaG (SPAdes) (version 2) | ecosystem: Environmental > Aquatic > Freshwater > Lake ...
GAAATCGGGCGCGTGACCAACACGCTCCAGTCGCCGCGGGCTACCAGCAAGGTGCGGCGCAGGTTTTCCTCCAGCATCGGCCCCAGCACCATACCCAGCAGCAGAGGCCCGGCCTCGCAGCGCAGCTTGATGAAAGCAAAGCCGATCGCCGCGAACAGACCCGCAAGGTAGATGTCGAAGTTGTTGTTCGACAGCGTGTACAGGCCGATCACGCAGAAGCACACGATCGACGGGAACAGGAAGCGGTAAGGCAACGTCAGCAGCTTCACCCAGATGCCGACGAAGGGCAGGTTCAGAACAATCAGCATCAGGTTGCCGATCCACATCGAGGCGATCAGGCCCCAAAACAGATCGGGGTTGTCGGTCATCACCTTCGGGCCTGGCGTGATGCCCATCACCACCATCGCGCCGATCATGAGCGCCATCACCGGGTTCGGCGGAATGCCCAGCGTCAGCATCGGGATGAACGAGGTCTGCGCGGCCGCGTTGTTGGCGCTCTCGGGCCCGGCCACGCCCTGGATGGCGCCTTTGCCGAAGCGTTCTGGCGTGCTGGAGACCCGCTTCTCCAGTGTGTAGGCCGCGAACGAAGCCAGTATGGCTCCGCCCCCCGGCAGAACGCCCAGCACCGAGCCGAGCGCCGTGCCGCGTAACACGGCCGGCATGGCCTGCCGGAAGTCCTCGCGCGAGGGCCACACGTTCTTCACGTCGCGTGTGAAGACATCGCGCGACTGCGGTGGTTGATTCAAGTTGCCGATGATTTCGCCAAAGCCGAACAGCCCCATGGCGACCGCCACGAAGCCCAGCCCGTCGGTCAACTCGGGGATACCGAAACTGAAGCGCTCGACACCGGACAAGGCGTCTGTGTTGATCTGCCCCAGCAGCAGACCCAGCAGCACCATGCCGACGGCCTTGATCACCGATCCCGAGGCCAGCACCACGGCACCGACGATGCCGACCAACATCAAGGCGGTGTACTCCGCCGGCCCGAAGGCGAATGCGATGCCAGCCAGCGCGGGCGCGAAGCCCGCCAGCACGAGCGTGCCTACGCAGCCAGCGAAGAACGAACCCAGCCCGGCCACCGCCAACGCCGGCCCGGCGCGGCCCTGTCGTGCCATCTGGTAACCATCGATGGCTGTGACGACCGAGCTCGATTCACCTGGCAGATTGATCAGGATGGCGGTGGTGGATCCGCCGTACTGCGCCCCGTAGTAAACGCCGGCCAGCATGATCAGAGCCGCGGTCGGATCCAGGGTGTAGATCGACGGCAGCAACATCGCTATCGCCGGCACCGGGCCCAACCCCGGCAGCACCCCGATCAGCGTGCCAATGAAAACGCCGCCCAGCGCGAAGGCCAGGTTCTGCATGCTGAGTGCGACGCCGAATCCGGTGGCCAAGTTGGAGAACAGGTCCATCGTCCGGCCTTGTCAAAACACGGTGGGCATCACCGGGATGCGCAGCTTCAAGCCCACGACGAACAGCAGCCAGCTGCCCGTGGTGAGCACGGCCGCAAGACCGAGCGCCTCGCGCAGCCTGAACTCACTGCTGGCCAGCGCGGTGAGCACGATCACCAGTGGCAGCGTGAGCAGCATGCCGGTACGCGGCAGCAAGAAGCCCGCAGCGAGCACCGCGCCCACCACCACCAGCAGGGGTCGCCACACCGGCGGCGCTATGAGCTCGCCCTCGTCGGGCTCATGGCCCAGGGCACCCACCAGCACGACCAGGCCGACAAGCGCCAGCAGCACGCCCAGCCCGAGCGGGAAGTAGCCTGGGCCCGGACGTGCCGAGGTGCCCATCCGGTACTCGGTGGCACCAACTGCAAAAGCCAAGCCGACCACGAGGAAGACGATGCCTGACCAGAAATCGACCTGGCTCCTGATCTTCATGCCGGTGTCTCTCCTGTCATCCTTGCCGGCACCGCCACGCGGGTGACGCCGAACACCTCCATCTGCACCACGTCGTGCAGCGGCACGACCTCGACGTCGAATACCGGCTGCAACGGGTCATCGAGCGCGTACTCCCGGATACGCGGGGTCGACGGCAAGTCGTCGGGATACACCCGGGTCAGGTCGTTGGCATCGAAGGTCTCTATCTGCAGACCGGGGTAGCACAGCGAGAAGTCAACCAACACGTTGCCGGTGTGTGGCAGCACATGCGCATCGCCCATGGCGAAGCTGACCATGCCCTCTTTCGGATCGGCTGGCGTGGCGAAGACCATGCGAGCCGTGCGCGCGGTCTCGTCGATTTCGTAGACAACCGCCTGGCTCAGCGACTCGGCCGCTCTCTTCACGCGCTCGCCAGTGAAGGGGATGGCCTGGTGCACGTTGTTGTTGAACATCACGACGTGGCCGTCGGGTGTCAGGCGCGGGTTGTGCTGGTGACTCGGCCAGATGAACTGCTCACCGACGGGCTTCAGCAACTTGGCCCGCAATGCTTCGGACCAGCCGATGTCGCGGGCCAGGATCCAGCGGATCTCGCCACTTGGCCGGTCAATCTTGAGCACCGCGTCGAGGTTGCGCAACGACAGCAGCACCGAATCGTCGCGCGGGTCGTGGTGAACGCCATTGCCATGCGTCCAGTCCAAGTGCTGCGGGAAACCGCGCACCCACCAGTACGACCAGAACGTGTCATAGCCGATCTTGAACGGGTCCAGGTGGTCGAAGCTGTTCCAGCGCCACACCACCTCGCCCTGCGGGTTGAATTCGATCACCTCATCACCCATCACCCACTGGGCAAGGCGGGGCGCGGTGGCGTCGGTTTCGCTCGTGTAGTACCCCTCGATGCGGCGCGGCACGGCATTCAGCGACAGGAAGTTGCCGTTGAGCAGCGCGTCCGGTTGGTGATGCAGCGTCACCGCCTGCACCGGAATGGCTCCAGCGGGCATCGGATTCGGCCCGAGAGCGGCGCCCCAGCAGCGCAGGGTGCGACCCAGCCAGTCGATCTCGGTCGGACTGTTGCGAGCGGTGTGGAAGAACAGGTGGCCGTTGTCCAGTGCGGCCACCCCGGCAATGCGCGAGGGGCTGCGGTAGAACCACACGATGTCACCATCCTCGTCGAGCGCCAGGATCAGGCCCCACTCGGTGGTGAAGCGGCGCTGCTCGGGCGTCATGCGGTGCGAGCGGCCGAGCGCGCGCCGCCGCACGCTCAGTAACGTCAGGCCCGGTTCCATGCGGGCGCGCTCGGCACGGTGCACCCGCAGCGGCGGAAAGTCGAGGCTGGGCAGCGGGAGTGCCGGAGTCTGTACGCTTTGCGGCTCGGCGACAAACCGTTGCCCCCGAGCATCCATCAGCGACACCTCGAACCGGTAGGGCCGCTCAGGCTTCAAGCCAATGACGGGCAATGTCTGGGCGCCGGGCTCGACAGCCCAGCGGTAGACCAGCGGGCCACCCTCGCCCGTGGCGACCAACTCCAGTGTGCCGGACACGCTCACGTCGAACGCAAGCACCAGGGCCAGCGGCGCACTGGGCTGCGCGTTTTGCAGCACGCGGGGCGGTTCTCGGAACACGGAGGTGACCACAGGAGAGCTGCCCATCGGCGTTTCCTGACCCGTCAAATACGTGCCAGGGCACGATCGATTCTGGCCAGCCCCTCCTCCAGATCGGGGGCCGTGAGCCCGGCCGAGACGAAGTAGCGGTCACCGCGTCCTGCGTAGACACCTTCCTGGATAAGTGCCGCCCTGAGGCGGGCCGACTGGGCACGGTCCGCGTGTGCCGCGAGGTCACGTGCCGAATAGGCCACCGGCAAAGCGCTGAAGTGAACGCAGAAGACGCCGCGCACGCCTTGCACCAGCAACTCGTGGCCGTGCTTGCGGCCCAGCCGCTTGAACTCGCCCATGAAATGCGCCTGCATGGCGTCGATGTGTCTGTAGGCGGCGCCGTTGTCGTGCTCGAGCATGCGCATCGTCGTCAGGCCGGCGGTCATGCTCATAGGTGCGGCATTGAAGGTGCCCGCGCCCACCACGGCGTTGGTGCGCAGCAGCTCGAAGATGTCAGCCCGACCAGCCACCGCTGCCAGCGGCATGCCGCCGGCGATGGCCTTCCCGAAGCTGGCCAGATCAGGCGTCACGCCGTAATGGCCCTGGGCCCCGCCTAGCCCCATTCGGAACCCGGTGATCACCTCGTCGATGCAGAACACCACGCCATACGCTGTGCACAGCTCGCGAACGCGCTCCAAGTAGCCCGGCCGGGGAATGCAGCAGCCCCCGTTGGTCATCACGGCTTCCATCAGCACGAGCGCGATGTCATGGCCATGCGCCTTGAACAGGGTCTCCAGCGCCTCGACATCGTTCCATGGGATCTTGAACGACTCGCGCATCGCGAACTCGGCGCGGCCCTCTGTGTGCATCGGGTCGGCCGGATTCTCCAGGGCATGGGGTGGCGCGCCCGCCTCGTCATTGATACGGCCGCCCAGGACGTTGTCCAGCCAGCCGTGGTAATGACCTTCGAAGCGCACGAAGTGGCGTCTGCCGGTGAATGCGCGTGCCAGGCGCACCACCATCTGTACGGCTTCGGAGCCGGTGGTAACGAAGCGCACGCGGTCAGCGCAGGGGACGTGCTCGACGATTCGCTCGGCCAGTTGCACCTCGGGCTCGGTTTGCAGCATGCCCGAGGCCACCACAAACACCTTTTCGAGCTGTGAATGCAGGGCGTCCTGGTACTCCCGGTTGCCATGCCCCCAGATGCCTGGGCCCATGCCGATAGCAAAGTCGATCAGCTCCCTGCCGTCGACGTCCCACATACGCTGGCCGAGCGCTCGTTCGATGAAAACCGAGGGTTCCGCCTGCGCCCGCAGATTGCTCTGCCGACCGGGCATGACACGCGCGGCGCGTTCGGCCAGCTCCTGCGTCCTGGCACCCAAGGCGAGGTGTGTTTGATCTGGGGCGTTCATGCGACAGGGTCCGTGTCGATGGTGCACACGTTACCGCCGACGGTCGCTTCATCGCCCGCCGCCACTGTGACGGCCAACATCTTGCCATCGCAAGGTGCTTCCACTTCCATCGTGACCTTCTCGCTCTCGATCTCGTACAGAGGCTCACCCTTCCTGAAAGTTTCTCCAGGCTGCTTATGCCAAGCGCTGATGGTGGCGGTCTCCATGTTCATGCCAACGCGCGAGAGTTTGAGATTGACTTTCATGGGGATTCAGAGACGTTTGTCGGACAAGGACTTGACGGTGCCCACGATGCGTTCCACGCTGGGCATCACCAGTCTCTCCAGGTTGGGCGCGTAGGGCATGGCTACATCGGGGACGGTGACCCGCTTGATCGGCGCACGCAGCCATGAGAAGGCCTTGTCGGACACGATGGCGGCGATGTGGCTCGCGGCGCTGCAGCGGTCGCGCGACTCGTCGACCAACACCAGGCGGCCGGTCTTCTCCACCGAGGTCAGGATGCAGGCCTCGTCCAGGGGCACCAGCGTGCGCGGGTCGATGACCTCGGCGTGGATGCCGTGCTCGTTGCACAGCACATCAGCGGCGGCCATGGCCAGCTTCACCATGGAGCCGATGGCAACCAAGGTCACGTCGCCGCCCGTGCGGCGCACTGCGGCCTGGCCCCAGGGCGTGACGAAATCGCCTTCGGGCACCTCGCCCATTTCGCCACCCCGGCCACCAGCCTCCAGAAAGAACGACGGGCTGTCGCTTCGGATGCAGGCCTTCATCAGGCCCTTGGCGTCTTCCGGCGTGGACGGCACGGCGATGCGGATACCGCCCAGGTTCATCAGCAGTGGGTAAGGTGTGTCGGAGTGGTGCGCGGCGATCGATCTTCCGCCACCATAAGCCGCCACGTAGGTGACAGGCAAGCGGGCCTGCCCGCCGGTCATGTAGCGCAGCTTGGACGCCTGGTTGGCGATCGAGTCGAACCCTGTGTAGGTGAAGTTGGCAAACATCATGTGAGCCACCACCCGGTGCCCGGCGGCGGCGGCTCCCAACGCCATGCCCGTGATCAGCGCTTCGCAGATCGGCGTGTTGCGTATGCGGGCCGGGCCGAATCGTTGCGCCAGTCCCCTTGTATCGCCAAAGAGGCTGATCTCGACGTCCTCACCGAAGAGGATGACGCGTTCGTCGCGCGTCATCTCCTCCACCAGGGCGTCGTTGATGGCCTGGATCAGGCGGCGCTTGGTCATGATGGCAGCCTGCTCTTTCCTTAGGCGAACATAAACTTCAGCGCCTGTTCAGGCGACGGAGGCGGACTGTCCAGTGCGAACTGCACGGCGTCGGCCACCTGGGCGGCCACGCGTTCCTCGATGAACGCGAGCTGCTCCGGCGAGGCCTGCCCACGTTGCACAAGTCGCTCAGCGCAGCGCCGGATGGGGTCGCGTTCAGCCCAGGCCGTCACCTCGTCGCTGCTGCGGTATTGAGCCCCTTGCAGAAAGCCCGTCTCGGCTTCGACATGACCCGCCATGCGGTAGGTGAAAGCCTCGATGAAGGTGGGTCCATCCCCCGTACGGGCTCTCCGCACGGCCTGGCCGGCCACCTCCCAAACAGCGTCCAGGTCGTTGCCGTCCACCTGCACACCCGGCACACCATAGGCCGCCGCGCGGTCGACGATGCGCCCAGCCACCACCGTGTCGGACCGCGAGAACTCGGAGAAGAGATTGTTCTCGCAGACGAAGATCATCGGCAGCTTCCACAGCGCACTGAGGTTGAGCGCTTCGCTCATCACGCCCTGGGTGGAGGCGCCATCTCCGAAGAACGCCACGGAAACTGACCCCCTGCCTTGCAGGGACTGCGAAAAGGCCGCACCGCATATCAGGCTGATGCCGCCGCCCACGATGCCGTTGGCGCCCAGGATGCCCTTGCCCAGGTCGGCCACGTGCATCGTGCCGCCCATGCCTCTGCATACGCCCGTGACCTTGGCGTGGATCTCGGCCATCATGGCCCGGACGTCACCCCCCTTGGCGAGAAAGTGACCGTGCCCGCGGTGGTTGCTGGCGATCCAGTCGTCCGTGCCCAAGTGCTGGCAGACCCCCACCCCAACAGCCTCCTGACCGCTGTACAGATGCACGCCCGCGATCAGGTGGCCCGCCTTGAAATCTGCACCCAGGCGCTCTTCCACGCGCCGGATCAGCAGCATGCGCTCGTACATGACCAGGATCTCGCTGGCGCTGGCTGGGGGCATGGTGGCGTGATGGAGGGGCGTCATGGCTCGGTCTTCAGACCACGGATTCGTCGGCTCCGTCCGACAGGATGGGCGCCTTGGCGTGCCTGACCAATGTACAACAGCAGTTTCTTATAGGGCAATGGTATTGGTATGAAAGATACGATTGAAGCGAACCCGATTCCACGTTCATCCTCGTACGGTCCCGTGCGTGGACGGGAAATCCTAGGGAATCTACTTATTTTCTGTTTTCACTCTGCACTCAATGATCAACGTGAAATCTCAATAAGAACTACTCTTTTCACCAGCCATCCACCACTTTCGGAGTTCACGCATGTCGTCCCGCTTCATCCGACGCCAACGCCCCGCATCGAAGTTGCACACCTTGGTGGCCGCCCTGGCGGCCTGCGGTTGTGTCCAAACGCTGCATGCCCAGACCACTGAGACGGTGGTGATCACCGCCACCAAGCGCGCAGGCTCCATCCAGGAGACGCCCATCGCCGTGTCGGCCATCGCCGGCACTCAACTCGACGATGCAGGCATCAAGAGCTCGCAGGAACTGTTTGCCCGGATCCCGAGCGCCGACATCACCTTGAACAACGGGTCCACCAACGCCAACATCTACGTTCGGGGCATCGGCACCAAGGGTGTGGGCGTGAACGCCGTGAGCGCAGTGGGGGTGTATGCCGACGAGGTGTCGCTGAACTCGCCCATCGTCAACGTGCTGCAGCTGTATGACCTGGAGCGTGTGGAAGTCTTGCGCGGTCCGCAGAACACGCTGTACGGGCGCAACACCACTGGGGGCGCGGTGAACTACATCTCCGCACGGCCGGTACTTGGGGAAGGCCTCAATGGCCGGGCTGCCATCACCTTCGGCAGCTATGCACAGCGCGACTTCGATGGTGTGCTGGGGCTGGACCTGGGACCGAACAGCGCGCTGCGCCTGTCGGTGCTGGCGCAAAAGCGTGACGGCGTCTACACGAACGTCAATCTCAACGAGAAGGTCTACAACCGAGACTCCACCGCAGCCCGCTTCCAGTGGCTCTGGCAGCCCAGCAAGGCGACGAACGTGTTGCTGAAGGTGCATGCCGAGGAGGTCGACCAGACCAACAAGCTGTGGAAGATGCTGGGTCTGCAGACGGCGGCTGGCAATGCCACGACCAACGCGGCACTGCTGTGTGCTGACGCTCTGGTCGGCCTGGGCTCGAACTGCGTCTCGCGCACCGGCATCAAGTCTGACCCGGCCGACACCACCACCTTCAGCGCGAGCCTTCGCTCGCCCATCGAGAAGGTCAGTGCCAATGGAGCCTCGCTGACGGTGAACCAGGACATCGGGTCCCTCAAGCTCACCTCCATCACCGCATTCGAGGGCAACCGGTACAAGAAGGCCGAGGACATCGATGCCGGGCCGCAGACTTTGGGCAGTTTCGGCTTTGACTTCTTCCAGTTGAGCCAGGCCAAGCAGTACAGCCAGGAGCTGCGCCTGACCTCACCAGCCAACGCGACCACACGCTGGATCGGTGGTGTCTTCTTCTTCAAGGAGAACATGCTGGGCAACACCACCTCGGTGCAGTACTTCCGGCCCGACCAGCGCATCTTCTCCACCAGTCTTGATCAGTCCAACAAAGTGCAATCGGCCTACGGCGAACTGGAGCACGACTTGAGCCGCGATTGGACTGCCCTGGTCGGCCTACGCCTGACAAGCGAGGAAACCGAAGGCAAGAACACCTCCGTGCGGCGCAGCCTTCTGGACGCCAACACCCGGGCGGCCCTGGGGCCGATCACCGGGCAGGACCCGATCAGCACGGCAAGGCTGCTGGCAACGCCCTTTGTGCAAGGCTTTGCCGGCGCCACGGGATCGGACACCTATGTCGGCTCGCCCTATGGCGCTTCCTGGGATCAGGCGGGCTGGAAACTGGGTACCAAGCTGAAGCTTGGCAAGGACTCCATGGTGTTTGCCAATGTGTCAGAAGGCTTCAAGGCGGGCAGCTTCAGCGCCGCTCCGGCCACGAGCATCGTGGCCGGCACCAACCGCCCGAACCCGGGCTTCTTCACACCCGTGAACCCCGAGAAGTTGCTTGCCTACGAGGCAGGCTGGAAGGGCGCCCTGATGGACCGCAAGCTTCGGCTGAACGTCACGGGCTACTACTACGACTATCGCGACCAGCAACTGTTGTCGGTGCGCAGCATCGGTGGCGAGGTGTATGCAGCGGTCATCAACGTACCCAAGTCGCATGTCAGTGGCCTGGAACTTGAGGTCAGTGCTCGCCCGGCTCCCGGATGGGGCATCGATGCCAATGCCGGCTGGATGTCCACCAAGATCGACGACGGCAAGACCGACGGCACCAACTACACCGGCAAGGTGCTCACCAACGCACCTCGTGTGACGGCCAGCATCGCCGTACGCAGGGAGGCCGAGATCGGCAACGGCATGGTGTTGAGCCTGGGCGGTGACATCAGCTACCGGGGTGCGCGCTTCTTCACGCTGGAGAACGACAACCTGCAGCGCGCCGATGGCTACTCCGTGGTCAACATTCAGGCAGGCCTTCGCTTCGGCCCGCAGCAGAAGTACAGGCTCCAGGCCTGGGTCAAGAACGCCAACGACAAGATCTACTTCCAGAACAAGTCAAAGTTCGAGACTTCCGGGACGATGGAGGCTCAGATCGGCGATCCGCGCACGGTGGGCTTGACCTTCGGCGCCAGCTTCTGACGGCTGCTCGGGGAGTCTTGTGGAGGGTCCGAGGGCGTTTCAACTATAGTTACAGCGACCCCTCGGCTCTCCCAGGTTCATGAGCAAGACTGTCGCTAAAGCGCTGAACATCCTCAAGCAGTTCACTCCTGCCGCAGGTGAGTTGGGCGCCAGCGATGTCGCACGACTGCTCGGCATGGACAAGGTCATCGCCTACCGGCTGATGCGGACCTTGGCCACCGAAGAGTTTCTGGTGCAGGACCCGGCGACCAAGAAGTACCGCCTGGGCCCCGGGCTGATCGGCCTGGCCAGCCAGAACCTGCGCGAGGTGCCAGCTGGCGAGGCCGCGCGTCCCTGGATGGAGAACTTGCGCGACACCTGCGACGAGACCGTCATGTTCGTCGTGCGCCGCGGCACCGAAACCGTGGTGTCAGTGCCGCTGGAGAGTCGTCAGCCCATGCGTGTGACAGCCAACGTGGGCGACGCCGAATCCATGCACAGCACGGCCTCCGGCAAGGTGATGCTGGCCTACGGGCCTGACTCCCTGTTCGACGAGGTGCTCGTCACCGGCCTGCCTGCCATCACACCCCGCACCATCACGAGCCCGGAAAAACTTCGTGCCGAGGTCAAGCGGGTGCGAGCCCGAGGCTGGGCGCTGGACAACGAGGAGTGTGTCACGGGCATACGGGCGCTGGCTGCGGGCGTGTTCGGACGCACTGGCGCCCTGGAGGGTTGTCTGGCCATACGGGGCCCAGCCAGCCGCCTGACCGATGGCCTGATCGAGCGCGTAGCGCCCGAACTGGTATCGGCGGCGCGCGCCGTCTCCGAGGCTTTGGGCTTCGCGCCAGGCGCAAGGGCCTGACATCAGGCCGCAACAGCGTCCGGCTGGCTGGCTCCTATACACGTTTTTATATTTACACTGTTGGTTCTAATTGAGAACCAACCTGTAAATCTATGGACATCCTCATCGTGGGCGCCGGCATCGGTGGGCTCACCGCCGCGGTGCGTCTGGCGCAGCGCGGGCATCGAGTGCGCGTGCTGGAGCAAGCCAAGTCCCTGGGGGAGGTGGGCGCCGGCATTCAGATGAGCGCCAATGCCGTCAAAGTGCTCACCGCCATCGGCGTGGAGCCGGCTTTGAAGGCCTCAGGGGTGCTCCCCAAAGCATTCGAGTTCCGTCGCTTCGACAGTGGTGAGTTGCTGCATCGCATTCCCCTGGGCGACGCCCACCGCGAGAAGCATGGTGCTGCCTATTACCAGATGCACAGGCGTGATCTTCACGCCGCCTTGGTCGATGCACTGCTGCAGCAGTCTGCCGATGCGATTCAGCTGGACGCTGCAGTGTGCGACGTGCACGAGAACGACCAGGAAGCCGGCGTGGAGCTGGCCTCAGGGCAGATGCTGCGGGCCGAGCTCGTCATCGGCGCTGACGGCATCAAGTCCCGTGTGCGGCAACACGTGCTCGGCCCCGACCGCCCTGTCTTCACAGGGCAGGTGGTCTGGCGCGTGCTGGTGCCGGTGGACCGGGTGCCCGAGGAGCTGCAAACCGACATCGTGTCCACCATCTGGTGCGGTCCGCACAACCATGGCGTGATGTACTACCTGCGAGGTGGTCAGCTCATCAACTTCGTGGGCTGCGTGGCACGGCCGTGGGAAGAAGAGTCCTGGACGGCCGCCCGGCCCTGGGCCGAGCTCGACAGCGACTACGCAGGCTGGCACCCCATGGTGCGCGCTGTCGTGGAGGCCGCAGACCGTGACCAGTGCTTCCGCTGGGCGTTGAACAGTCGCGTGCCCGCCATGGTCTGGAGCACCCCCCGGGTCACCATGCTGGGCGATGCCGTGCACTCCACGCTGCCCTACATGGCCCAGGGCGCGGCCATGGCCATCGAGGATGCCGGGGTACTGGCCCGGGCGCTCGAACTGGAACTGCCGCTCGAGCAGCGGCTGCGCGTGTACGAGCAACATCGTGCGCCGCGTACCCGGCGCGTGGTGGAAGAGTCCACCGAGATGGGCCAGCTCTACCAGATCGACAACGCCGAAGAGATGCGTCAGGCCTTCCACGATCGCAACATCGCCAGATCGCGCAACGAGTGGCTATATCCCTACGACCCTTTGACGGTGCCGCTCCAAACCACTGACAACGCCAGCGTCCAAAGCGCTTGACGACTCAACGCGGGCCATGCGGGAGCGCTATCCGTCGGATGACAGAAGACAGCAACGGGCAAGCCCCTGATGGCGTCGTGGACCCCAATGTGTACAGGTCTCGATTCATTGTTTAATTATTGGTAACGCCGATTCACATTGACAAACAGACTTGGCAGTGAACTGCTTATCGCAACCGCCATCCGAACCTATGGTTTCTGACACCCCACGTTCCCGTCGTCGCTGCATCCTGTTGTCTGCCACCGCCGTGGCCATGCCTTGGCGGGTGTTGGCGCAGACTTGGCCTGACAGGGCAATCAAGTTGATCGTGCCTGCGCCTGGAGGCTCTTCGTCCGAGGTGCTGGCTCGGCTGTTGGGCGAGAAGCTGCAGGCCCGCACGGGCCAGCCCGTGGTGGTGGAATCCAGGCCCGGCGCGGATGGCGCCATCGCGGCAACCGCCATGAAGTCGGCCTCAGACGGCCACACCTTCCTGCTGGGCAATGCCGGGATCATGACGATCAACCCCCACTTCAACGCACGGCTGCCGTACGACCCGGGCAAGGACTTCCTGCCTGTGTCGCTGCTCGTTAACAACGTCGTGGTGTTGACCGTGTCGAGCAAGCTCGGGGTGAACAATGTCCGGGAACTGATTGCACTTTCGAAGCAACAGCCCGGACGCATCAATTACGCCAGCGTAGGTGGCCGCGGTGGCGTGCCTTTCCTGTCCGGTCAGTTGCTCAAGCAGCGAGCAGGCGCAGATCTCACATGGATCGGTTACGCATCTGAGGCCCAAGCCAGGTCGGACCTGATGGCGGGCCAAATCCAGGTCATGTTCGACACGCTGGCCTCCACCCTGGCCCACGTGCAGTCAGGTCGACTGAAGATCCTCGCCGTCACGGGCGCCCAGCGCGCGCCACAGTTGCCCGACGTGCCGACCCTTGCCGAGTCCGGTGCGCCCGACGTGGAGGGCGTGGGCTGGTTGGGCTTGTACGCCAACGCGGGCACCCCCGACAGCACAGTGACCTTGATGCATCAGCACCTGAGTGCTGTCCTGGCCATGCCGGACATCCGTGAACGCCTGAACGTGCTCGGCATGGAGCCCGTGGCGTCCACACCGGTGGCGTTGGCGCGAACCCAGCGAGATGACCATGCCAAGTGGGGGCGCCTGATCAGGGACCAACGCATCCTACCGGAGTAAGTGGGCCGTTCTATCCGCCTGGAAACCCATCTACCGCGCCCTGCACTGCCCGGTGCTGGACGGCGTGTACCGCTGCGACGCGAACGGCGCGCCCGCCTTTGCCGAGGCCGGTGCGCCCACCGACGAGGAACTGCGTGCGCTGCTGCACACCGTCATCGCCCGGCTGATGAAGATGCTCACGCGCCGGGGTGTGCTGGTCGAGGAAATGGGGCAGGCCTGGCTGGCCGAGCCGGATACCGACGGCGAGGAGGCGCGCACGCTGCGGCCGCTGCAGGCGGCGGCCACCACTTATCGCACCGCCTTCGGGCCCCGTGTCGGCGCCGATCCAAATCTGAGCCACCGTGCCGACCGAATATTGAGCCAGGGGTGGAAGCCGACTTTGAGCTGGTCGGCTGTGGATAAGTGTAGGTCTTGATCTGCTCTTGGGGCCTCCTTGGCGTGGTGTTGAGCGCGCGGGGGAAGGCGCGCAGGGCGTAGCCCGTAGCGGCTTCCCCCGCGCGGAGCCCGATCAGAACGGGTCGACTTCAGCCTCTGCCTTGGCCGTTTTGCGGGTGGTCTCCCGGGCTTTGATACGCCTCTTCGCTTCAGCCGTGCTGCATCTGAAGCGGATCGACTCGTTTCCGGTTTCCACGATGTGGCAGTGGTGCGTCAGGCGGTCCAGCAGCGCGGTGGTCATCTTGGCGTCGCCGAAGACGCTGGACCATTCAGCGAAGTCCAGGTTGGTCGTGATCATCACGCTGGTGTGCTCGTACAGCCGGCTGAGCAAGTGGAAGAGCAAGGCCCCGCCGGCCTGGCTGAACGGCAAGTAGCCCAGCTCGTCGAGGATGACCAAGTCCAGGCGCAGCAGGCTGGCAGCAGTGCGGCCCGCCTTGCCTTGCGCCTTCTCCTGCTCCAGCGCGTTGACCAGATCCACCGTCGAATAGAACCTGACCCGCTTGCCATGTCGGGTGATGCCGGCCACGCCGATGGCCGTGGCCAGGTGCGTCTTGCCCGTTCCCGGGCCGCCCACCAGCACCACGTTGTGCGCGTCGTCGGTGAAGGCCGTGGTGGCCAGCGTGGTGACGAGTTTGCGATCCACCGGCGAGACCTCGAAGTCGAAGCCGGCCAGATCCCGGTGCACCGGGAACTTCGCGGCCTTCATCTGGTGGCTGACCGAGCGCATCGCGCGATCCGTGCCTTCGGCTTGCAGCAGGTGCTCGATCAGCCAGCGCGAGGACTCGATGCCAGCGTTGCCGCCGTGCTCGACCAGATCGGCCCATGCCCCGGCCATGCCGTGCAGGCGCAGCGCCTTGAGTTCGACGAGTACGTCAGGCTTCATGGCTCGCCTCCACGGTGCTGTCCTGACCATCGGCAGCGCCATCGCCCCGCAGGCGGTCATAGCGGGCGGTATCGGCCAGCGGCGGCGTGCTGGCCTTCAGGTGCGTGGCCGCTGTCGGTGGCGTCGGTTGAGCGTTCAGCCTGCCCAGCACGTTGACCACGTGCTCGACGCTGACCTTGCCGTGCGGTCCGGTCTCCAGCGCCAGTTCCACGGCCACCAGCACCGCGTCCAGCCCGGACGTCAGCACAATGGCCAGCACCTGCGCCATCACCCGGTCGCCGCCCGGGTTGCGCAGCAGCCCCCGGCGAAGCCGCTGCAGCGGCTCGGGCATGTCGGCGAAGGGTGCGCCGTTCCTCAGCGCACCCGGCTTCCTCTGCAGCAGCGGGATGTAGTGCTGCCAGTCGTAGCGCGTCTCCCCCGCATTGCTCAGTCGGTCGTGGCGGGCCACGAGCTTGTCGTCGGCCACGATGACCACGCTGGCCGGGTACAGCCGCGTGCTGACCATCTGCCCAACCAACTCGCACGGCACCGAGTAGCGGTTGCGCGCCACCGACACCAAGCAGGTGCTGGACACCCGCGCCGGCTTCTCGACGTAGCCGTCGAACGGCGTGGGCATGGGCATCAGGTGCGCCCGTTCGTGCTCCAGCATCTCGGCCACGCTGAACTGCTCATGCTCGGGGTGGCGAACCTGTGCCCACAGTTCCCGGCAGCGCTGCCCCAGCCAGGCGTTGAGTTCGGTGAAGCTGCCGAACTTGACCTTCGCCGCGTCGATCCAGATGCGCCGGCGGCTGTCCTGCACGTTCTTCTCCACAACCCCCTTCTCCCAGCCCGAGGCCACGTTACAGAAGTCGGGGTCGACCAGGTAGTGCGCGCACATGGTCGCGAAGCGCTCGTTGACGACGCGGCCCTTGCCCTTCTTGACCTTATCGACCGCAGTCTTCATGTTGTCGTAGATGCCCCGCCGCGGGATGCCGCCCAGGGCGGCGAACGACCGGGTGTGTGCGTCGAACAGCATCTCGTGGCCCTGGCTGGGGTAGGCCACCAGCCAGAACGCCCGCGAAGCGCACAGCTTCATGTGGGCCACTTGCACCCGGTAATAGATGCCGCCCACCACCAAGCCCTCCTCGCTCCAGTCGAACTGGTAGGCCTCGCCCAGCTCGAACGCCAGCGGTACGAAGGCGTTGGCTGCAGCACCCTGGCCCTCGCCTTGACGCCAGGTTCGGATGAAATCGGTCACGCGGCTGTAACCGCCGTCGTAGCCCGCACCCTTGATCTCGGCGTACAGCGCACGTGCGGTGCGGCGCTCATGCTTGGGCCGCCGCGCGTCGGCCTTGAGGGCCTGCTTCAGCACGTCGTGGAACACGGTGAGCTTGCCGGGCTGCTCGCCGCGGCGGTACTTCGGCGCGCCATCGACTTCGCCGTGCAGCCACTTAGAAATCGTGTTGCGCGACAGCCCGGTGATGCGCGAGATCTCGCGCTGCGACTTCTTCTTCCGGCTATGCAAACGCCGGATCCTGCCAATCATGTCCATGGTGATCACTCCTCGTCCTCTGCTGCTCAAAAAAGCAGCAGGGTAGGTTGTTCACCTGGCTCAGTTTTGGGTCGGCACTACCCTCAAAAGTGGCTCAGTTTTCGGTCGGCGCCAACA
>Ga0209985_10002622_pt1 | contig 16082 bp, 15 predicted proteins | sample NOAtaG_FD_187305 | JGI IMG/M metagenome (GOLD analysis project Ga0209985, IMG submission 187305) | Freshwater lake microbial communities from Lake Erie, under a cyanobacterial bloom - NOAA_Erie_Diel6S_1000h metaG (SPAdes) (version 2) | ecosystem: Environmental > Aquatic > Freshwater > Lake ...
GTAAGTGCTACCAGATCCGCTCAACTACGCCAAAGCCTTACCATAGCTTGCGGGAAGATTTGGTGGATGGATTTAAGGGGTTGTTGCGGGGTGAGTGGGGACAGTCGCAGTCTGAGGATTTTTGGGCGTTAAAGGATGTCAGCTTTGATGTAAATCAGGGCGATCGCATTGGGATTATTGGGCGCAATGGGGCGGGGAAAAGTACTTTATTAAAAATTTTGTCGCGGATTGTGCGCCCTACTTCGGGTGAAGTGGTTATACGGGGGCGTGTGGGGTCGTTGTTGGAGGTGGGGACGGGATTTCATCCTGAATTAACTGGACGCGAAAATATTTTTATGAATGGTGCGATTTTGGGAATGAAACGTGCTGAAATTGTGCGTAAGTTTGATGAGATTGTGGATTTTGCGGAAGTCGAGAAGTTTTTGGATACGCCTGTTAAGTTTTATTCTTCGGGGATGTATGTGCGGTTGGCATTTGCGGTGGCAGCTCACCTAGAGCCTGAGATTTTGATTGTGGATGAGGTTTTGGCTGTGGGGGATGCGGCGTTTCAGAAGAAGTGCTTGGGGAAGATGGAGGATGTGGCGGAAAAGGAGGGGAGAACAGTTTTATTTGTCAGCCATAATATGGCGACAATAAAGAATTTGTGTCAAAGGACTATTTATTTAAACCAAGGTTTACTTGTGAGTGATAATCAAACACAAAAAGTGATTAGCGAATACCTTGCTTCATCTATGGATTTATCAGCTATTTCTTTGGAAGATAGAAAAGACAGAAAAGGTGATGGGAAAATTAGATTTACATCAATACAGTTTCAAAATATAAAGGGACAAAATACAAGCTGTTTTTATAGTGGTCAGAATATTAGAATACTTCTCTTTTTTAAAAATAATACTCAATCAAGATTAAAAAATTTAGATATTGCATTAGGGATTGACAATCAAATAGGAGAAAGAATTACTAATCTGAGTACCGACGTAATAGGTTCAACTATAGATGAAATAGAATGTGATAATGGCTGTATAAATCTAGAAATTAGTAGATTGCCACTAACATCTGGAAGATACGGATTTACTATATTTAGTACAATAGGTGGAGCTATAGCTGACTGGATATCAAATGCTGGTTATTTTGAAGTCGAAAGTGGTGATTTTTATGGGACAGGTAAGTTGCCACCTCTAATGCAAGGAAATTTCTTATTAGAGTATAACTTCATTTGTCAAAATGTAGTAATTGTAGGAGGTTAACAAATGAAAGATATACAATTATTTTTAGCTAATACATATAGGAATCTAAAAAATATAGTTCTCTTATGTAGAATGTCTTATCAGATTGGAGTTGACAACATAATTTCAATTATTAACCTTGTTGAAAATGAGTATGGACATCAAAAATCTGTTCGTCTAGGAAAGCCAGTAGATACTGCTTTAAATCCAATTCCTTGGTATACATATCCAGCTATTGAATATCTAAAACAATTTGATTTTAGTAATAAAAGCATATTTGAATATGGAAGTGGAAATAGTTCTATTTTTTGGTCTTCATTAGCTAATAGTGTAACTAGCATTGAAACAGACTCGTTATGGTTTGAAGTTATTAATAGAATAAAGCCTCATAACCTAAAAATCTATCTAAAAGAAAAAAAAATCGAATATGTCAATTCTATAATAGAAAACAACAGGCTTTATGATGTAATAGTGATTGATGGCTCTTTTAGGTATGATTGTGCTAAAGTTGCATCCAAACTTCTGACTGTTGATGGTTTCATTATTCTTGATGATTCTGAAAGATATCCTGAAATATGTTCAATTCTAAGAAAAAATGACTTGATTCAAGTTGATTTTTTTGGACTATCACCGATAGTTTATTATACCAAAACTACGTCTTTATTCTTAAAGAGACAGTTTAGATTGCAAATCTCATTAGATAAATTACCTTATTTTAGTATAGGTAGCTTGCGTAATCAATATGACGAAAATGACAACCTAATTGAGTAACAACAAATATGAACATGAATAAATACTTATTAGCTCCAATAGTTTTGTTTGTTTATAATCGTCCTTGGCATACTCGCCAGACATTAGAAAGCTTACGTCAAAATATTCTTGCTGATCAGTCTCAATTAATTGTCTATGCAGATGGAATAAAAGATACTGCTAATGATATAGACATAAAAAATATTCATGCAGTTCGTCAAATTATAAGAGAAGAACAATGGTGTCGAGAAGTAATCATTATAGAGTCTGATAAAAACCAAGGATTAGCTAATTCAATCATTAAAGGTGTTACTGAAGTGGTTAATACTTATGGCAAGATAATTGTTTTGGAGGATGATATGCTTACCTCTAAATACTTCCTGCAATTTATGAATGATGCCCTCCTTTTATATCAAGATGAAGAAGAAATTGCTTGTGTTTCAGGGTATGTTCCATTAGTAAAAGCCGAGAATCTTTTTTTTATTAGAGGAGCAGAAATTTGGGGATGGGGGACATGGAAAAGAGCTTGGGAATTATTTGAAATTGATTCTACAAAATTATTCAATGAGCTAAATAAACGTGACTTAATTTATCGATTTGACATGAATGGAACTTTAAATTGCACAGATCTTCTTATAGCTCAAATTGATGGGAAAGTAAGTTCTTGGGGAATTCGTTGGTACGCTTCTGCATTTCTTGCTAATAAACTTCATCTTTATCCTCCAAAAACTTTAATCAAGAATATAGGTAGGGATGGCACAGGAACACATGAAGGTGCTTTCCTACTAGATGAGCCAGATGTGTATGAAGAATCTATTGATGTTCTAAAATTTGAGGCTAAAGAATCTAAGTTAGAGCTTCAGTTACTAATAAATTATTTTAGAGAGAAAAACAAGCAATCGTTATATATTTCATTGAAATCATTTGTAAAAAAAACAGTTTCAAAGATTCTCTCCCGTAGTCATAATATTGTTAAATCAGTCTTCTACAAATATCTAGAACTAAAAAATAAGATATACTTATTAAGATATAATTTATATAAAGAAAGTACCATATTTACCCATTTAACTTTAGACGAAAAAATATTAATTAATAATCAAGTGCGAGAACTTAAAAAAAGAAAGAAAAAGGATCTTGTTTGTGTTGAAATCGGCTCTTTTTTAGGTGCTAGTTCTTGCTTTATCTGTGGTGCCATCACTAAAGATTCTAAACTTTACTGTATTGACACTTGGGGAAATCATGCGATGAAATATTGTGATGTGGATACGGAGACAGAGAGAGATACATATTTTGAGTTCAAAGAAAATACACTTAATTATAATGACAAAATTATTGAAATTAGGCAGTGGTCAACTGAGGCAATTGCGACATTAAAGCAATATGAGCAAAACATAGACTTTCTATTTCTTGATGGTGATCACAGTTATGAAGCTGTGAATAAAGATTGGGAACTTTACTCTCCTTTGCTTAGTATAGGCTCTATAGTTGCTTTTCATGATACAGGATGGGCTGAAGGAGTTAAACAAGTAATTTCGGAATCTGTTATTACCAGATCGAAAAAAATTGCAGACTTACCAAATATTGAAATTTTTAGGATAGAAGCGTAATGGTTTTATCTATTATTATTCCGACTCTTAATCGTGATCAGTATTTAAAAAGTTGCCTTAATTCATTACTTAATCAAGAATTCGATGTAGATAATTATGAGATTTTAGTTGTTGATAATGGTTCAATTGATAATACCAAGAAAATCACCGCAGAATACATCTCACTTTCTAGTGAACATAATATTCGTTATATCTATGAACCAGAACTAGGATTGCTTTCAGGTCGCCATCGTGGAGCATTAGAAGCAAAAGGTGATATTTTAGTTTTCATTGATGATGATATTGAAGCAGATCCTAATTGGCTATCAGCAATTTATGAATCTTTTCAAGATCAATCAGTTCAGTTAGTAGGAGGACGAAACTTACCTAAATATGAATCCAATCCTCCTGAATGGTTAGAATATTTTTGGATTGATCATCCCTTTGGTAAATGCTTAGGAGAGCTTAGCCTTCTTGACTTTGGAGAACAAATCAGAGAAATAGATGCTAACTATGTTTGGGGTTTGAACTTTTCTATTCGCCGCCAAGTACTATTTGATTTGGGTGGATTTCATCCTGATTGTATTCCTAAACATTTACAACATTTTCAAGGGGACGGAGAAACAGGATTAACTATAAAAGCTAACCAGCTAGGATTTAAAGCAATTTACCAACCCAAAGCTCTAGTAATGCATCAAGTTCCCACAAGTAGAATGACTTATGAATATTTTGAGCAACGCTACTTTTATCAAGGTGTTTGTAACTCTTACACCAACATCAGAAAACTAGGTCATCTTCCTAAAAAAGACTATTTACAATTTCTTAAAGAGTCTATTAAATCTCCTTTAAGAAAAATCAAAAAATTAGTCTTTAGTCCTGACAAACAAAATCAAGAAAAACAACTGCTACAAAATAGATTAAATCAAAAATTAATCGAAGGGATTAATTTTCATCAAAATGCTATTCGTGAAACCCCCCTGATTTTAGATTGGGTTCTCAAGTCAAACTACTGGGATTATCACCTCCCAGATATTCACTCTAACAATCTAAATTAATCATGTTGAATCATATCAAACAAAAAATCAAAACAGCCTTGAAACTACCCAATAGAATTGGATTTATAGAAAGTAAAATCAACGAACTAGAAAGTAAATCATCATCCCAAGAAGTTCAAATCTTGTTGAAACTTAGATATAGAGAATATCTAAAATGTAGTGCTGAACAACTACCAAAATTTGATGAAGTGGGCTTTAAGGCTTATTCTCAATTTGAAGAAGATGGAATCTTACTTTATATTTTCTCTTTGATTGGCAATACCAATAAAAAAGTAGTAGAAATTTGTGCAGGCAATGGTCAAGAATGTATGGCAGCCAACCTAATTATTAATCATGGTTGGCAAGGCTACCTCTTTGACGGTTCAGAGGAAAACATCAAATCTGGACAAAACTTTTTTGCCAATCATAAACAAACTTTCTTAATGCCACCCATATTTAAGCAAGCTTGGTTCACAGCCGAAAATGTTAATCAGGTGTTAACAGATTCTGGAGCTATTGGTGAAGTTGACTTACTCAGCTTAGATATTGATGGTATGGACTATTGGGTATGGAAAGCCATTAATGTTATTCATCCCCGTGTATGTGTATTTGAAACTCATAATGTAATTCCTTCGCATTTAGCTCTTACCGCTAAATATGATCCTAATTTTTACTACCTAAATCAACCAGTTGAGCAGCAAGACTATCGAAGTGCTTCTCTATTAGCAACTGTCAAGCTATGCCAAGCGAAAGGATATCGTTTAATTGGTTCTCATCGACATGGATTTAATTGTTTCTTCATGAGAAATGATGTCGGTCAAAATTACTTTCCTGAAGTATCTGTCGAATCTTGTCACGATAATCCATACACCAAATTAGCACAGGGATTCCGATGGGAACAGGTCAAAGATTTAGATTGGCAGGAGGTCTAAATGATTGAAAATATTACCAATCAAGATCAATTACTAGCAGTAGTCGTTTCAGATAAATTTAATAAGCAAGGCATACATTTTTTTACACCAAATGAACTGTCTCAACAACTTGCCTATATGCATCACCCCACAGGCAAAATCATTGAACCACATGTTCATAACCCTGTTCTTAGAGAGGTAACTTATACCCAAGAAGTGCTATTTATAAAAAATGGTAAATTACGAGTTGATTTTTATGATGATAATCAACAATATCTAGAAAGTCGTATTCTCGAATCAGGTGACGTGATTTTATTAGTCACAGGTGGGCATGGCTTTGAAGTATTAGAAGAAATTGAAATGATCGAAGTCAAGCAGGGTCCCTACGTTGGTGAACAAGATAAGACTAGGTTTATAGGCATATCATCGAATCAAGCAAATATAAAGCCTTGATAGTCTTTTCTGCTAAAAAACAACCCACATTTTATATTTAATTGTAACCAGCTACTTATGAAGAAGTATAACAATTACAACCAATTCAATAAAAATTGCAACATTAACAATATCAAATTTAGAGCTAACCTCAGTGGACTTTATACCCGTCAACGAACCATTACTAGATGGCAATGAAAAAAAATACTTAAATCAGTGTATTGACACAGGTTGGATCTCCTCTGAAGGCAACTTTGTCAAACAGTTTGAACAAATGATGGCGGCTAAATGCGATCGCAAATATGGTATTGCAGTTAGTAATGGCTCTGTCGCAATCGATGCAGCGATCGCGGCTTTAGGTATCACTAAAGGCGATGAAGTGATCATGCCTACATTCACGATTATCTCGTGTGCGTCAGCGATCGTCCGTGTTGGCGCATTGCCTATACTCATTGATGCCGATCCCATAACTTGGAATATGGATGTTAACCAAATTGAATCAAAAATTACCCCGCGCACAAAAGCAATCATGATCGTGCATATTTACGGCTTACCCGTAGATGTTGACCCGATCCTTGAACTCGCAGATAAGTATGGACTATTTATCATCGAAGATGCAGCCGAAATGCATGGTCAAACCTACAAAGACCGTCCTTGTGGTAGTTTTGGCGACATCAGTACATTCAGCTTTTACCCCAATAAACACATCACAACAGGCGAAGGCGGCATGATCGTCACCAACTCCTCCAAACTAGCCGAACGTTGTCAATCTCTACGCAATCTTTGCTTTCAACCTCACAAGCGCTTTGTCCATGAAGAGCTAGGTTGGAACATGAGAATGAGTAACCTTCAAGCTGCATTAGGAGTCGCACAGTTAGAACGCCTAGATGAATTTGTGAAACGAAAACGGCAGATGGGCAAAATTTATACTAAATTACTAGCATATATCACAACTATTCAACTACCATTAGCTAAAATCGATTACGCCGAGAATATTTACTGGGTATATGGTCTTATCTTGAAAGATGACGTTCCCTTTGATGCAGAAACAGCAATGAAAAAGCTATCTGAGTTCAAGATTGGAACTCGCCCATTTTTTTGGTGTATGCATGAACAACCTGTATTTCAGAAAATGGGACTATTTGAAAAAGTATCTTGTCCCGTAGCCGAGAAGTTAGCCCGTCGTGGTTTTTACGTTCCTAGTGGTCTAGCATTAACAGAAGAACAGATAGTTCAGGTTTCTACTAACTTACGGGAGGTTTTGCTATGAGCATTTTCGGTGATTATGCTCGTTACTATGACCTACTGTACCGTGATAAAGATTATATTGGAGAAGCTAAATTCATCCATGATCTTATTCAAACTCATGCACCAGAAAGTAAAAATATTTTGGAACTTGGTTGTGGGACAGGTAATCATGCAACACTATTAGCGAAAGAAAGCTATGTTGTTCATGGCATAGATGTTAGTTATGAAATGTTGCAAATTGCCAATGAACGCATCTCTCAATCATTAGCTTCTAAATTAACTTTTACTCATGGTGATATTCGTCAAGTCCGACTGAATCAAAAGTTTGATGTTGTCATATCTCTATTTCATGTCATCAGCTATCAAACCACTAATCAAGATTTATTAGCTGCCTTTGCTACAGCTAAAGCCCATCTAAAAGAAGGCGGTATTTTCATTTTTGATGTATGGTATGGACCTGCTGTATTAACTGATCCACCAGCAGTCAGAGTTAAACGTCTTGAAAATGAGCTAATTCAGATAACTCGTATTGCTGAGCCAGTTATGTATCCTAATGAAAACTGCGTAGATGTAAATTATCATGTATTTATTAAATACAAAAATAACGATTGCATAGCAGAGTTACAAGAAACCCATAAAATGCGTTATTTATTTAAACCAGAAATTGAGATTTTATTAGATAAGCTACAATTACAAATTCTTGAATATCAAGAATGGCTTACTAAAAAAAAGGTAGGAAGTGATACTTGGGGAGTTTGTTTTATAGTGAGAAACTAAATGAAAGTAGCTTTATTCGTCAGCGATCAGTCTCCACAATTAGGTGGCGGGTATACTTTTGAATATCAAATATTAGCGGAATTAATTAAGTCAATTCCAAATATTAGACATAGCTTTATTATTTATACTTTCAATAAAAATATTGACGAATTTAGCTCATTAATTAATATTCCAATAGTTTCACTTTATAAATCTTTGGGTCTTAGATTTGTCTTTAAAATAGGATTATTTGTTCAGGCAATCTTTCGTAAAATACAACATCCTACAAGTAAGTTTAAGTTAGAAAAATGGAGAGAAAAAACTGTAGTGGATTCTCTAGGAAAAAATCAAGTTAATATCGTTTTAGCCCTCTCTCCGAATTGTATTACTGTTGATTATCCCTATATAACTATAGTATGGGACTTACAGCATAGATTGCAGCCATATTTTCCTGAAGTTTCATTAGATGGACAATGGGAAGATCGAGAACGAAATTATTTAGAAATTTTAAGACGTGCTTCATTTATTATCACAGGTACAGAGGTCGGGAAAGCTGAAATTCAATATTTTTACCAAATCCCTTCAGAAAGAATCAAAGTAATTCCATTTCCGACTCCCCAGTTTACGTCAGCCATTAAAAAGGATATTCAATATATATTTGCAAAATATAATCTACCCAACAACTACTTGTTTTATCCAGCCCAGTTCTGGCCTCATAAGAATCATGTAGGATTATTGCTTGCCATTAAACACTTGAAAGATCAATACAACTTAGAATTTCCATTAGTCTTTGTTGGTTCTGACAAAGGAAATATCTCCTACATTAGAGAAGTAATCGCACAACTTCAATTATCAAATCAAGTTCATTTTCTAGGATTTGTTCCTCAAGAAGATATTCCTCATTTATACCAAAATGCTTTTGCTCTTACTTTTGTGACCTTCTTTGGACCTGATAATTTACCACCTATTGAAGCTATGGCTTTAGGATGTCCCGTGATTGCGTCTAATGTGTCAGGTGCTACTGAGCAACTGGGCGAAGCTGCCTTACTAGTTGATCCTAAACAACCAGAAGAGATTGCCTTAGCTGTTAAGTCTCTATGGGATGATTCCAGTCTGCGTCAGAGATTAATTGATCTTGGTTTCAAAAGGGCTAAACAATGGACAACTGAAGATTATGTAAAAAAACTTTATTCAGTCATTGACGATTTTGAAGCAATAAGACGTTGTTGGCAGTAATAGATCTGATACATTTACTTTTTACATACCATTCTCGCTTTGACGCGAGCAGAATCAAGGAGAAAGCATTGAAATGTCCGCAATGTATTAAGAAAGTGGTGTAATATTTTTGCTGACACTAAAATCTGTATGCTAAAAATATAGAATCCTGTTTATACTCTTAAATTAATGCCCTCAAAAAGATTTCATTACCTCACTAATTCAAAGACCAGTGCAGAATATGATTTAAGTCATGAATCTTAGTGGTGCAGAAAACTTTTTGAGGTCTTATTTGAGATTTTATTCAGATAAATTAGCTTCTTGAAACAGCCTATTTACAAGGCTTTTAATAAAGGCTGTTAAAATACGTCTTAGGTTAAGACTACGAGATAATGCGGGTTCCCAGACTTTTCTGCACCACTAAGGTTATGAATAAAGAAAATGCTTATATCATCATCCCTGTACATAATCGAAAAGACATCACCCTTAAATGTTTAAATACTCTTAAACAAAATGGCGATCTAGACAAATATTATGTCATTGTCGTTGATGATGGTTCAACAGATGGAACTAGTGAAGCTATCACGTCTCGGTATCCAGAAGTGATTATATTGGAAGGAGACGGCAATTTATGGTGGACAGGTGCAATTAAAAAGGGAATGGAATACGCCTATGAAAAAGGTGCAGAATATCTCATTTGGCTAAATGATGATTGTTTAGTAGAGTCTCATACATTTGATGACTTAGTTGCATTTTGCAAAACTCATCCTAATTCAATTATCGGTTGTCAAGGTGTAGATTTCAATAATCACAATATAATTAGCTTTGGTGGAAAAAGTAAACAATGGATGAATCATCACATGCTAGATTGCCCTAAAGGGGAGAGCATGCAATGTGATTTACTTAGTGGAAACTTAGTATGTATTCCTAGAGCAGTTATCAATAAAATCAACTATCCTAATCCTTATAAAGTTCCTCATTATGGAGGAGATTCAAGTTATTTAATAAGAGCAAGAAAATCTGGATTTAAAATATTTGTTGTCAACAAATATTTTAATTTTAATTTGTACGGCGAATCGAACATTTCACCTCACCGCTGGCTACTTAAAGACGGATCTCCTCTTGATATAATTCGGCTTTTTTTTGAGCCACGCTCACTTTATAGTTGGAAAGTATGGCTAGAACTTAATGAAGCAGAATATGGCAAGCTTTTAGGGATAATAAGCTTTCTAGCTTACTATACAATCTATTTTATTATTCCAATTACTCTAATTACTGCTTTAAGATTTTTGCCACTTTCTCTAAGATATAAGATCTCTCGATACAAAGAAAATTTTCTTGATTTATTATTTGTTAAAAGCAAGAAAATATGATCAAATATCCCAAAGTTAGTATTGTTATTCCAGTTTATAATTGTGCTTCTATCTTAGGAGAAACTTTAACAAAATTACAACAACAAAACTATGTAGGAGAAATAGAAATTATTGTTGCTGATAATAACTCAAAAGACAACTCTGACAGAGTTGTTCAAAAATTTTCTAATGTTATTATTGTTTATCAAAAAGACATCCAGAATGCAGCAGCAACCCGTAATAAAGGCATTAAAATTGCCACAGGAGAGATAATTGCTTTTATCGATGGTGATTGCATCCCTGAGAAGGATTGGCTCAGTCAAGGTATTAAAGCAATCCAAGAAACTGGTGCTGATAGAATTGGCGGCAAAATCGGAGTTAGACCAATCTTCCCTGATGGTTCAATTTATGCTTTGATCGATGCTTTATTTTGCTTTGATCAAGAGACTGCCGTTAAATATGTAAATGCATGTATGACTGGAAATCTATTTGTTAAGCGATCGGTATTTAAGCAAATAGGCTTGTTTAACCAAGACTTTGCTGAAATGGAAGATATGGAATTTGGCATCCGAGCAGCTAAACAAGGTATCTCTGTCGCCTACGCTGATAAAGCGATCGTCTGGCATCCCCCCCGTCAGACCTTTAAGGAGATGTGGCATAAGTCAAAAAGAAATGGAAAGGGGACTTTTATCTTGTGTCAACAAAATGCTAAATGGGCAGGCAAGTATGGCTGGAAACACCCATTAAGATGTATTAAGATAGTAATTTCATTACGCAAACCAAACTGGAAGTTATTGTCATTTCCATATCAACAAATACCTTTAACTACAAGAATAAAAATATACCTGATGTCATGGATAGTTATTAACATCGGCGAAGCCTATGGGTATTTGCGAACATGGATAAAACATTTTTCTAGATAACAACTTATGCAAATAGATTCAGAAAAAATAGAAATAGTTACAGCCTGTGATGACAACTATGTGCAGCACTTAGGGGTAATGCTATGTTCTCTTTTAGAGAATACATTACATAGAGAAAAAATTAATATTTGGGTGATTGATGGTGGTATAACTCCTGTTAATAAACATAAGCTTTCGGATTTTATTGTTTCCATCTATAATATAAAGATACGCTATCTATATATTGACCAAAATATTTATCTGAGATTCCCAATTAGCTTCCACTTTACACATACTATATATTATCGTATATCTATTCCTATATTATTTGATGTATCTGTTTCTAAAGTACTCTATTTAGACTCGGATATGATTATTAAAAGTGATATTAGCAAGATTTGGAATGTTGATATATCTGAATATTATGCCGCATCTGTTGAAGCTCTAGGTTTTGAAAAAAGATATGCAGATCTAAATATGTTAAGTGAATCAATATATTTCTGTTCTGGACTTTTAATGATGAATCTTAAAAAATGGAGAGAAGATGATGTTATGAATAGAGTTATCCACTTTATTGAAGATAATCAATCTAAAATTCAAATGTGGGATCAAGATTCATTAAACTCCATTCTCTGTGGCAAATGGCTGCCTTTACCTCTTGATTGGAATCAACAAACATATTTTTTCGATGATGAAATATATAATAAATTCTGTAATAGAGAAGATTTTATTAAAGCTAGAGATTGCCCTTCAATTATTCACTATACATCTTCGCACAAGCCATGGCATTATATGAATGACCATCCATACAAATATGAATATTTTAATTATTTAAAATTAACACCATGGAAGGAATTCTCACCTAAATTTAGTTTGTTAATTCGTATAAAGAAAATGCTAAGAGTTATTATTCCAAAAACAATATGGCTTAAAGTATATAAAACAATCTCTTCATTTATTTCTAGTTAATTTACCATTACTTAAAATGTCAATTATTAATAAAATTCTCAGGAATATGCCACCCCGTCCCTTAGGTGTTGCCCTAGCCTGTCTTAAAATATTAGAGTTCGATTATGGTCATTTCAAATCAAGTCTAAAATATGCAGCTATAGATAGAACAAGTAATCCAATACCATGGTACACATATCCCGCTATTGAATATATTAGACAGCTAAATTTCTCTGACAAAAATATTTTTGAATATGGTTCAGGAAATTCTAGTTTGTTTTGGGCTAGTATTTCAAAATCTGTAATTAGTATAGAAAATGATGAAGACTGGTTCAATAAAATTTCCTCTAGAAACTATTCTGAGAATTTAAAAATCAATTTTATTGAAAATGAAGACCTATATACCAATCACATCTTGAATTATTCGGATACTTTTGATGTAATTATTATTGATGGAAACTTCAGCCGATATAAGTGCGCTCAAATTGCAGTTAGCAAACTTAGTCAAGGTGGAATGATAATTTTAGATAATGCGGACTGGTGGGTAAAAGCTGCGAGTTTTTTGCGATCGCAAAATCTAATTGAAGTAGACATGACTGGATTTAGTCCTATCAATGGCTATACTTTGACAACATCCTTCTTTTTTCATAGAGAATTCAATTTCCAACCAAAGTCAGAGAACCAACCAGAGCACGGCTTAGGTGCATTGAGGCAATATGCGGAAGAGTAGTTGTTTAATTGTAATTAGGATTTCTGTGAATTTAGGAAGTATATGCCAAAAAACAAGTTGGATCTGAATTTTGCCTTTATAAAAACTAGAAGAAAGATTCTTAAGTTCTTAAATTTTTTCTGGTTTATAAAACCTCTTAAAGACAAAAAATTTATTATTCCTATCCTTGGGGGAGTAGGAAGTATCAATTTGCATTATCGTCGAGACTGGATGTTTTTCATCTTGTCTCGTCTAATTAGTATGAAATCTGGATCTTTTCTAGATGTTGGGGCAAATCTTGGGCAAACGTTAATTACTTTTAAAGATACAAATAACCATGGTACTTATTTTGGCTTCGAGCCAAATCCGCTCTGTGTTAGTTATTTATCTGAATTAGTCAAAGCAAACAACTTTTTAAATTGTTTTGTCATTCCAGTTGGATTATCAAATACTAATCAATTAGCTAAATTATATTATCCTGATGATGTTAGATCTCCTGGAGCGTCTATCTCCGAGCATATTAGATCAAGTGTTAATAATCATAGTTCTATCGTCGCAACCTTTAAACTAGATGAAGTAGTAAACCACTTAAATATAGAAGATATTCATATTATCAAAATAGATGTCGAAGGATTGGAATCAGAAGTATTGGAAGGCATGTCTGAGACGCTCCAAAAATTTAGACCGTTTATTATATGTGAAGTTTTATTCAGAGATCCTCAGATGGACGCTCAGACCAAGAAAGATCTCGATTCACGAATTTTTAATGTTTTACATAAACATAAATATCTTGCTTTCCAAATTAACAAAACATCAGATCTTAAATCAGTTCAAGAACTGATTTATATAGAGCAATTTCAGCAAGTGACATGGAATCCAAGCAACAAAGACCTATGTGACTACCTTTTCATTCCTTGTGAATACAATAATTCTGATTTGATTAGATCATTGATTAAGCCAATATATTAAAAATGACTAAAACACCTATAGTCCTAATTGCATACAATCGTCTAGAACAAACTCAAAAGGTTATTGCACGTATTTTAGAAGCAAAACCAGTAGAAGTTTTCTTGATTATTGATGCACCTAGAAATGACCAAAGTATAGACGAGGAGAAATGCCATGCAGTACGCAAATTATTAGATCAAACAGAGTGGAATTGCCAAGTATTTAAAAACTATGCAGAAACTAACTTAGGCTGTAAACAGAGAATTTCTACTGGACTAGACTGGGTATTTAGTCAAGTAGAATCAGCGATTATTCTTGAAGATGATTGCTTACCTGATCGCTCTTTTTTTCCATTCTGTGAAGAATTGCTGAATCGATATCGAGATGATCGCCGCATTGTCGCAATCTCGGGTGATAACTTTCAGTTTGGCAGAACGCGCACAAATTATAGCTATTACTACTCTCTATACAACCATTGCTGGGGCTGGGCTACTTGGCGGCGTGCTTGGCAGCATTATGATGTAGACATGAAATTATGGGAAACTGTCCGAGATGGAGATTGGCTCAATGATATTTTGCAAAATGCGGCGGCAGCAAAATACTGGAAACACAAATTTCAACAGACATACATAGGGAAATTTGATACATGGGATTACCAATGGACACTAAGTTGTTGGCTGCAAAGTGGTCTAACTATCCTGCCAAACCAAAATTTAGTTTCCAATATTGGTTTTGTTGCTCAATCAAGCACACATACAAAAAACAAGAATAGTCCCTTTGCCAATATGTCCATTGAGACTATGCAATTTCCGCTTAAACATCCGCCTTTGGTTGTCCGTGATCGTCAAGCAGATGACTTTACTTATAGCAAAATGTTTAGCATCTGGTCACGAATTAATCGTAAGCTGAGAGAGTTCCTATAGCCATGTTTTCAAAAATGTATAGATGTCCTGTCTGTGAACAAACAAGTCATAAAGATCTCTACAAATTAGATAACGGAAAACTTATAACCTGTAAAAACTGTCAATTGGCTTTTTATGTTCCACGCCCTACTTCAGAAGAATTAGCTGATTTCTATGACCAGCAATCTTATCGTGAAGATTATACCCAGAGCATCATGTCTAGCCAAGACTTTACAAAAAATAGATATCAAGAGCTAAAAAGAATAATTGCTAAATATCACCCTGATCTACTGAAACAAAATAGTAAATCGTTCCTAGATATTGGCTGTGGTTTAGGTAATCTATTACAATTTGCGATCGCAGATGGATGGCAAATTACTGGCACAGAACTTTCTCCAATCGCTGCTGATCAAGCCGATAAAAAAATTCGCAATCATATTTTAGTTGGAGATATTTCGGCATTAGATTTGCCAGAAAATAGTTTTGATTTAATCACTATTTACCATGTGATAGAGCATTTAATTGATCCGATTCTCACATTAGAGAAACTGCAAAAACTACTCAAACCTGATGGGATTCTATTCATCGAGACCCCAAATTTGAATAGCTTAGGAGCAAGATTTAGAGGCAAGAACTGGTCAAATATTATTCCCCCTGAGCATATTAACTATTTTAATTCTAAGTCTCTAGGCAATAGCTTAGAGATTGCAGGTTTTGACGAATTTATAATAGTTACCAATGCTCCTTACAAGATTGAAGTCATATCAACTTGGAATAAATTACTACAGATAGTTGTAAGTTCTATATACAAACTTACTCCTCTTTTGGGGCTAGGAGCTGCATTACAAGCCGTTGCCTTTTCTTCATTAAAGTCCAAATGACTGCAAAATATGAATAATCTCTAGTTGTAACGATGATTGCAGCCGTTATTGGTGTTGCAGTAATTTACCGCAAATCGCAAACCGCATCAAAAGCTACAAGCTTGTTCTAACCAAACCGTTTCGTCATCTGTAAGTAAAGGTGATAATTTCTGCACCACAGATGCATAGTAGCTTTCCAGCCATGAGGTTTGTTGAGGGTTGAGCTTGCTGCGATCAATCAGCTTCTTGTCAAAGGGAATATAGGTCAAGGACTCAAACTCGTACCAAGGAGTTTTATTGGGATTT
>Ga0209985_10002623_pt1 | contig 16082 bp, 14 predicted proteins | sample NOAtaG_FD_187305 | JGI IMG/M metagenome (GOLD analysis project Ga0209985, IMG submission 187305) | Freshwater lake microbial communities from Lake Erie, under a cyanobacterial bloom - NOAA_Erie_Diel6S_1000h metaG (SPAdes) (version 2) | ecosystem: Environmental > Aquatic > Freshwater > Lake ...
GTGCTGGCGCCCATCCTCCAGCCCGGTGTGCATGCTGCCCATGATCACGCGGTTGGCCAGCGTGGTGAAGCCCAGGTCCAGCGGGGCCAGCAGGTGGGGGTAGGGAGTGGCGACGTCGGTCATGGGCTGGATGGTACGGGCGGGTGGGCGACATCGCTGGCAAGACGCCCATGCGAGTGCGGCCGGTGGTCTGTGTGTCGTGGGAGACTGTGGCCGCCTGCACGGGCAGCAACAGTCCACGAGCCGTGAAGATGAACCCGACATCCCCCAGCCCCCAGACGCCTCAGCGCGCGCTGCTGCGCCGCATGTTCGATGCGGCCATCGCCCGCGCGCAGCCGGACCTGTGCATCCCCGCCCATCTGCCGGGCCCGGCCTCGCTGGGCCGCGGGCGGCTGGTGGTGATTGGCGCGGGCAAGGCCTCGGCGGCCATGGCGCAGTCGGTGGAGCGGACCTGGACCGGACCGCCCGAGGCACTGTCGGGCTTTGTCGTCACCCGCTATGGCTACGCGGTGCCTTGCCAGCGCATCGAAATTGCCGAAGCCGCCCACCCTGTGCCTGATGAGGCCGGCCTGCGCGCGGCGCAGCGCATGCTGCAGGTGGTGCAGGGCCTGACCGAGGACGACCTGGTGCTGTGCTTGATCTCCGGTGGCGGCTCGGCGCTGCTGCCCTTGCCTGCGCCGGGCCTGACGCTGCAGGACAAGCAGGACGTGAACCGCGCCTTGCTGGCCAGCGGCGCCACCATCTCCGAGATGAACTGCGTGCGCCGGCACCTGTCGGCCATCAAGGGCGGGCGCCTGGCCGCCGCTTGCCACCCGGCGCGCGTGCTGACGCTGCTGATCTCCGATGTACCCGGCGACCGGCCCATTGACATCGCCTCCGGCCCCACCGTGGGCGACCCCACGACCTGCGCAGACGCCCTGGCCATCGTGCGCCGCTACGGCATCACGCTGTCGCCCGCCGTGCGCGAGGTGCTGGAAAGCGGCCGGGGTGAATCCATCAAGCCGGGCGACCCGCGTCTGGCGCGCTGCGAGACGCGCATCATCGCGGCGCCGCAGGCCTCGCTGGAGGCCGCCGCGGCGGTGGCCCGCGAGGCTGGCTACGCCGCCCACATCCTGGGCGACGCGCTGGAAGGCGAGGCGCGGGACGTGGGCCGGGTGCTGGGGGGTATCGCCTTGCAGGTGGCCCAGCGGGCACAGCCCTTCACGCCGCCGTGCGTGCTGCTGTCGGGCGGCGAGACCACGGTGACGGTGCGCGGCCAGGGCCGCGGCGGGCGCAACGTGGAGTGCCTGTTGTCCATGGCGCTGACGCTTCGCGGCCAGCCCCAGGTGCACGCCCTGGCCGGTGACACCGATGGCGTGGACGGGCAGGAGGAGACCGCGGGCGCCCTGCTGGCGCCCGACACCCTGGAGCGCGCTTTTGCCGCTGGCCTGCGCCCGGCCGACGCACTGGTGGACAACGACGGCCACGGCTTCTTCGGCGCTCTGGATGACAGCGTGGTCACCGGCCCGACACTCACCAATGTCAACGACTTCCGCGCCATCGTCATCGATGCGCCGGCTTGAGGAACCCACCATGCCCACCATCCGAGTTGAACTCTTCGAAGGCCGCAGCGTCGAGCAAAAGCGCGCCCTGGCCCAGGCCCTGACCGAGGCCACCGTGCGCACGCTGGGCGGCTCGGCTGACGGCGTGGACGTGGTGTTCTTCGACATCGCCCGCCACGACTGGTCCACGGGCGGGGTGCTGTGGAGTGACAAGGGCGGGGCTGCTGCGCCCGCACCCACGCCCCCGAAAGCCGCCGGGCCGGCCTGAACTTCAGGCGGCGGTGTGGGGGGTGGTGAGGTCCTTCACCACCTTGCCGTTCTGCACGATCAGCGCCAGGTGCTCGCCCTGGCCTGTGAGCACGCTGATGTCCTGCAGCGGGTTGCCGTCCACCAGCAGCAGGTCGGCCGTCGCCCCGGGCGCAACGACGCCCAGGCGGCCGTCCATGCGCAGTACGTGGGCGGCGTGGACGGTGGCCGCGCGCAGCGTCTCGGCCGCACCCAGCACGCCAGCGCGCAGCGTGAATTCGTCCGACTGCAGTCGGTGTGACTCGCCCAGCAGATCGGTGCCGAAGGCCATGCGCACCCCTGCTGCGGCAAAGATCTCGAGCGAGCGCAGGGCGGCACCACGCACGTTCTCGATCTTGGCCACCGACTCTGGTGGCAGACCGAGCGCCGCGCCCTCGCTGGCCAGGGCCTCGTAGGTCACGATGGTCGGCACGGCGATGGCGCCATGTTCGGCCATCACCCGCGCCGCCTCGGCGTCCACCAGGTTGCCGTGCTCAATGGTGCGCACGCCGCAGCGCACAGCCCGTGTGATGGCTTTGGCGGTGTAGGCGTGCGCCAGCACGTAGGTGTCGGCGTTGGACGCCTCTTCCACCGCGGCGCGGATCTCGTCCTCGCTGAAGCCGAGGTAATGGATCGGGTCGGTGGGGGAGGCCACGCCGCCTGAGGCCATGATCTTGATCTGGGTGGCGCCCATCTGGATCTCCTCGCGCACCGCGCGGCGGACGGCATCCACGCCATCGACCACGCGGCCCATGGCCCCGACCTTGGGAGTGCAGGGGCAGGGCTCGATGACGTCGTTGCGCTCGCGGAAGTCCCCGTGGCCGCCCGTCTGCGACAGCGCGCGGCCCGAGGGGAAGATGCGCGGCCCTTCGACCAGACCGGTGCGCACCGCCTCGGCCAGCGACCAGTCGGCCCCCGCGGCGTCGCGCACGGTGGTGAACCCGCGCATCAGCATGCCCTGCAGGATGGGCACGGCGCGCAGCACGGTCAGCACGTTGGGCATCTTGGCCAGGCGCCCGGCGTTCAGCATTGAGGCCAGCACGTGCACATGGCAGTCGATGAGGCCAGGCATCAGCACCTTGCCGCGGGCATCGATGACGCGAGCGCCGGTGGTGTCCACGGGCTTGTCAGACACCTCGGCGATGGTGGAGCCTTCCACGCGGACGAAGCGGTTCTTGAGCAGGGCGCCGGCGGCGGCGTCCAGCACATCGGCATGTTCGAAAACGATCATGGTCCAGGTCTCCAGGCGCTCAGGCCTCGGGTTTGGGAATGGGTCGGGGCTTGCCATCCTTGTCGATGGCCACGTAGGTGATGCGGGCCTCGGTCACCTTCACCACCTGCGGGTTCACGGGGTTGCGTTCGGCGAACACCTCCACGTGCACGGTGATGGAGGTGTTGCCCACGCGCTCCACCCGGGCGTAGAAGCTCAGCAAGTCGCCGATGGAGACGGCCTGCTTGAACAGGAACTCGTTGACCGCCACGGTGGCGATGCGCCCGCGGGCGATGCGGTAGGGCAGCACCGCACCGGCCATGTCCACCTGCGCCATCAGCCAGCCGCCGAAGATGTCGCCGTTGGCGTTGACGTCCGAAGGCAGCGGCATCACCCGCAGCACCAGTTCGCGCTGGTCGGGCAGGGTTTCGGGCGACAGCAGCCGGCCGGTGGCCTGGGGCAAGGTGGTGGGTGCGGAGCTCATCGTGCCGATGATAGGACGCGCAGCCTCAAGACCCGGCGCCGCCGCGCCGCATCCGCGACACTGTTTGCCATGCGACCTTCTGGCCCCTCCTTGTCTGCCACGGCACCGTCCGCCCAACACGCCACCCCGCGCTCCGACTGGGCCACGCTGCGCCGGCTCTTCCCCTACCTCTGGCGCTACCGCTGGCGCGTAGCCATTGCGCTGACCTTCCTGATCTCGGCCAAGATGGCCAACGTCAGCGTGCCGCTGCTGCTGAAGGAGTTGGTCGACAGCCTGGCCCCCGCGCCGGGCTCGGCCGCGGCCCTGCTGGTGGTACCGGTGGGCCTGCTGGTGGCGTACGGCGCGCTGCGCCTGTCCACCTCGCTCTTCACCGAACTGCGCGAGCTGGTCTTCGCCAAGGCCACGGAGGGCACCACGCGCAGCATCGCGCTGGAGGTCTTTGGCCATCTGCATGCGCTGAGCCTGCGCTTTCACCTGGAGCGCCAGACCGGCGGCATGACGCGCGACATCGAGCGTGGCACGCGGGCCGTGCAGTCGCTCATCTCGTACTCGCTCTACAGCATCTTCCCCACGCTGGTGGAGGTGGTCATGGTGCTGGTGCTGCTGGGCTGGAAGTTCGACGCCGGCTTTGCCCTCATCACCCTGGCGGCGCTGGTGGTCTACATCACCTTCACGGTGACGGTGACGGAGTGGCGCACGCAGTTCCGCCGCCGCATGAACGAGATGGACTCCTCGGCGCACACCAAGGCCATCGACTCGCTGCTGAACTACGAGACGGTGAAGTACTTCGGCAACGAGGCCTTCGAGGCCAAACGCTATGACGAGAGCCTGGAGCAGCTGCGTCGTGCCGCACTCAAGAGCCAGACCACGCTGAGCGTGCTCAACACCGGGCAGCAGATCATCATCGCCACCGCCCTGGTGGCCATGCTGTGGCGCGCCACGCAGGGCGTGGTGGACGGGCGCATGACGCTGGGCGACCTGGTGATGATCAACGCCTTCATGATCCAGCTCTACATCCCGCTGAACTTCCTGGGCGTGATGTACCGCGAGATCAAGCAGGCCCTCACCGACCTGGACAAGATGTTCGGCCTGCTGGGCCGGCACCGCGAGGTGGACGACGCGCCCGGCGCGCCGGCGCTGGCCGTGCGCCAGGGCACGGTGCGCTTCGAGCAGGTGGACTTCGCCTACGAACCGGCGCGGCCCATCCTGCACGGCGTGAGCTTCGATATTCCTGCCGGCAAGACGGTGGCCGTGGTGGGCGCCTCGGGCGCGGGCAAGTCCACGCTGGCGCGGCTGATGTTCCGCTTCTACGACGTCACGGGCGGGCGCATCACCATCGACGGGCAGGACATCCGGCAGGTCACGCAGGCCAGCCTGCGCGCGGCCATCGGCATCGTGCCGCAGGACACGGTGCTGTTCAACGACACGGTGGAATACAACATCGCCTACGGGCGCCCCGGCGCCACGCGCGAGCAGGTGGAGGCCGCGGCCCGGGCGGCGCACATCCACGACTTCATCGTCTCCACGCCGCAGGGCTACGGCACCATGGTGGGTGAGCGGGGCCTGAAGCTTTCGGGCGGCGAGAAGCAGCGGGTGGCCATTGCCCGCACGCTGCTGAAGAACCCGCCCATCGTCATCTTCGACGAGGCCACGTCAGCGCTGGATTCCGCCAACGAGCGCGCCATCCAGGCCGAGTTGAAGACCGCCGCGCAGGGCAAGACCGCCCTGGTCATCGCCCACCGCCTGAGCACGGTGGTGGACGCGCACGAGATCGTGGTGCTGGAAGCCGGCCGCGTGGTGGAGCGCGGCCCGCACGCCGAACTGCTGGCGCTGGACGGGCGCTATGCGCGGATGTGGCGGCTGCAGCAGAGCGGGGGGGAAGGGGTGTCGCCTGCCGGTGGGGTGGCGGAGGCGGTGTGACCTTGGCACGGGTCTGAGCGGCTGCACTTTGCTGCCAGGCGGCGGGCAGCGGGGCGCTGCGGCTCGGGCGGCTGGCCCCGGCCGATGGCCGGGGTGCCCTGCGATGCTCGCCGGCAGGGTCGCGCCGCGGAACTCGCTGCGCTCCCTGCGGTCGCTGCGCTCAGACAGCCGCGGCGGGTTGGATCACGAAGTGCGCTGCGCGCACCGACCCCGCCGCCTGCGCTTCTCGGCTGCGCCGACTCGCCCCATCACCCCGCTGCCCGCCGCCTGAACGCACGCTGCTTCGCCTTGGGCGGTTCGAGTGGTTAAGCTTGTGGAGGTCTCTGCCCGGCTGCTATCCTCTCTCTTCGTCTTTTGACTCAAGGAGTGTTCCCTTGGTGACCCAGCAGGACATCGAGGCCGCAGTGGGCCGCATGGTGTCAGTGGCGCATGCTCCCCTGAAGGTCATCCTCTTTGGGTCACGGGCCGTAGGCGGAGCACGGGCAGATTCCGATGTGGATCTTCTGGTGGTTGAAGAGGAGATCCCCGATTTCAAGGCTGAATACGCCCGGCTGCGGCAGGCGGTGGGGTACATCGGCACGGGGGTCGACATCCTCCTGTATCCGCGCAAGGAATTCGAACGACGGTCTTCCTGGGCGAGTTCCGCCGTTTTCGCCGCGGTGAACGGCGGTCGCGTGCTGTTCGAGGCGCCCAAGTCGTGAGCCCAATGGCGGTTGCCGAGGCCCGACAGTTGTTCGAGGCAGGCAGTCGAGATCACCTGGCCTGTGCTTTGCTCATCGAGAGCCGGCGTGCTGCGCCGGAGACGATCGGTTTTCTGGCTCAGCAGGCGTGCGAGAAGTTCATCAAGTGTCGAATCGTCCTGGCGGGTGGATGTGTCAGCCGAACGCACGACCTCGATTACCTCGCAGATCTGGCTGCGCAACACGGACTGGAAGTTCCTTCAGACCGAGCCGCACTTCGCGATCTCAACCCGTACGCCGTGGATTTTCGGTACTAAAGTCACCAGGACGCTGTGCTCGATGAGGCCGCAACACGGGCGCTTGTCGATGGTCTGCTGAAGTGGACTGAGCAGGCGCTTCGGGCTGCGGAATCCGCGTGAGACTTTCACCGTATCCCTCGTTTTGTCCGGTCTGCTGGAGACCACGACAGGCCGTTGATCTACTGCCGCACATCCTGTCGCCTTGCCCCCTGCCGATCTCACCCAGCCGAGAAAGGCTTCGATCTCAGGCCCACCCATCTCAGCCGGATGCCTCAGCCCATGGAAGCGGATGAAGGCCCGGCACCGGTACACGTAGGCGTCCTCGGTGCGCCTGCTGTATTGAAGCTGGCGGATCTGCCAGCGCACCTGGTCGAGCAGGCGAACCGGCCGCTGCGCGCCATGGACCGCGCCGTAAGCGGCAGGCCTTGGCACCGACAGAGCGTGAGACGGTGTTTGCAGATGAGCTTCCATCTGGTACCCCTTCAGCGGGCTTGACGAAACTGTGGGCCATCAGTCCAATGAACGGCGCTGCAAGGTTTGCTGTCTTTGCCGCGAACTCAGAACTGGGCGAATGCGCAGTCAACAGGTGCCAGAGCCAAGGCCGGTGCGGGCCATAGGCCTGTCAGGGTGCCGATGTTAGGGAGACAGGTGCCGATGTTCGCCAGCAGATCTGTCTCCCGAGAAACAAGTTAGGCGTCATACGGGACTACATCGACAGTGATCACAATCGCGATTTACGAGCCTCAACACTTCGAAGGTGTCAAGGCACTTTGGAAAGAGGCTTTCCCAGAGGATCGCCCTTGGAACGCAGCAGAGGTTGCAATTCCGGCGAAGTTAATGTGCCAGCCCGAGCTCTTCTTAGTGGCACTCGATGGAGACCAGGTTATTGGTTCTGTGATGGCCGGCTACACGGGCCATCGAGGCTGGATTGACCGCATAGCCACTCGCCTCTCTCATCGAGGATTGAACGTTGGAGGCACGCTCATCACAGAAGCGGAGACAAGACTCAAAGGCATGGGATGCGTGAAGGTGAATCTTCAAGTCTTGGCATCCAACGCACCAGCGACGGGCTTCTACAAGCGGATGGGATACGCTGTCGAGGACAGAATCAGCATGAGCAAGTTGGTTATCGACCCGCTACAACCACAGCAGTCTGTGATCGCTCGCGATGACGCCTAACAGGTCGTTCAACCGGAGCGCCAACGGCCGGCCGCCTTGCCCGCGAGGCGCTGTGTGCCTATCCTGCGCCTCGCGGGCAAGGCGTCCATCCGTCTTCGCCCGGTTAACTCTGCTACAAGGGCTTCCCCATCTGTCCAGCAATACTCAGCCTTGATGGGTCGCGCAGCGCCTCATCAAGGGTGCTGTCTTCGGTGTCCTTCGACGCTTCGGATATCGCGTTGAACAGGTCATGGGTGCGGACTGGAAGTACTACAAGCGGTCATCGACGCAGCTCGTCTGCTGCAGACCCTGATGCAAGACGCGCGCGGGGTCCTCATTCGTTAGCCGAGGTCGGTACAGGCCGCCTCCTTGAGCTCATCAGGTACTCCCTGCACAGGTCCAACCTTGACGCATCAACGCTGGCCGTCACGTGGCGGTGTATTCGGTCTTGGATGGGTCTCCCGGTGGGCGGTTCGCGGCGGGGAAGTCCCTTTCATTCGTTAGACCTCACATGCACATCCGATCTGCATTGCCTCGCGACGTTCCGGCCCTGGATCGAATCGCCCTTGAAGCAAAGGCGCACTGGGGCTACTCGCAAGCCCAAATCGACAGCTGGAGGGCTGATCTGGCCACGAGGCCAGAAACGGTCGCCGCCTGGCCTACATTCGTCGCCGAAGTCGATGGGGATGTGGTCGGGTTCGCTCAGATTGATCCAACCACCACCCCGTGGGAGCTGATCTCGTTGTTCGTGGAACCGTGCCGAGTGGGCCAAGGCATCGGAGCAGAGTTGGTCAGGAAGGCCATGCTCAAGGCGCATCAGTCTGGCATCGAGGTACTGCATATCGACGCGGATCCGAATGCGCTGGGGTTCTACAGGTCCTTCGGTGCTCAAGAGGTTGCCGCTGTGCCGGCACCGATCGAGAACGCTCCCGACAGGGTGAGGCCGCAGCTCCGTCTACCAACACGTGGGGCCTGACGGGTCGTTCAACCGGAGCGCGAACGGCTGGCCGCCTTGCCCGAGAGGCGCACTGGAGAACCACATGAAGAAGGTCAGTGAGTTTGTCGAACACCTTGGTGAGGTCTTTCGCCATTTCGGACCTGTGCGCTCCAGGCGCATGTTTGGCGGGTATGGAATCTACTTCCAGGACCTGATGATCGGACTCGTCGCCCATGACACGCTTTACCTCAAGACTGACACTCAGTCTGCCCAACTGTTCTCTGAGGCTGGCTGTCGCCCGTTCGAGTACAACAAGAATGGCGTCACGATGAAGATGTCGTACTTCTCTGCGCCCATCGAGGTGCTTGATGATCCGGACGCTGCAAGGACATGGGCAACGCGAGCCTATGAAGCAGCCCTCCGTTCACGAACCCGAGTCACGAAGCGTCGCAAGTGAAGGCATCGTCCGCCACGCCACTCCTTCGCCATTCATGGAAACCCGCTGGCTTGAAGACTTCGTGAGCCTGGCCGAGACGCGCAGCTTCTCGCGCTCGGCGCAGTTGCGGCATGTCACGCAGTCGGCGTTCTCGCGGCGCATCCAGTCGCTGGAGGCCTGGGCGGGCACGGATCTGGTGGACCGCTCTTCCTACCCCACGCGGCTGACGCCTGCGGGCGAGGCCTTGCATGCGCAGGCACTCGACATCCTGACGGCCGTGCAGGGCGCCCGCAACAGCGCGCGCAGCCACCAGGCCAGCGGGCAGGACGTGATCGACTTCGCCGTGCCGCACACGCTGGCCTTCACCTTCTTCCCCCATTGGCTGATGGACCTGCGACCGCGCTTCGGGGCGCTGAAGACGCGGCTCATCGCGCTGAACGTGCACGACGCCGCGATACGCCTGACCGAGGGTGCGTGCGACCTGCTGATCGTGCTGCACCACGCCAGCCAGCCGCTGCAGCTCAACCCGCAGCGCTACGAGATGCTCAGCCTGGGCCACGAGACCCTGGCGCCTTACGCCTGCGCTGATGCGGCGGGTGGGCCGATGTTCCGCCTGCCAGTGCCGCCGGGGCAGAGCACCCCGCTGCTGGCCTTTGCTGAAGGCGCCTACATGGCGCGCATGGTGGAGCTCATCCTGCGTCAGGCCGGTGGCGCCAGCGGCCTGGCCACCGTGCATGAAGCGGACATGGCCGAGAGCCTGAAGGCCATGGCGGTGGAGGGGCACGGCCTGGCCTTTTTGCCTGCCAGCGCCGTGCGCAACGAGCTGCTTAGCGGCCGCCTGTTGCCCGCGGCCGCGCCGGGCGCCTACGAAGTGACGATGGAGATCCGCCTGTACCGCGAGCGGCCCGAGATCGCCCGCCACCGCAAGCCGCTCGCCCAGGCCTTGTGGGCCTTCCTGGAGGCGGGCGGCGCCTGACGTCGGGTGACTTCAGTCGTGCAGCAGCTGGTCCACCAGCGCACGCACTTCAGACATCAGCGGCACGGCTGAGCGCCCCGTGAGGGTGGCCAGGCCGAAGCGGGCGGTGGCGTTCATGGACGGCGACAGGGCCAGCTCCTGCAGCTCAGGTGCCGCCGCGCGGATGGACAGCAGCACGGCGTCCGTCTCGCGCACCACACCCACCAGGGTGGGGATCTCCTCGCAGCGCAGGGTGACGCACTGGCTCGGGTGGGCCTGCGGGCCGTAGCGCTCCACCAGCACGCGGGCCACCTCGTCGCTCAGCGGGATGGAGGCGATGGGGTAGCCCAGCAGGTCCTTGAACTTCAGCGCGCCCTTGCGCTGCGTGAGCGGGTGGCCCGGCCGGCACATGAAGGCGCCGCGCAGTTCGCCCAGCGGCTCCACCTGCAGGTCGGTGGACGGGATGACCGACCGTGCGTCCACCAGCAGCGCGTCCAGCCGGCGTTGCCGCAGCCCCTCTTCCAGCACCGCCGAGGCGCCCACGGTGAGCTCCAGGTGCACGGCGGGGAAGTTCAGCGCCATGTGGCGCATCAAGGGCACGGCCAGGATGGCCGCAGGGCCGGAGCCCAGCCCCAGCTTCAGCCGGCCCGTGGCACCGGTGCGCAGGCGCTGGGCCACGGCGCGCAGTTCATCGGCCTCGGCCACCAGACGCTGGGCGCGCACCAACACCTCGCGCCCGAAGGCGGTGAGCTCGCTGCGCCAGCCGATGCGGTCCAGCAGGGGCTGGCCCAGCTCCTCCTCCAGGCCGCGAATGCTGCGGCTGAGCGCCGGCTGGGTGATGAACAGGGCTTCCGCCGAACGGCTGAAGGAGCCGGTCTCGGCCAGGGAAAGCAGGTGGCGCAGCTGGACCAGGGTCATGCGAGGGCCTTCTAAACGATGCTTAAAAAGCATGATATTGCAAAAAAAGATGAATTGGACTTGCCGGGTTCCCCTGCCTAGCATCCCGTCCGTCAAGCCCGTCGATCCAGCGACAGGCAAGACGGTGGCGAGGCCCGGCAGAGGCCTGCCGCCTCCAGGCCACGAGACCCCTAAGTGGGTGCCCGATCTGCCCGATGGCGCCCCACACCCGGAGACATCACATGACCATCCAGTCCCCCCTGAAGTCGGGCCGTCGGGCCCTCATGACCCGCGCCATCGCCTTGGCCGCCGGCGCCTTGCTGGCCGGTGGGGCCGCCGCGCAATCGGTCAAGCCCGTGTCGCTGCTGGTGCCGTATCCGGCCGGCGGCCTGTCCGACGTGATCGCCCGCATGGTGGAAAAGCCCTTTGCCAAGGCCTCCGGACAGATGGCCATCGTGGAGAACCTGGGCGGCGCATCGGGCTCGATTGCGGCGCAGAAGGTGCTGAACGCGCCCGCCGACGGGCAGATCGTCTACCAAGGTTCGCCCAACGAGCTGATCCTGGCGCCCCTGGCCATGCAGACCGTGAAGTACAAGTCCGAGGACTGGCGCATGGTGCAGATCATCGGCAGCTTCCCGATGGCCGTGCTGGCCCGCAAGGGCCTGTCGGCCAACAACATCGATGAGCTGGTCGCCCTGGCCAAGAAGGCCTCGGCCGAAGGCAAGCCGCTTACCTACGCCAGCGTCGGTATCGGCTCGCTGTATCACTTCGTGGGCGAGCACTTTGCTGACACCGTGGGCGTCAAGATGACCCACGTGCCCTACAAGGGCCTGGCCCCCGCGCTGCAGGACCTGGGCGGCAACCTGGTGGACGTGGCCTTCTTCGTGGTGGATTCACGCCTGCCCGGCTTCGTCGATCAGGGCTTGTTCAAGGTCCTCGCCACCATGGCCCATCCGGGCAAGCCCGAGGCCAAGTTCCTGGAGAAGTACCCGAGCATCACCGAGCACAAGGCCTTCAAGGACTTCGCCTTCGACGCCTGGACCGGCTACTTCGTGCGCAAGGACACGCCCGAGCCCATCGTGGCCGCTCTGAACAAGAACCTGGCCACCGCCATGAACGACCCCGAGGCCCGCAAGAAGCTGAGCGACCTGGGCGGGCGTGTGCCGCCGATGTTGTCGCCGGCTGACGCGCAGAAGGAATACGAGCGCCAGACCGTCCGGCTGCGCGCGATTGCCAAGTCCATCCAGCTCGAGCCGCAGTGAGCCTGCGCCCGCACCGGCCCGTTGTCCTCGCAACAGGAGTCTTTCCATGAAAGTCATCGTCCTCGGTGCCGGCCTGCTCGGCGTCACCTCTGCCTACTTCCTGCGCCAGCAGGGTTATGAGGTCACGGTCGTCGACCGTCAGGCCAGCGCTGCGGCCGAGACCAGCTTTGCCAATGGCGGGCAGATCTCCGTCAGCCACGCCGAGCCCTGGGCCAACCCGGGCGCGCCGCTGAAGGTGCTGAAGTGGCTGGGCAAGGAAGACGCGCCGCTGCTGTTTCGCCTGCGCACAGATGCCCGCCAGTGGCGCTGGGGCCTGCAGTTCCTGCGCGAGTGCACGCCGGCGCGCACCCGCCACAACATCGAGCAGATCGTGCGCCTGGGCACCTACAGCCGCGACACGCTGCAGCAGCTGCGCCGCGACCGCGACATCGCCTATGACGAGCGCACCCAGGGCATCCTGCACTTCTACACGAGCCAAGAAGAGTTTGACGCTGCCGAGGCACCGGCCGCGCAGATGCGCGAGCTGGGCTGTGACCGGCGCGTGATCTCGGCTGACGAGGCCGTGAAGATCGAGCCCGCGCTGGCCCACATCCGCCCCAAGCTCGCTGGCGCCACCTACACCTCTGAAGACGAATCGGGGGACGCCAACCGCTTCGCCCGTGAACTGGTGCGGCGCTGCGAGCAGGACGGCGTGCAGTTCCTCATGAGCCACACCGTGACCGCGCTGCGGTCGGCCGGCGGCGAGATCGACCACGTGGAAGCCACCGACCACGAGGGCCGCTTCCGCCGCCTGCGTGCCGATGCCTACGTGGTGGCCATGGGCTCGCTCAGCCCGCTGCTGGTCAAGCCCCTGGGCATCGAGCTGCCGATCTACCCCGCCAAGGGCTACTCGGTGACCATGCCAGTGAAAGACGCCGCCATGGCGCACCAGGTCTCACTGACTGACGACGAGTTCAAGCTCGTGTTTTCCCGCCTGGGGGACCGCCTGCGCATCGCCGGCACGGCGGAGTTGAACGGCTACGACCGCGACCTGAACCGTGTGCGCTGCGAGGCCATCGTGCGCCGCGTGGAGGAGTTGTTCCCCGGCGCCGGGGACACCGAGCAAGCTCAGTTCTGGACGGGTCTGCGCCCGGCCACGCCCAGCAACGTGCCCCTCATCGGCCGCTCCAAGGTGGGCCGTCTCTTCCTCAACACCGGCCACGGCACGCTGGGCTGGACGCACGCCTGCGGCTCGGGCAAGAGCATCGCGCGCATCGTGGCCGGCCTGGCGCCGGAAGTGGACTTCGCGTTCACGGGCGTGGAGCGCCCGTTCAGCGCCGGGTCTCGTCCGCCCGCCAAGGCGGCAACTGCCAGCCTGTAGCCAAAGCCAGCACGCGCAGGCCCGTGGCGGTGAGCGCCGCGGCGGCCAGCGCGGCTTCACCCTGCAGCCCGGCCTGCTGCGCGCCTACCAGCACCCAGCCGCCGGCAAACGAGCACACGGCGTAGGGCCGGTGGTCGCTGAAGGCGCTGGGGATCTCGTTGCACACGATGTCGCGCAGCACCCCTCCGAAGACGGCGGTCACCATCCCCATGAGCACGGCGACGATGGCTGGCATGCCGTTGGCCAGCGCGATCTCGGTGCCGCCGGCAGTGAACAGGCCCAAGCCCAGCGCGTCGGGCCACTGCATGGCGCGCTCAGTGACGCCGAAGTGACGTGCCCGCATAAACAGCATCGCCCCGATGCACAGGGCCAGCAGCGCCCACAGCCAGTCCGCATGGGTGACCCAGAAGAAGGGCCGGCGGTCCAGCAGGATGTCGCGCAGCGTGCCGCCACCAAAGGCGGCCAAGCCCGCCACCACCACCACGCCCACGGCGTCCAGCCGCTTGCGCGCGGCGGCCAGCAGGCCGGACAAGGCAAAGGCGATGGTGGCCAGGGCCTCGATGAAGGTGATGGCGTTGTTCAAGGCGCGCGCTCAGCGGTTCATCGGCCGCGCGGGCATCGGGCCTGCAGAGCCTTTGTGGCAGGTGGGAACATGGCGGCGCGTGATGTTCATTGCTCAAGTATCCACGGGCTCTTGGTGGTTGGCGCCGGGCTCGGCGACGGCCGGGCCATGTGGCCCGTCCCTCTTGCCGGTGTGCTGGTGATGCCCCGGGCGAGAATCGCGCCATGACCGACACCCTCACCCTCATCCGCCCCGACGATTGGCACCTGCACGTGCGCGACGGCGCCCCCATGGCGGCCGTGGTGCCGCACACGGCACGCCAGTTCGGCCGCGCCATCATCATGCCCAACCTCAAGCCGCCAGTGACCACGGCGGCGCAAGCTGTGGCTTACCGGGAGCGCATCCTGGCGGCGGTGCCCGCCGGCCTGCGCTTCGAGCCCTTGATGACGCTGTACCTCACCGACAACACCCCGCCCGAGGAGATCCGCCGCGCACGCGAGGCTGGCGTGGTGGCACTCAAGCTCTATCCGGCCGGAGCCACCACCAACAGCGACGCGGGGGTCACCGATGTGCGCCGCACCTACGCCACGCTGGAGGCCATGCAGCGCGAGGGCCTGCTGCTGCTGGTGCACGGCGAGGTGACCGATGCCGACATCGACCTTTTCGACCGTGAGGCCGTCTTCATCGACCGCGTGATGCAGCCGCTGCGCCGCGACTTTCCTGAGCTCAAGGTGGTTTTCGAGCACATCACCACGAAGGAGGCGGCGCAGTACGTGGCCGGCGCGGACGAGCGCACCGCCGCCACCATCACCGCGCACCACCTGCTCTACAACCGCAACGCCCTGTTCATTGGCGGCATGCGGCCACATTACTACTGCTTGCCCGTGCTCAAGCGCGAGGTGCACCGCCAGGCGCTGGTGGCGGCGGCCACGTCAGGCAGCCCCAAGTTCTTCCTGGGTACCGACAGCGCCCCGCACGCCGCGGCGCTCAAGGAGCAGTCGGTGTGCGGTGCGGGCTGCTTCACGGCGCCGGCGGCGCTGGAGTTGTATGCCGAGGCCTTCGAGGCCGCGGGCGCGCTGCACCAGCTGGAGGCGTTTGCCAGCCTGCACGGCCCGGCTTTCTACGGCCTCCCACCCAACACCGATCGCGTCACCCTGAAGCGCGAGCCCTGGGCCCTGCCTGAGACCTTGCCCTTCGGAGAGGCGGTCATCAAGCCGCTGCGCGGCGGCGAGACCCTGACCTGGAAGCTGCAATGACGCAGGACAAGGTGATGCTGCTGATCGACGCGGACAACGTGTCGCTGGACGTGATCGAGCAAGCGGTGGGCTGGGTGGGCAAGCACTTCGGCGGGCCGCATGTGCGCCGGGCCTATTGCACGGCCGAGTCGGCCGTCAAGCACCAAGCAGCCTTCAAGCGCCTGTCCATCCGCCCCATGGTGAACCTGGCCGCGGGCAAGAACTCCACCGACATCGCCTTGGCCGTGGACGCCATCGACCTCACGCTGGCCGAGCGCCCCGACGTGGTGGTGATCGCGTCCTCCGACTCCGACTTCGCGCCCCTGGTCAGCCGTCTGCGCGAAAAGGGCTGCCGGGTGATTGGTGTCGGTCAGCAAGGCAAGACGGGGGACGAGACGCGCGCGGTCTACGACGACTACGAGGTCATGGAGCACCGCAAGGCCAAGGCCCCGGGACGCGCGGCGCCCCGTGAGCGAACGGTTTCCTCCCCACCGGCTTTCCCTACTCCAGCAACAGTGCCCGCCGCCGAGCCCAGAGCGGCCCGTTCGCGCTCGCGCGGCGGACGGCGCAAGCCGCAGTCTGAATCGTCGACGGGTGCGCCGGCGGTCCTTGAGGTGGCGCGCGAAGTGGCCCCTGCCTCGGCCGCAGCCCCGGCGACTACGGCCCCCCCGTCGCCCGTGGAGCCCGTGGAAGCGGCCAAGCCCGCGCGCAAGCCGCGCCGCCGCCGTCCGGCTGCGGCCAAGCGCCCGGCAGACCCTGGCGCCGGCTCGCCGCCCTGACGGTTGCGGGGGTATGCCGGGGCGGCTCAACTTGAAATCCCGGCCCCGGCCCTAACATCCCGTTCTGTGATTAACCCCCTGC
>Ga0209985_10002625_pt1 | contig 16079 bp, 7 predicted proteins | sample NOAtaG_FD_187305 | JGI IMG/M metagenome (GOLD analysis project Ga0209985, IMG submission 187305) | Freshwater lake microbial communities from Lake Erie, under a cyanobacterial bloom - NOAA_Erie_Diel6S_1000h metaG (SPAdes) (version 2) | ecosystem: Environmental > Aquatic > Freshwater > Lake ...
AACCCCCCCGTGCTCGCTGCCCCGCGCTCATGCCCCGCTGCCCGCTGCCACACCGCGCAGTCCTCGAATCCGGCGCATTCAACTCACGCGAAGACGCGAAGACGCGAAGAAAAAACACACCGCTACTGAAAACTGCCAACTAATCCCCCCTCGCCCCCGCAGCGGGCATTGCTGTCTACACAAACCGGCATATCCTGTTAGAATGCGGAAATGCAAAGGATTGCCATCAAAACGTGTCTCGAGCCCCGCCTCCATAGACGTTACCTGACGCTGCTGCGTGCGCACATGCGTAATGCCCCAAAACTCGCATCTGGTATCGCTAGCTTGCCAGCCCCCACTTCGTCATTCGCCGCGACGCAGGCCGCCTGGAGGTTTCTGAATAACGAGCGTGTCACACTGGCGACGCTGGCGGAGCCAATTCGATCCGCTGGTGTTCAAGCCTGTGCCAGCACCAAATCCTCGTTTTGCATACTTGTCCACGACTGGTGTAAAGTCACCTACGAGCGGACAAAGGACAAGGTGGATTTGACGCAGTTGACGCACAAGACTGATATTGGCCATGAACTCACAACTGCCCTGCTGGTGAATGCCGACAATGGTGCACCCATTGCGCCGATGGAAATGCACCTGAAAACAGCTGCTGGGGTTTTGAGCACTCGAGATCCCTCGCCGGAGGACGTCACACATCTGGACCAGGTCCTGCCCACAATGGAGGCCAGCAAGACATGGGGCCTCGATAAGCCTTGCCTGCATGTGATTGATCGAGAGGCTGATTCCGTTGATCATTACCGAACGTGGAACGCAGCAGGGCACTATTTTTTGGTACGTGCTGATGATCGGCGTGTGCGCTGGAACAACAGTTCGTACCTGCTGAGTGACCTGGCAGCAAAGTTTCGGAATCAGAATCAACTGAAATGCGTCGGAGACGCAAATTTTCATGGAAAACCAGCGAAATTGTGGGTGGGGGAAACGCGTGTGGTTTTGGATCGGCCTGCGAAGAAAAGCGTCGGCGGCGTCAAGAGCCAGAAGCCCGGAGAGCCAATCGAATTGCGTTTTATTGTCGTGGAAGTGCGGGACGAATTCGGTGTTCGTCTTGGTGATTGGATGCTGCTGTCAAATCTGGGCGAAGAAACAGCGAGTACGGAACACCTGGCACGCTGTTATTACTGGCGGTGGAGAATCGAGAGTTTCTTCAAATGGCTGAAGAGTCATGGCCACCAAATGGAGCACTGGGGTCAGCATGCCGGTCTATCAATTGCAAGACGTCTGCTGATTGCATCCATGGCTTGCGTGCTGGTCTGGGGGCTGATGGAAGACGATTCAGCTGAGTCGACGGCATTCAAGAATGTACTGATTCGCCTGAGTGGTCGCCAGATGAAGCGGTCGAAACCCTACACAGCGCCTGCGCTGCTTGCCGGGGTACACATCTTGTTATCAACGTTGGCGACCCTCGAGCAAATCCCGTTATCGAAGCTAAAGCAGATGGCAGAACTCCTGCCTTCTCTTGAATTCGGGTGATGTGTAGACACCAATGGCAGAGAGGGGGATGGGTGGGGGACGTGTCAGGAGACTCGAACGAACTGTTCTTCCAGTTTGGTGGGTGAGACGCTGATGGCTGTTCCCAGTTTCTGAGCAAACAACTGCACTCGATACTCCTCTATCATCCACCGCAGGTGTTCCAGCATCGGGTCGACTCGCTGCTGTCGCTGATGTTCACGTCGTTTCTGTTCGTACTTCATCAGCCACGGCTGCAGCTCGGCTTCCAGATTCAATTCCGTTCGCAGACCGCCTGAGCCCAGCCGGATCAGTCTTTGCCGGATGGCCGTCAGATATCGCGGGAACTGGATCAGCCAGGGCCACGGAGTGACTGCCAGAAAATCGCTGCTGATCAATCCACTGAGCTGCTGCTGCAGTCCTTTGACAATCGGCTCCCATCCCGGCCCTTTGGCCAGTTCGAGGGCAGCTCGAGTTTCATGATACTGCTGGAACACGACGGGCAGGAACTGGGTGAGTTCCTGGGCGGCGAGGGGCAGGCGTTCCCGTCCCTGTCGCAGGGCAGATTCAAAAGCATGTTTTGTGCGGGGCAGTTGATTGTCGGCCAGCCACGCCCGATCCGTCATCAGCAGTGCCACGCTGCTGGTGAACTCAAGGCCTTTAATCGTTGTCGCCAGAACTCGCGTCTTCGTGATCTGCGGAAGATTTCCGACCTGCGTGAGGATTCGTTTCTTTTCCACCAGCAGAAACAGGCGTCGCAGTCCACAGCGCAGCTGCCGGCGGGCATCTTCGGGCGTCTGACACAGCATCAGTGCGACGGTTTCGCCATCGTCGCGGAGCGCCGGGAAGGCGCGGAGCGACATTCCTGCCCGCACAATCTCGATATGTTCGGGCACATCAAAGAAATCCCAGTTTTTGAAACCGGTTCGCAGCCACTGAGCTTCTTCGGGTGTGGGTCCGACCGCAGCGGCACGGCGGTCCGCTTCGCCGGCCGCACGCACGGCCCGTTCCGCCAGTGTCGCTCGCAGTACTTTCAGATCGCGTCCTTCAATCAGGGTCTTCCGCTGATCATCCAGCACTCGAATGTTAAATTTCAGGTGATCAGGAATCTGTCCGGCGTCAAAATCCTGGGCCGAAATACGTTCCCCGGACAGCTGAGACAGCCGAACGGCGACGCTGTGCAGAAAGTCGCCGCGAGCAAACTCAAGATCCGACGCCACAAGTCGGGCGGAGTCGGGCGCTGGCACGAAGTGGCGCCTGAATGACTTGGGCAATGCCCGAATCAGCGCCAGCACCTTCTGTTCCAGCAGTCCCGGGACCAGCCAGTCAAGCCGCGACTCCGTCAGCTGCGGCAATCCTTCGAGCGGCAGACTGACAGTCACCCCGTCAGCCTCCTGCCCCGGATCCAGCTGGTAACTGAGCGGCAGATGCATGGCTCCGAACTGCGCCGATTCCGGAAACAGACTGACATGCTGCTGTCGCTGGGCTTCGTCAGCAAACTGATTGATATCGAACTGCAGCAGCCGGGGCAGGCGACTGTGGGTTCTTTGGTACCAGCGTCTGAGGCGATCGCGATCCGAACACTCTGCGGGAATCTGCGCGGCGTAAATCTCAAACAGCACTTCATCCCCCGGCAGCAGATGATGAGATCTGGTCTTTGCCTGGAGCTCCTTCAACTGCTGCAGTACAGCCACATTGTGCTGCAGGAACGGGAATTCGTGGCCCCAGCCGCGGCGCTGAGGGCGCCGCGGATTGGCTGCCGCCTTGCCAGGTCGCACCCTGGCCGCGCCACGAGTCAGTGCGTCTTCTTCATCAGCGTAGTCATCCTGCGGCGGTGGCCCGGACCCGTCTGACAATTCTCCGTACAGCAATCCCAGTTCCACCAGTCCATGCTGAATCAGCATTTCGCGGGATTTGACGGGATCAATTCGTGCCAGTGTCACTCGTCGACGCGTGACAATCGGCAGTCCCCACAGGCTGACCTTTTCATAGATCATCACGTTGCCGGCCTGCGGGTCCCAGTGCGGTTCGAAGTATTCGTGGCTGAGCAGATGCCCGGCGAGCGGTTCAATCCATTCGGGCTGAATGCGGGCGATGGTGCGAGCATACCGGCGAGTGGTTTCCACAAGTTCAGCGGCAACAAACCATTTGGCGCCTTTGGGGGCCAGCGCTGAACCGGGCCAGATGGCGAGACGACTGCCACCGGCCCCAACAAACTCACCCTCCGGCGTCTGCATGGCAATATTCGGCAGCAACCCGGTCAGCAGCGCTTTGTGAGTGGCTGCGAAGTCGTTATGCCGCTGCTCAGCCAGAGACTTTTCAGGATGCTGCCGCTGTTTGGCCAGCGCCTTCGCCGCCTGCTGAATCGCCGGGTCATCACTGTCTTCCAGCAATTCCCGCAACTGTCCGTGAACATCCACCCATTCCCGCATCCGCAGCCATGAAAGGAAATGCTGCTGGCACCACTTGCGCAACTGGCTGTTGGACAGCGACCGCTGTTTTTCGTGCCACGCATCCCACAGATTCAGGATGGTCAGGAAATCGGAATCGCGATTGAAGAATTTGCGGTGGGCCTCATCGGCAGCCTGCTGTTTTTCCAGCGGTCGTTCCCTTGGATCCTGGCATTCGAGGAAAGCGGCAATCGCCAGTACCTCGGGCAACGCGTGCAGTTCGACGGCGGCCAGAATCATGCGAGCAATCGCAGGATCCACCGGCAATGTCGCCATGCGGCGTCCGATGTCCGTCAGATCGCCGGCCTGCTGCCCGCGTGTGGCGGGCTTTGCGGAAGATGTTGCGGGATCAGCGTCACCGGCGGTCTCGGCGGAATCCGCTGCCGGATCCTGTCGCGAGGCGGCCGCTGCGGCCTCCGTCACAATCGCTCCCAGCTCTTCCAGCGTACGATAGCCCTCGCGGATCACCGAAACTTTCGGAGGATCGAGGAATGGAAAATCCTCGAGATTGCCGAGTTTCAGACTGAGCGTGCGCAGGATGACAGCCGCCAGATTTGTCCGCTGAATTTCCGGCGCCGTAAAAGCTTCCCGAGTGTTGTAGTCGGCCTGACTGTAGAGGCGGATGCAGATTCCCGGCCCCACTCGGCCACAGCGACCTGCACGCTGATTGGCGGACGCCTGCGACACCGGTTCCACCGGCAAACGCTGCATGCGGGAGCGGGCGGAGTAACGGCTGATGCGGGCCGTACCGGTGTCCACAACCGCACGAATCCCGGGCACCGTCAGCGAAGATTCGGCGACATTGGTGGCCAGCACAATGCGTCGATGCGGGCTGGTTGCGAACACTCGAGTCTGCTCTTCCATCGACAGTCGCCCGAACAGCGGCACAATCTCTGTTGATCGCTCCGGCAGGTCTCCCGGAAGTCGCCGTCCGCCCAGCACTTTTGCCGTCTCACGAATATCACGCTCGGTGGGCAAAAACACCAGGATGTCGCCGGAATTTTCTCGAGCCAGTTCCTGCACCGCGTCTGCCACACCATCGAGCCAGTCGCGGGGCTCTTCGTCGGCACCGTCGCCCTGCGGTTCATCCAGAGGTCGATAACGAATCTCAACCGGCCAGGTTCTGCCGGAAATCTGCAGGACTGGCGCCGGTCGACCGGCGGTCCCAAAGTGTTCAGCAAAACGAGCCGCATCAATGGTGGCCGACGTGATGATCAGCTTCAGGTCACGACGCCGAGGCAGCAGACGTTTCAGGTATCCCAGCAGAAAGTCGATGTTCAACGACCGTTCATGAGCTTCGTCAACAATGATGGTATCGTACTGGTCGAGCCAGCGATCATTCTGGGTTTCGGCGAGCAGAATGCCGTCGGTCATCAGACGGATGCGAGTCAGAGGCCCGCTGCTGTCAGTAAAGCGAATGCGGTATCCAACCTCCTGCCCCAGTTTGCAGCCCAGTTCCTCCGCCACGCGAGCCGCCACCGAACGCGCTGCAATGCGGCGGGGCTGAGTATGCCCGATGACACCCGCGATGCCACGCCCCATTTGGGTAAGAATTTTGGGCAGCTGAGTCGATTTGCCGGAACCCGTTTCCCCGCAGAGCACCACCACCTGGCTGGCGGCAATGGTGTCCATTACCTCCTGACGCCGTGCCACTACCGGGAGTTCAGGATCCCACTGCAGCTGCGGTCGCCATGAAGCTCGCTGCTGCTTTCGCTGCAGACTGCGCTGCAACTGTCCCTGCAGTTTGCCCAGCAGCCGATCGAAAGGGCGTCCAGCTTTTTCAGCAGCAGCGATACTGCGAAGCATCTGGCGCAGAGCGAACTGATCCGCATGCATGGCATCGGAAATCTGCCGTTCGAACTCTTTGAAGGCGGACATGTGGGGAGCCACGAAAAACGCGGGAATCGCCGGTGTGTGCGGGAAGGATACACAAGATTGAGCGTCAACGTGAGTCCGGGACGGTTGCGTGCCGGAATTGGCGACGGGGCTGTGCACGAGCCTTACCGCCCCCTGGCCGCCATACTCGTGACCTCGAACCCGCCGATTCAGGCAGCCACACTGCTGCTGCATGACGGCATCCGACACGGAAGGCATTCGCTGCAGAGAGCAGCAGCATTCTGAACGTTTTCAGGCCAGCAGGTCCTGAACAACCCTGGCCCCTGTGACATCAGGATCGGTCAGACGTTCCGGACGGCCGCTGTGCGTGAAGGTCAGTTTCCTGTGGTCGATTCCGAGCTGATGCAGAATCGTTGCATGCAAATCGGGAACGCTGACCCGGTTCTCAACCGACTTATAGCCGAACTCGTCGGTGGCTCCGTGAATATGGCCGGCCCTGAAACCACCGCCGGCCAGGATCGAACTGAAGGCATGGCGGTTATGGTCGCGTCCGTCTGCTCCCTCAGTGATCGGCAAACGACCAAACTCGCCCGTCCACATCACAATCACGTCATCCATCAGTCCGCGGTCCTTCAAATCCGCGATGAGCGCCGCACTCGGCTGGTCCACGCAGCCACAAATCTTTTGCAAACCCTGCTGCAGATTTGAATGAGTGTCCCATGGCTGAAACGACGGATCCAGCGGCGGAAAGACCTGGACAAACCGCACTCCGGATTCCACCAGCCTTCTCGCCATCAGGCAGCGTGTTCCGTAGCCCGCTGTGGCTGGGTTGTCGAGACCGTAGCGATTACGAGTCGCCTCGGTTTCTGACCGCAGATCCAGCACCTTCGCAGCCGTCAGCTGCATCCGAGCGGCCAGTTCAAAATTCTGAATGCGGGCCTCGAGCTCGGATTCTCCCGGAAAGTTCCGGAGATGTGTCACATTGAGTTCCTGCAGAAACCGACGAGACCGCTCCCGCGACTCAGGAGACACGGGTCTTGATGGGTGCAGATGAAGCACCGGAGAACCGGATGAACTGAACTCCGTTCCCTGATACACGGCAGGTAACCAGCCACTGGACCACACCATCTTTCCCGAAGTGTTGTAACCGGCCGGATCACGGAGCACGACATAGCAGGGCAGATCCTGATTTTCTGTGCCCAGTGCGTATCCAATCCATGATCCCATCGCCGGCCGTCCGTTGAATGTCTTCCCCGTCTGCAGCATATTCAGAGCGAACGGATGGTTGTTGTTCTCCGTGAACATTGAGCGAATCAGGCACAGATCATCCGCGACACCGGCCAGATGCGGAATCAATTCTGAAAGCTCCATTCCGCATTGCCCGTGTTTTGCGAACTGGAACGGAGTTCCCAGCAGGACGTTTTTGTTGCCCAACTGAAAAACTTCGACCTGCTCCGGATGCGGCTGACCGCTGCGTTTCGACAGCTCCGGCTTGTGGTCGAACAAATCCATCTGCGAAGGACCGCCATTCTGACACAACTGAATGACGGCCTTTGCCTTGCCAGGAAAATGCCCCGCCCGGGGAGCGAGTGAATTTCCATAACGCTGAGATTCGGCGGCAACTGCAGGTGACAAAAGTCCTGCCTGATCCAGCAGTCCCGCCAGAGCCAGTGTACCGAAACCGCTGCCCAGCAATTGCAGCAACTCGCGCCGAGTTGGAAGAGCTGTTACCATGGCCTTACTCCACATACAGGAATTCGCTGGACGACAGGAGCATCTGACAAAAGTCGGCAAGAGCCCTTTGCCGCGACTTCCCGGCGGCGCCATCGGCTGTCACGTACCCCTGCTCCTGTTCTGCAAGAAACGCCACGCTCTTCTCCAATTCGTTTTCCGTCGGTTGTCGGGCAAACACAATCCGGAATCCCAGCCTGACACAGGGCTCGATTTCCAGCCCGGCCGTTTCCACGATCCGCAGTGCCAAGGCTTCAGACTGCACGAACAAAAATTCGCTGTTGAGCACTGCCAGTGATTGCAGCACGGTCGCCGAGGTCGTTCTTTGGGTGCAGTTCACGGGCATAATGGGAGCATCGAAGATTTCGAGGAACTTCAGCGGATAGACTCGCCGCGCGAACAGGTACACGCTGCGTCGGTTCGGACTGCTCGGCGTCGGAGTGGGCCTCGCTTCGGACAAACCATCGGCCGGGTTTGTAATCTCGACCGGCGGACCACCTGGCGTCCGATCGAGTGTCCCCGCTGCGGCGAGCACCGAGTCGCGGACAATCTCGGCTTCAAGGCGACGCAGGTTCATGCGCCATAACAGTCGGTTCTCAGGATCAATCTGCTCACCAGATTTTGCAGCCGCTGATTCCTGTGTGCCGGGAGCAGCCCATCGGGACGATTGCCGGTATGCGGTTGACAGCATGATCTGCCGATGCAGTCGCTTAACGCTCCAGCCGTGCTCAGTAAAATCCACAGCCAGCCAGTCCAGCAGTTCGGGGTGCAATGGCGGACTTCCCGAACGCCCGAAGTTGCCCAGCGTCTCGACGATCCCGCGTCCGAAATGGTGATGCCAGACACGATTGACAAACACCCTTGCGGTGAGCGGATGATGGGGTGTGGTCAGCCAGCGGGCCAGCGCGAGTCGGCGTCCGCTTGTCTGCCCGGAGCTCCCTTCGAACGTCATGCTCACAGGATTCGAGGCCGGCTGCAGGATTTCAGGGAATCCGGGTTGTACCAGCACACCATGTGCCCTGACGTTGCCGCGTCGATGCACATGCGACACCGGTGGCGGACCGACATCCCAGAGTGCCTGAATCACACCATAGCTCTGTTTCTGCGCCGACAAAGTCGAGCGTTGATCAGAGTTGGCTTTCAGAGTGGTCTTTTCGTGCTCAGTGAAAGCAGCTTCGATGTCGGCATCTGCGATTGTCAGCGTCGCGGCGAATTTTTCGGCGAGATACTTCTGGACGTCGCTGCGCTGATCCGCTTTCGCCTGCACAGCCTGCTGAACATCATGACGGATCAGATCGGGAATCGAGCTGAGTCGAGTCTCCAGCACGCGCTGCCGCACCTCCTGTCGCAGCGTCTCCGCAGTCTTCAGAAGCTCTGCAACCTGCTGATCGATCTCGACGTTCCGCTGATCGATGGCGGCTTGTTCCTTTGAAGAGACATCGGCCAGGTAACGTTCCCTGGGTTTTTTCCACGAGTGCGGATTGAATGCCGGTTCAAAACATGCCATCAGTCGGTAGTAATCACGCTGCGGCAGCGGATCGTATTTATGGTTGTGGCAGCGGCAGCATTCGAAGGTCAGACCAAGTACGGCGGTCGAGAACATATCCAGCGTTTCATTGACCACTTCAAATCGCTTCTCGATGCCATACTGGTCGAAATCCGTGTGATCATCGACGTTTCGCAGAAAACCAGTGGCGATCAGCAGTGATTTTGTGCGTGAGTCAAAACTCTCTGCTTCACGCCAATTGACCAGTTCATCACCGGCAAGCTGTTCGGTGAGGAACTGGTCAAACGGCATGTCGTCATTCAATGCCTGAATGACGTAGTCGCGATATCGCCAGATGCCGTTATTGGGGTACATCGTCCCGAGATCGTTGTCGAGCTTGCCATCCACGTAGCCCGCCGCATCGAGCCAGTGCCGTCCCCAGCGCTCGCCGTAATGCGGTGACTGCAGCAGTTCATCAATCAGCAGTTCATAGGCATTTGGTCGCTCATCTCTGAGGAATGCATCGACTGCCGCGGGTGTCGGGGGTAAACCAATCAAATCCAGATACGCCCTCCGGATCAACGCCGCCTTGTCCGCATCCGGCGAAAACGCAAGCCCTTGCTGCTCCAGTTTGGAGAGCAGAAATCGGTCGATGGCCGTGCGTACGCGAGCTTCGTTTTGAACGGCTGGCTCAACAGCTTTCCGGGGTGGCTGAAAGGCCCACCAGGCACGGTCAGCGTCGGTGACCTGTGCGCGAGGTGGCAACGCAACGGTCTTCTCTTCCGCCGGAGTCCCCGCCTTAATCCAGCGACGCAGCAGTGCCACTTCTTCAGCACTGAGTCTGTCGTTTTCAGCGGGCGGCATCTGTCCGCTGGCCACAAGGTCCAGCAGCAGGCTGCCGTGAGGTTCGCCAGGAACCACGGCCGGACCGTTCTCTCCTCCCCGTAAAATCTCGGAAAGCGTCCGCAGATCGAGCTGCGCTTCCTGCACGTCGCCACTGTGACAGTCGTGACACTTCGCCGCGAGGAGCGGCAGGACATCCTTTTCAAACGATGGCGGCAGTGGCAGCACGACATCGCGGACCGTGATGGTCACCTCCAGACGGGTGGCATCTCCGTAATGTGGCGTGGCACTGCCGTCGGCGAACGCATCGACAATGAAAAAGAAGTAATCATCCGCCTGCACCTGCTGATCGCGAAGGTGAAAATCCCCCCGTTGCGACGGAGTTCCAAAATCGGCTTCGCCTGTGGCCAGCAGATGCGGAACAGACCCGGCGGATTCGTCTGGGCCAGGACCGCGTTCCACCGACCAGCGGATGCGGGAGTTTTCGCCGCAGCATGACTGCCCGTGTTCAAAACTGCCCCGGACCTCAAGCCTGCCTCCCACCGGACTTCGCCAGCCCACAACCACCGCATGATCCGGCCCCGGTGCAACCAAAATGTCTCCTGGAGCAAACTTCAGGCCGACATCGTAATTCGAGCTGACCCGGCCGACGAGCGGAGCCACCTGGGCACCGACGCGGAAGGCCCAGCCATCAACCGGCGACCCAAACAGATTGTCGCCCGATTCGCTCAGCGGAACATAGCGACCGTCGTGAAGCCACCGCCTCGATTCAATCGGACCTTCGGATTGTGTCGTCCGCAAGAAATACCAGGCAGATTCCGTGTCAATGTCCGTATTCGGATTCTGTTTGGCAGAACCAGTACGGAACTGCTGCTTAAGCGTCCATGTCATTGGTGCGACGGTCTGATCATCCGCAAAGACAATGTCTTCAGCGAGCATGATTTCGCACAGCAGCATGCACGTGATGAACAGGCGTAGCAACGACATGGCAGTGGGAAACTCTCTGTGGGGCGGGAACGGAGAGAGCAACAGACACCGAGAGAAATTCAGAAGTCGCGAGCACGAGGGTTGCGCAAAGGAGATTGCAGCATATCAGGACGAGGCTGCAACGAAATAACGTTTCACGGGATTTTTGGGATGTTTTTCGCATCGCACAGCGAGCGAGCGGCCTGGTTTCGAAACGCTGAACACGTGTGACGCATCAGCGATTCGTCATGGCTGCGGGCTGACGACAGCAGAACTGAGGTCAGGAATCAAGGAGGCAGGGCGCCGTGAGTGTGCCGGAACGGACACCACTGCTTGTTGCCGGACGCTCCACGGCTGAGCTTACCCGGCAGACTCCGCAAGAGCCTTTGATAACACGGCCCACGTACTGGTGATTGCTTTGCGAGCATCATAGCCGGGCTGGCCGGAAACCTGCCCGCTCACCTCCACACACACTGGCCCGGAATACTTCAACTGTCGCAGCAGTCGGAAATACTGCACATAGTCTGTACGGCCCTCGCCCGGCAGCAAAAACCGGAACTTCGCGGCATCTCCGGCGGTGTCCTTCACATGGATAAACCGCGTGCGCGGCAACAGTTCGGTCAGCGTTGGCTGCAACTGCAGACCCTGCAACTCAAAATGGCTGAAGTCGTACGCCGCCTGAATTGCTGCCGAGCCACATTCCTGCAGCAGCCACAACAGCCGGGCAGGTGAATTCATCGCACTGCCCACATGAGCCTTGATGGCCAGCACCACCTGCTCACGCTCGGCCAGTTCCGCCCAGCCCTTCAGCCGCTGCAGCATCCCGGCCTTCTGCTCGTCCCACTTCGCCGGACTGCCGCCCACGACGGTTTCCAGAATCGGAGGCTGATCCGGTACGAGGTCACGCCCCAGCGCCGCAGCCTCGGCAATCGTCCGCAGTGACGCCTGCTGCCCAGCATCATCACACACCAGAGGAATCTGGATCATCAGACAGGGCAGCGTCAGGTGCAGTTCCCGCAGTCGGGCGGCCGTCGTCCGGCGAGCCGCTGCGTCAAACACCGCGGGCTCCGTTGGAAAGCCAGGGTTCAGGCAGAATTCCACATGGCGAAATCCGGCTGCCGAACAGGCCAGCATTGATTCTTCCAGAGTCAACTGCTTCGTGCCATAAAGGCTGAATCCCAGACTGATCTCGGAATCAGATTCACCGGCAGCTGGCAGCATGCCTCCATACCCGACAGTCGCGGCACCAACCGCAAACGCCGGCAGAGCCAACAGCGAATTCAGAAACTGCCTGCGCTGCCGAAATGCCTCGCTGCCCTGCCCGCTCATGTTACCTCTCCGGTATCCAGCAATTGAATCACATGCCGCACCTGATACGACCGCTGCACCAGCCCGCACCGCCCCGCTGACTGCCACTGCATCATGCACACGTGATTGCTTGTGGCCAGGATCACAGGATCCCCTTCCGCGGTGTTCAGAAACTGCGACTTGTGCTTCAGTATCTGCTGAGCATTCTCGGGCTGCTGCAAATTGTAGACGCCGCCTGATCCGCAGCAGTCCCGCGCCTGCGGAGCCAGCTCCCAGCGATAACCCGTAGCATCCAGTACCGACTGAGGAATCCCGGGCAGCTTCTGCCCATGTACCAGATGGCACGGCAGGTCTACGTAAACACGCGATTTGGCAGGCTGCGGTGAATTCGCCTGCACGCCGATTTCGCCCAAAAAGTCCAGCACATCCCGCACCGGCAACCGTCCGCCGAGAGTCTTCATGGTCGACAGCCCACAGCCCGACGAATTGGCCACCACAGCATCCACATCCGCCGCCAAAAACACCTGCCGATTCACTTCCCGCAGCTGCGGCACAGACGACAGTCCCAGATGCTCGTGCATGGCTCCGCAGCACCCCTGCTGCTCAGGCACCACCACCTGCACATTGTTGCGAATCAGCACTCGCACCGTAGCAAAGTTGATTTCGCGAAAGACTGCTTCCATCAGGCACCCGGTCAGCAGGGCCACGCGCGGCCCCGTTGGTCGATGGCGAGCCATTAACCGGGCGGCATAAGCAGCCGTTGTTTCCACCACCGCCGGCTGACCAGCAAACAGCAGTCGATGCGGCAGGATTCCGACTCGTCTGAGCATTCGCACGGGCAATGCCATGAACGAAAACCAACGTGGCCGAGCCGCCAGCCAGGCAGCCAGCCGCAGCGGCAATGGCGGCAGATGACGTCCCTGCTGCACATGCTGATGGCGAACTTCTTCCAGAATTTCCCCGTACGGAACCTTCGCCGGACAGGCCGGTTCGCAAGCCAGACAGCCAACACACTCCTGTGTGTACTGCACCGTCCACCAGTCGGGTTCCAGACGCCCCTGGGCCTCCTGCCGCCAGAGTCTGAGCCGGCCCCGCGGAGAATTGTTTTCATCACCGCTCTGCTGATAAGTCGGGCAGACCTCCAGACAAAACCCGCAGTGCACGCAGCTTGTCAGCAGCGCCGATGAAGCATCCAGGACGGGCAGTCCGGGAGCCGAATTCTGCTGTGAAGTCTCAGAGTCCTTCATGATCGCTGAAACTCCTCCAGCAGAATTTGTCGCCACTGAGCCTCAGCACCCTGCCCCGGCCGCCGCGGCTGATGCCGACTGTGCCAGTCACCGCCCGACTGCTCAAGCTGACGCTGCAGATCACTGCCGATGGCAACACTGTCGGCCCCTGCCCCGTAAACATGCAACACTCCCAGTGAAGCAATCTGCACAATCCGCAGTCCAGGACGACTGAGCATTTGCTGAGCCAATCCGGCAGCAGCCTGCGGCTGAAGTCGCACCGCCAGATCCGGCAGTCCATCCAGCAATCCGACTGCAGGCGATGAGACTTTCTGCAGCACATACTGCCGGGCAACCAAATGCACTTCCTGCTCGAAGACGGCCACTTCATCAGCCGGACAATTCCACGCCAGACGCAGAACAGGCTGAGCCTCCCCATCCGCCCCTGACTGCCAGACGACGTCGATGGCATCAAACCAGTGCACCCAGTCACGCGAAATCAACTGCGAAGCCGCCGCCAGCACAGACTTTGGTGGTCCCTGCAGCTGCACGACACGAGATTCACCGCTGTCAGGCCGCAGCCGCACCACAAAGTCGACGGGTACGCCAAAATCGGACTCGGCGTGCAGCAGAAAGCGGAACAAATCGTACCCGGTCGTGGACTTCACCACACGCTCGCCGATCCGCACCACTCGGCCCCCAGGCAGTCGCCAATTCATCCCGCAAATGTTGTCACACAGGGCGCCGAAGCGGGACGATGTTGGCGCGAAACCGCTGGCCAGCAGTTGCTGGGAAAGACTGTGCCGATCCGACAGCAGCAGGGGAAAGCGGAATCCGGACGGAGCCGCCAACTGCTGCAGGAGCGCGGCATCAGCGGTCGCCGGCACGCAGGCCGTGCCATCAACATCATCGAAGTACGGAGCAAACAGGGCATCGTCGCGAGTCAGGAACTTCTCTTTCTCATCACCGTGCGCATGCGACAACGCACCCTGCCCCTGTACCGCAACAAAGCTGCGACTGCGAAAAACTTTCAATGGATTCAATTGATGACCGGGATTGAAGATCTTCGGCACTGTCAGCTGCAGCCGCAATGCTCGCTCGCCAAAGATCAACGGCATATACGCCGTCTTGTCATTGCCAATGCCGTGTTCGCCAGACAGAGTTCCTCCGACTGCCACCACCCTCTGCATCAGTCGCCCGCTGATGGCTTCCACCTGCTCAACCTGTTCGGGGCGCCGCGAATCGAACAGAAAATTGGGATGCAGGTTGCCGTCACCAGCGTGAAACACGTTGATGACGGGCAGTCCGGCAGCATCAGCTTCGTCATACACCAGTTGCAGAATTTCGGCCAGAGCACGGCGGGGAATCACGGCATCCTGCACGAGGAAGTCCGGGCTGAGTTGTCCCATCAGGCCGCCGGCAACTTTGCGAGCTTTCCAGAGACTTTGTCGCGTGGCGGCATCATCGCTGAATTCGACCGCGGCGGCTCCGGATTCTCGCAGCACCGCAGCCACCGCCTCGGCCCGCTGATCCACCAGTTCCGGCGGGCCGTCAATTTCCGTCACAATCAGAAAACAATCCTGCGGCAAGCCTACTGCCAGCGGGCTGTTTTCCACCATGGCCACATAACGGGGGTCCATCAGTTCGATGGCCACGGGGAAGGACGAATGCAGAGCCAGAGCCTGCACGGCACGTTCGGCCGTCTTCAGGTCACGAAAGGTGGCCCGATAGGTCCAGCACTTCCGCGGCCGCGGAACAACTCGCAGCCAGAACCTCGTGAACGCCGCGAGTGTTCCTTCGGAACCGACGAGCAGTCGTTTCCAGTCGTCCCGCCACGCACCGCGGCCGCCAGCGGGCCCGCCAAACTGCTGCACTTCGCCATTCAGGAACACGGCTTCGACGCCCAGCACGTAATTGCTGGTCACACCATAGCGGAAACAGTGAGCGCCGCCGGCATTCATGGCCACGTTGCCGCCCAGAGTGCAGACGGGCCCGCTGCTGGGATCCGGCGGATAGAACAGGCCGTGCGGAGCGAGCGCAGCGTCGAGCTGATTGAGCACGACACCGGATTCCACCTCGCAGCAAAAATTGGCGGGGTCAATTCTGCGGATGGCACGCAGGGCCGAGGTGTGCACGAGCACGCCGCCTTCGGCAGCCACCGGTCCTCCGGACAGGGAGGTGCCGGCACCGCGAATTGTGACCGGAACGCGCAGCTGCGGTGCTGCCCGCATTAGTTCGGTCAGTTCTGCTGCGTCAGCCGGCAGCACGACAGCCTGCGGGCGAAAAGAACGGTAGCCGATGGCGTCAGTGTCGTACCCGGCAAGTTGCGCAGGAGCAGTGAGGACGCGACCACGGCGCACCAGTTTCTTGAGTCGGGCATGCAGTTGATGATCAGTCACGCGAAGATTTGCCTTTCTAGACCGTCAGCCTAACGAGCGAGGTGCCACAGTGCCAGACCGGTCGCTCACACGGAGTCCACCGTCGGAGAATTCCCAGTCCGCATGTCACCTTGGGCAGTGGGGACACAGTGTCTGGGGGCGGCGGGGACACAGCATCTGGTGGGCCGCGGGGACACAGCATCTGGGGGCCGCGGGGACACAGCATCTGGGGGCAGCGGGGACACAGCATCGCGGGTTGGCGGGGACACAGCATTTTTGGCGGGCGGGTGCCGAGTCCGGGGGGGGCAATCGGGGACACAGCAGTTTTTGCGAACTCGCAACGACTGGAGACATAGCGATC
>Ga0209985_10002626_pt1 | contig 16076 bp, 8 predicted proteins | sample NOAtaG_FD_187305 | JGI IMG/M metagenome (GOLD analysis project Ga0209985, IMG submission 187305) | Freshwater lake microbial communities from Lake Erie, under a cyanobacterial bloom - NOAA_Erie_Diel6S_1000h metaG (SPAdes) (version 2) | ecosystem: Environmental > Aquatic > Freshwater > Lake ...
CAGGTCGCCAAGGGGATCCTGTATGCGCCGCATGGAATGCATTTGAGTGTCGCCCAAGTCGATCGGTTGTGGCGATCTGGCTGGCATGGCACCTTGAGGGAACTCGAAACCGCCGAGTTTTGCCTTGCCGATATCCCGCAATCGGACCCTCTGGGGGTCGATTTTGCAGAAGGGATGCCGATCGTTACGGTGCTCGTCGCGGGTGAAAAAAACGCGGATTTACTTGAGAAAATCCGCCAAGCTCGGTCGACGGTGCTCGGGTGGTTCCAAAGGATTTGAACCAAAACCGGGTGTGACTTGCAAGAATTTGGAGAATAGAGAGCAGACGAAAAACGTTTGTTTTCGGTGTTCCCCTCAAAAGCCCTCCAAGGGACTCTTGCCATGCCATCAGAACGATTGATCGAGCGAGGAAGGTTGGTCTATCAAGCCCTCGAATGCAAAGAGCAAGCAGCTCGGTACCGGGCCGCTGCCGTCTCGCTGATGGAGGCCATCACCCTTGCCGAATGTGGCGATCCATCGAAACTCCAATCGCTTATCGACGCGATGGATCAGGAGCCCTCGGTTCTGAACACTCCGTGGCCCGAGGAAACCAAAGCTCTTTTGCAGCAAGCTAGCCTCAAGGAGCTCACCGAGTCCAAACCAGCAACGCAGGCACCAGCAACGCAGGCACCAGCAACGCAGGCACCAGCAACGCAGGCAACAGCAACACAGGCACCAGCAACACAGGCAACAGCAACGCAGGCACCAACAACGCAGGCACCAACAACGCAGGCGACAGCAACGCAGGCGACAGCAACACAGGCAACAGCAACACAGGCAACAGCAACAAAGGCAACAGCAACAAAAAAATCGCCGTCTGGGACATTGGCCGTCGGACCGGCCAGAGCCTCCGATAAGAAGGCGAACCCACCGCCTGCCGGGATCACTCCGCCTGCCGGGGGGACACCGAGCGATCTAGTGGGGTTCAAGCCGAGGCGTACGAAACGGGGTGCGGAGGTTTTCGTAAGCCTTGGGATCCACGTCGCTTTGTTGATGATCCTGGGATTCTGGGTTGTTGTCCAAGTCCAGCGGACCGAGATCTTGAGCATTGTCGCCGGGACGGTCGAATCGGAGGACGTATTGATCGAAACGCCGATGGAATCGATTTCCGAGCTTGAGGCGACCTCGACCGACAGTCCAGCGATCAGCACACCCGAGACATCGAGCATGGCGATCGAAGTCAACACCGATTCGATTTCGGTGGACAAGGTCGACTTGGGGATCGAAGCCATCGGGGCTGTCAGTTCGATTTCCGAGCAGATGAGCAAGGCCGGAGCGAGTGGCTCGAAGTTGGTCGAGGGGGCGGAGTTTTTTGGGTCGAAGGCCACGGGCAATCGATTCGTTTATGTCGTCGATGCTTCGCCGAGCATGCGACGCGATGGGGCTTTCGAAGCGGCCAAGGAGGAGATTCTCAGATCCTTGCGCTCGATGAAGCCCAAGCAGCGGTTCGGAGTGATTTTTTTTGGTGGAGAGCTCAGGCATTTGGAGTTCGAACTTGGTCAAAAACCGGACGGTCCGGTCAATGCAACTCAGGAAAACATTGAAAAAGCTGTCGAATGGCTCCGGAAAGTGACCGTTCAAAAGGATGGTCGGCCCCCGATCGATGCGATCGAATCCGCCTTGGAATTCCAGCCCGATGGCATTTTCCTACTGTTCGATGGCGACACGAAAATGGATAATTGGACGCAAACCGTGCGAGAACTGAACACATCCGACGGGTTTTTATCCGATGGGGGTACCCAGGTCCCGATCCATGTCATCCATTTCTTTCGAGAGGAATTCCAAGGAGCGATGCAGTTGCTGGCTCACCAAAACGGTGGCACCTATCGCTTCGTACCCAAGCCTGGTTTTCGCTTCGCGCCCTGAGCGAGGGTCGAACCTGGAATCATCATGAGTCGGATCATGGATCGAGTAGATCAAGTGGATCGAATGGAACAACCCGAGCAAATCCAGCCGCCGGACTCACAAACCCTCAATCCACAACCCGTGGATCTTGAATCCTGGGAGACCTCGGTAAATCTAGTTCGGGTCAACAAGTCGCTCAGCGCGGTTCTCTTGAGTCTCTGTGCGCATCTGGTGATGCTTCTGTGCATGGCGTTTGTGTTGATCGGAGTTGGTGGCAAGAACGGATCAGGAATTTCTCTCCTGGTCGATTCGAGCGATCAGTCGCTTGAGGCGGAAATGACGCAATTGGATCTCTCGAGCAGCATGAAATCGGAGAATGCTCAAGAAACGCCACCTGAAACTCCGACGATAGAGGCCCAAGCGGTTCTATCCAAGCTGACATCGATCGCAAGCGACGCATCGGAATTTGCCGACGATCGCGGGGATCTGGTCGCCTCGGGACCGTCGGCCGCGGGTGCCGAAGCGGCCGCAGCAGCCTTGGCCTCAGGATCGTTGTCAGAGTCCCCGACCGTCAGCGGCGACCAAGGCTACGGCGCTTCGTTCTTCGGGACCTATGCACCGGGGCAACGGTTCGTCTTCGTGATCGATAGTTCTTCGTCGATGCTCCAAGGGACGCGCTGGCCAACCTTGAGACGCGAGTTGACCCGCGCGATCCGAGGGCTTTCGCCCGACCAAGAGTTCTTCGTGATCAGCTTCGACATCGGCGCTCACCCGATGTTCAATACGCTTCCTCCGATCGGAAAGTTCCTTCCCCCGACCGACGAAAGCCTCTATCGACTCAACACGTGGTTAAACGGCATCCAGCATCAAGGCTCGACGTGTCCGGCTTCGAGCATCGGCATCGCCCTGCGATTGAAACCCGATGCGATCTTCTTGCTGTCCGACGGCGAGATTCAGGATACGACCATCCAGGAACTCCGAGTCCACAATCGAACCGAGTCCGAGCAAAGCAAACGCAAAGTCGCCATCCCGATCCATACCGTTTTGTTGCACAGTCCTATCGGGGCTGGTCCTCTGAAGATCATCGCTGATGAAAACGATGGGGTCTTTACCCCAGTAAGTCCATTCGCAGGGCGCTGAGAATCCAGGTATACTTAAGCATCTTCGTGATCGTCTCCCGTTTGACCAGCCTTACGACCCTTGCGAGCCCGCCCGATGCATCCTGATTCCTCGACCGATCCTGTGCACCTCGAGCCCATACCCACCGAGCAATGCAGGCCCAAGCGGTTTCGCAAGGCAGCCAAGCGAACCGCCATTGCAAGCTGCCTGCTGGTCTTCGGAACCAGCGCCCTGGGAACCTGGAAGATCCGATCCAGCTTGCCGAACCTTAACGCTCGGCAAGCCACCGCGCATGTCGAGCAATCGGTCAAGATTCACCGCGATGCTCAAGGAATACCGACGATCCATGCCAAGTCCCGTTCGGATGCGGCCTACGCTCTTGGTTTTGCGCATGCTCAGGACCGATTCTTTCAAATGGACTTGCTCCGGCGCGTGCCCACCGGACGGCTAGCCGAATTGGTTGGGAAATCGGCCGTGGGAGCCGATAAACGGTTTCGCAAACATCGATTCGCTTCGATGGCCGAGCAAGTCTACGCCAAGGTAGAGATCGAACAAAAGGAGATCTTGGACGCCTACACACGCGGGGCAAACGAAGGCTTGCAACGGCTCGACGATGAACCCTTCGAGTACCAGGTGCTTCAAGCCACCCCGGAACCTTGGAAGCCCACCGATTCGTTTTTGGTCATGATCACCATGCTCTGTGATCTTCAACCCATGGACGGAACACCCGAGCAATCCTTGACGTTGCTCCACGAGACAGTTCCTCAAGAGGTCTTTGATTATTTGGTCCGCGGTGGTTCGCGCTGGGATGCAGCCTTGGACGAGACCAAGATCTCCATGCCCGCGATCCCCGGCCCTGAGATTTGGAGTTTAAGAGACGCTCAAGCGTCGATTCGAGCCCCGCTTGCGATGCGATCGGCCAACGAGAGCCAGCCCGACGAGAGCCACGCCGATCCGGCTCAACTGGATCAAGCCCAACTGGCTTGGTTGAACTGGACCCACCAGCTCGATGGCGAGTTCAAGGTCGGGAGCAACAACTGGGCCGTCAGCAGCAAAGTCGGCAAGCCAGCCGAAGGCCATGGAGGCACCTCCCGAGCGATCTTGGCCTCCGACATGCACCTGGGGCTCCGGGTACCGACCGTCTGGTACCGAGCCGTGATGCAAACCCCCACTCGGAATCACCCGAACCGCACGCTCGTCGGAGTCACCCTGCCGGGTGCTCCGGTGATGGTCGAAGGCTCCAACGGCACGGTCGCTTGGGGATTTACCAACAGCACCGGCGATTTCGGGGATTTGATCGAGCTCAAGATGCTCTCAGAAAACCAGTATGCAACACCTCAGGGACCACGGAGTTTAGAATCCTACACCGAGAAGATTTCCTACGGGAGCGGAGCTGAAGACTACACGTACGAATGGTCGATTTGGGGGCCGGTTGTCGAAGTCCGCGAGAATCGTCGTTTTGTCCACAAATGGATTGGGAACGATCCTGAGGCGTTCGATTTGAACATCCTGAAGATGGAGTCGGCATCGAGCGTCGAGGAGCTCGGGGATCTGGCCAACCGAGCTGGAATGCCCAACCAAAACGTGATGATGGTCGACGACCAAGGGAACATCGGCTGGACCATCTCAGGCAGGCTTCCGAAGCGTCAAGGCACACCGCAATGGGTCGCCGGTGATTGGTCGACACAGGAAGCTTGGGTCGGCTATTACGCACCGGAAGAATACCCCCGGGTGTTCAACCCAGCTTCGGGTCGGCTCTGGACGGCCAACAATCGAATCATGGGGGGCGATTACATGCAGAGTGTCGGCGATGGACGCTTTGATCCCGGGGCGCGGGCCAAGCAGATTCGGGACCGATTGTTCGAGAAGGAGCAGTTCGACGAAAAAGATCTTTTGGCGATCCAGCTCGATGACGAAGCTCGCATGATGAAGGTGTGGCAAAAGTGGCTTGAGGAGACCATCGAAGCAAACCCCAAGACGAACCCCAAAGCCACCAGCGAAGAATTTCGAACTTTCGCTAAAAAAGAAGAGCTTTGCGCTAGCACCAACTCGGTGACCTATCGGATTGTCCATGAGTTTCGCAATCAGGTTTTCTCGCGTATCTTCGGCTTCGATATCTCCAGACGCGGGACCATCGATTCGAGGAATCGAGGGCTTGCCAAAAAACTCGGGATTCAACGGACCATCCCGGTTTCCTACGAGGATGTCGCCGAGGAGCTCATCGAGCAAAAGCCCCAGCATTGGCTCCCCGAGGAGTTTGGCACCTGGGACGAATTGCTCAACGATGCGGCCGTGGCGACCCAAGAGGAACTGACCAAGGATCAACCCTTGGCAGAGGCGACCTGGGGCAAACGGAATCGGTCGGCGATCAAGCATCCATTGTCGATGGCCGTGCCTGCACTGGGTGGTTTTTTGGATATGCCCGAGGTCGAGTTGCCCGGCGATAGCCATTTGCCTCGCGTTCAGAGTCCTTCCGGGGGAGCCTCCCAACGCTTGGTCGTCAGCCCGGGCTTTGAAGAAATCGGGATTTACCACCAACCCGGCGGAGCCTCAGGCCACCCGCTTTCCCCCTATTACCGTGCCGGGTTCGACGATTGGGCCAATGGTCAAGCATCGGCGTTGATGCCCGGTCCTGCTGTCCACACGATCGAGATCACCCCGAAATAGCTTTCAGGGCGCTTTGCCGCAAGTTCCGATCGGCGACTCGGTCGGCAAAGAACTGCGCTTCGCTCTGGAAGAACTCTTCGAGGTCCTGGTCGTTGATCAGAAGCACATCGTAGTAGAGCGAGTCGGTCAGAAGCTGATAGAAAAACAGGTTTCTGATCGCCGAGAGTTCTTTCAAAGGGTACTTACCCATGAAATCCCCGAGGTTGTTATAGAGCAAGCAGCAGCTATAGCCGGCTTGATGAAAACGCTCAAGGGTTTCGGTGGCCTGCTCGATGAACCTTGCGTTGCCAAACGGCGCGCATTCAAAAAGGACCACCGGGCGATTTTCTGAAATGAACCGTTTGGCACCGGCTAAAACCTTGAAGTCATGCCCATCGGTGTCGACTTTCAAGATGTTGGCGTGTTTGGCAAAGCCATCGTCCTTGACGATGTCATCGAGCGACCGGCTGCGCAGGGCAAGTCCATCGGTTGCGGGAATCAGCGAGGCGGTTCCATTTTTCTCTTCGAGCCTGTAGGTCCCCTCGAGACTCTCACTGGAGCATAGATCGCTGATGACCCTGACATTGGGATTTGCACCCCAATTGGCGAGGAGAAATTTGCGAAAATTCGGGTCTGGTTCAATGGCCAAGAATTGATCATCGGGGCCTGTGTAGAACGCAGCGATCGTATCGCCGATGTTGGCTCCGACGTCGATCAGCCTGAGATGCCCAGCCTTGCGCTTGACGAAATGACCGATACGTTGCGGGAGACGATCGTAACAAGGGTGGTCTTGGAAGTAGATCGGCAGGCTGTGGGACAATCGCATCGAGAGCAAGCGTCCATGGACTTGCATCGAGCAGGTCGGATCGCCCAGGAGATGGATCAAGGCTTTGCGGGGCAGCGACCAGAATCTCCGGGCGATACGGCCCGATTGAAGGTACTTTCGGTAAACGAAGCTGGCCATGCGCATCGGAATTCCCTTCCTGTCGATCCCATAACTTGTGTTACTCGTGCTCGTGCTCGTGCTCGTGCTTTGGGCTTTGGGCTTTGGGCTAGGCTGCTTCCCGGTCAAGCACTGGCCCGGTCAAGCACTGGCCCGGCTAGGTCTTTTTTCATCGCCGCGAAGCGATTTTTGAGTGTCTCTTTGGCCGCCACGAGTGCACCTTGGGTCCCCTCGGTGAGCTCTTCGTGGCCGAAGAGATAGAATTTGATCTTCGGCTCGGTCCCCGAGGGACGCACCGCGATGGCATTTCGGCTTGGACTCCCATCGCGGCTTGCCAGTTCAAGCATGAGCATATTGCTTTTGGGAGCTTGCATCATTTCGGTATGGGACTGGCCGGTCCGACGGACCAACGATCCGTAATCGCGGACGGCCAAGACCTCAAGGCCTCCGATCGACTTCGGTGGATCGGTTCGAAGTCCATCCATGAGCCTTTTCATGTTGGCCATCCCTTGGCTACCTTCCATTTGCACGTTGATCAAGTCCTCGAGGTAGACACCGTGTTCGAGCATCAATTCGTCGAGCCGCTCATGAAGTGTCTTGCCGGCCGCTTTGAGGTCGGCTGCAAGCTGAGCCATCAGAAGACAGGCCACGGCCCCGTCTTTGTCTCTTGCGTAGGTACCGATCAGATAGCCGTGGGATTCCTCGGTTCCAAAGACGAAACCTTCGGGTCCGCAAGCGTCGATCAGACCTGCGATCCACTTGAACCCCACATGGATGTTTCCCTCGCATCGGACACCTTGCGACTCGGCGACAGATCGCGTCAACTCGGTGGTGACCAGGGTTTTGATCACATAAGCATCTTTGGGAAGGTCGCCAGCTTGCTTGCGTTTCGAGATGACGTAGTCGGTCAGGAGCACACCGAGCTGGTTCCCATTGATCGTAGCCCAAGGGCTATCGGGTTGGAGGCTTATCGGGCAGGAGCAGCCCATCCGATCGCAATCCGGATCGGTGGCCAAGGCGATATCGGCCTGGATGCTCTTAGCGTGTTGGACCATGGCGTCGAAGACGGCGGGGTTTTCCGGGTTGCTAACGTGCCCCGGGACATTCGGGAAATCGCCGTCGGGGGTCGCATGAGGGCCATACTCAAAAACTTGCGAAAAACCCGCCGCTCGGAGCAGTTCCGGAACGACAAATCCTCCGACGCCATGCAGGGGTGAGTAGACGATTTTGGCATCGCGAGAGCCGGCCCAGGCGAACTTCAGCGTGGCACTTTGGAATTTTTCATCGATCTCTTGCGTGACAAACCTCACCTTGCCTTCCGCGACGGCTTGGTCGAAATCCACCCGATGGATTTGCTCGACCTGCATGACCCCGTCGATGATTTTTTCGTCATGGGGTGGCAGCACCTGCCCACCGGTCGACCAGTAGACTTTCACTGCATTGTCGCTCGGAGGGTTGTGCGATGCGGTCACCATGATGCCACAACTGCAGCCAAAATGCCTCACTGCATAGGACAGTTGAGGCGTTGCCCGGTATCCATCGAGGAACACGACTTGAAATCCGTTGGCTACCATGATCGAGGCGCACAGTTCAGCGAAATGCCGGGAACGGTGCCGTGTATCGTAAGCGATCGCGCAGGAGAGTTGGCCCGGATTCGGTTGGCTCAAAATGTAGTCCGCAAGCCCCTGGGCGCTTTCACCGATGGTTCGATCGTTGATCGCATTCGATCCGATAGGGTACATCCGGCCTCGCCTCCCTCCGGTACCAAAGGGGATGACTGTCCAGAAAACATCGTCGAGTTTTTTCCAGTCCTGACGCTCGATGTGGGCGATCAACTCACCTCGATATTCGAGGTATCGGGGTTGTGATAGCCAATCGGCGATATTTTTGGCCGCCGCTGGAGTAATTTTTCCTTGGGCCTCGGCAGACTCAACGGCGGTCAAATAGGGGTCCATAGACGATGTCTCAGTAGCTAGACTAATTGGAATGGCGATTCGATCCGGGGCTTCACCGGGCGGATCGAAAGCGAAAATGTCGCTTAAATCCTTGCAAACGTCAACGGCGGAATAGATTTCCCAATCGGCATTCTCGGGGTTCGACTGGGTAGGGAAGGTTGGATTCTAACGGCACGATAACGCCGACTTTGCCGGGTAGCGGTTTAATTGTGGGACACTCTGGAACTTTACGCCGACGAAGGGAATCATACGTCTCGGTCTGTTTTGTTGACAGCCAAGACCCTCCAACTAGGATGGAGGCCGCCTTTCGACGGCAAATGCCGTGTGATCGGATCTGCTGGTGGCGGTCCCTCCCGTGTGGTGAGAGCGTTGCGGCGTCGAGGGCGTACTGACAATTCCTTATCGTTCCTCAGTCGGGGATCCCATAGTGAAGTCGAACAAGCCAACTACTCAGAAGAATCAACCGAACAAGCGGGCTTTGAAAAAGGCGCCGAAACGGGCTCGCCTGTTTGAGCTTCTGGAACGCCGGGAACTCATGGCCGGTGACTTCTCGCCTTCGGTGGAGAGTCTCCTTTCCCGGATGTATTTTCGGAACGAAGAGGCCTACACCCGTGCCGGAACGGTCATGTCGGGTGGAGGCACTGGTAGCACCGGAGGCACTGGCGGTATTGGCTCGGGGGAAACCAACAACCCGTTGGCGATCAGCGAGTTGGAGCCGAACAACTTCGTCGCTCGCGCCCAACTCTTACCCCTTTCTGCTTCGCAACCGGTGAACGTCTCTGGGACGTTTAGTGCGCTGACCGATGAAGATTATTTCGCGTTGGACTTGAGGAAGGGTGATATCCTAGATACTCGATTGGTGGGAGTTCCTGGCACGCGACCTACGCTGGCACTCCTAGACGCTAACACCCAAGAGCTACTTTTTGCTCAAGGCCGTTTCCTTGGCGGGACCGCGTACCCTCCTTCCTCGCCATTGTACAAAGACGGTTTAACGACCTTGCCATATGTGATCGCGACGAGCGGTCGTTATTACTTGAGAGTTGCCGACGGTGTTGGTTCTTACGTTTTGAACCTGCGAGTCCAACGCTCGACGTTTGAGGCCGAACCCATTGGCACCCAGCAAACGTTGTACATCGATTTCGATGGCTCGCTGACCCGAGCGGAAACGCTCAACTTGACGGCTTTGGGTGTTCCTGCCGGAACCTTGCGTATTCCACCGTTGTCTCGCTATATGCCCCAATTGGGTCTGACAGCAGCCGATGCCCCCGCCGTGGCTCGCAACACGATGGCTCGAGTCGAGCAAAAGCTGCGCACATCGCTTGCGGCTCGCTCGAACAACGGGTTCTACGGGGCTACAGGCAACCCCGGTGAGTTCAACGTGCGGCTTGTTTCAAGCTTCGATTCGCCGGATCTTTGGGGCCAGCCGAACGTCTCGAGAGTGCTCGTTGGAGGTACGCAGACGGAAATCGGTCTCGACCCAGACACAGGCCTTCTAGGGATCGCTCAGTCGGTCGACGTCGGGAACTTCGGCCGCGAAGAGAGCGGCTTGGTGATGGTCGATATCCTGATCGCCGACTCGATGGATCCTGCACTGGTTCCTATAGCCGGAAACGTATCGAGATCGGATTTGTTTGCGGAACTTTTGTCGATGGTTATCGCCCACGAAGCAGGCCATTTTTTGGGTGGTGTTCACCAAGACCCCAACAATCTTCAGTATGGGATCATGGATCAGTTCTATGACCCCGCCATTGTTTCTGGTGCCGGTCGCGATGGAATCTTCGGCAACCGTGACGACGAACCGCTATTCTTCAGCGTCGACGAGTTCTCCCCGACCGCTGGGGTTCCCTTCGGCGGTGGAGTCAATGACAGCGCCAACATGCTGGCCTTCGGCATGTCGACTGGAACCGTTGGCGGAACGGTAACTGGCACCGTCTACAGCGACATCAACAGAAACTCCCGCCAAGACGCTGGCGAAATTGGACTCGCCGGATGGCAGGTCTTTATCGACTCGAACAACAACGCGGTCTTAGATGTTGGAGAACCTCGGGCAACTTCGGATGCGTCCGGACGGTATACCCTACGCTCTGCAAGCGGTACTCAAGTTGTCCGCGTTGTGCGACCTGCAGGTTGGCTCGCATCGACTTCCGCAGAGGAATCCAAGTCCGTTGCGGTGACGCTCGGCGGCACGATCACGGCCAACTTTGGATCCTTCGCTCCTTCGGGTAGTTCGACCGGCTTCAAATGGCTCGACATCAACGGCGATGGAATTCGCGATGCGAGCGAACCAGGACTCGCAGGTGTTTACATTTACCTCGACCTCGATGGTGACGCTCGCCCCGATGTGGGAGAACCTGCCTCGATCACCAAAGCCGATGGGTCTTACGTTCTTAACCCACCGGTGGCTGGAACCTACACGATCCGCGAAGTGGTCGACCCAGGCTACGTCCAAACATTCCCTCTGGGCGGTTTCCACACCGTGACCTACAACGGTTCGACCCCCCTGGGCGGTTTTGACTTCGGCAACCGAGAATCCTCCGACTGGGGCGATGCTCCGACACCTTATGCGACTCTGCGTGCCAACAACGGAGCCTCGGCCGGTCAACTCGACGGGTTCCGACTCGGTGCGAATTGGGACGCGGAAATCGATGGACGCCCCACCTCGGGCGCCAATGGCGATGATACCAACGGTCCTTTGAACACAACGGGCGCTGTCATCAATGATGAAGATGGTGTGACCCTTCTGACCCCGCTGGTACGCGGCGACACTCAAAATATCATCCGCATCAACGTTACCAACACCGCAGGTGCGGGTGCGTTCGTCCAAGGCTGGATCGATTTCAATGGCAACGGCGTATGGGGTGATGCTGGCGAGCAAATCGTCACGAACCTTGCCGCTGTTCCTGGCAACAATTTGGTGACTTTCACCGTCCCTGCCAACGCGGTCAGCACCGGCTTTGCTCGCTTCCGCCTCTCGCAAACCCGCGATGTAGGACCCACGGGCCGAACTGCCGCTGGGGAAGTCGAAGATTACGTTTACACGATCAACAATGGCCCGCGGACCATCCTGCAAAACGACAGCTTCACAGTCGCTCGAAACAGCACCGCTAACATTTTTGATGTCCTCGCCAACGACTTCCTTCCCCCGAACGATCCGGTGACGGCTGTTCTGCCAGGCCCATCGGCCCAAGGTGGTTCGATCTCGGTCGGGCCGAGCAACACGCTCAGATATACCCCACCACGCGGCTTTTTCGGACAAGACACCTTCACTTACACGGTCGTCTTTGCCTCGGGCAAACGGGAAACCGCAACGGTCACCGTCGGCGTTACCTTGCAGTTTACCGACCCGGTCGCCGTCGATGATTCCTTCGATCTTCCGACCAACTCGGTCTCCTTCCCGCTCAATGTCCTTCTCAATGACATCGAGGGGGCCGGTGGATCGCTGGTCGTTACGAGCTTCACCAACCCCGATAAGGGTGGATCGCTCTCGATCGGATCCGGCGGCCTGAGTATCCGATACACCCCTCGACGCGGATTCGGTGGCACCGAATCGTTTACTTACACCGTCATCGACGGCCAGGGCAAATCGTCGACGGCTCGAGTGACCGTCCATACCCTCGAAGGCGACCGGCTCGATGACAACGTCGAGTTCAGCTTCGGCTTCCGAGATATGGCCGGAAACACGGTCACCAGCGTGACCCAAGGGGACCAATTCCAAGTCTACGTCTACGCCTACGACCTGCGTCCCGAACGCGGTGCTGGACAAACCCCGCCGACCTCGGTCCAAAACCCCGGAGTCTACGCAGCTTACTTGGACATGCTCTACAACGCCAACATCGTCCTACCATCGAGCCCAGGTGTGAACAACAACCTGGACTTCGCCAACAACCCAATCGTTCCCTACACCAGTGGAGTTTCCGGATCGGCTTCGATCCCGGGTGTGATCCGATCGCTCGGCGCGTTCACCGGTGCTGAAAAGCCACCGTTTAGCTTCGCCGATCCATCGCTCATGACGATCCTGACCTTCACGGCCCGCTCGGCTGGTCTGGCTGAATTTGTTGGCGACCCTGCCAATGATTCGCCAAACACCGACGTCGTGTTGTTCAATCCTCCGAACGCTCCGGTACCTCTCGAACAAGTTCGCTACCTGCGTTCGAGCATCGAAGTCGTACCTCGTGGAACCGAACTGCCGTTTGCCGTCGATGATAGCACCGCTGTCCTGTTGCTCAACAGCACCTCGTTTATCAACGTGCTTGCTAACGACATCGTCGGAACCTCCGGTCCTCTTCGAATCACATCGGTCACCCAACCGGTCAACGGTGTCGTATCGATCGACAACCGAGGAACGACCAACCCGTCGGACGATCGAATTCAATTCGTTCCGTTTACGAGTTCCCTCGGCTTCTCCGATCAGTTCACCTACACGATCGCCGACACCCGAGGCTTCACCTCGACGGCAACGGTGACTCTCAAGGTCGGAGACACGACCCTTGACGACAGGATGAAAATCCAGCTCAAGGCGTTTGACCTCAACGGCCAGCCGATCTCGTCGATCACCGTCGGAAGCCAGTTCGAACTGCGTGGATATGTCCAAGACTTGCGATTCCCCAACACCCAAAGCGGGGTCTTTGCAGCCTACCAAGACATCCTCTACGACAGGAATCTGGTGAACGTCCAAACGTCTCCGAGCGGACTTGGATTCCAAATTGAATTCGCTGCCGGCCCGAACGGTTACAGCAATGGCAAGTCAGGCGATATCCGTATTCCAGGTCTGATCAATGAGGTCGGTTCGTTCCAAGATTCCGCCTCGCCACTTGGAACCTCGGAACTGCTCCAGTTCAGCATCCGAATGCGAGCCAACACTCCTGGTACGGCTCGATTCATCGCCGATCCGGCGGACATCAGCCCGTTCCATGACTCGTTGCTCTACAGTGATCCTCGCAACAAGGTCCCTTATAGCCAAATCAGCTACATACCAGCCGAGCTGTCCATCATCGGTGGTTCAGGTTCCGGCGGCGGTGAGGGGAACACCAACCCCTACGACCGATTCGACGTCAACGACGACGGATTCGTCTCCCCGATCGATGCGCTGATCTTGGTCAACAAAGTCAACAGCAATGGTGGCGGGGCACTCGGTAGCGGCGGAGGCGAAGGCGAATCGTCAGGCGAACGATTCTACGTCGACGTCAACGAAGACGGTTTCCTCTCCCCTCTCGATATCCTTTGGGTGGTCAACCGAATCAACGGCAGCAACGCCGGTGGTGAAGGTGAGAGCCCCATGCAAGCAGCCCCAGCGATCGAGGTTTCGACCAGCGATCCCGGAACGCTTGTCGATATCCCCTTGGCAGCACCCTCCAACTGGGTCTCGCGTCCTAAGACCCCGGCTTGGGTTGCCAACTCCAACGTCAACACCTCCGATGTCGACGACTTGCTGGCCGCTTACAGCGCCGAAGAAGACCAAGACCAAACGGTCGATGGACTGGTCGACGACCTGTTCGCCAACGGCTTGATCTAAGCGTCGAGAATCGGCAGACGATACGATAAAAAAACCGGCTGGTTTGCCGCTAAACCAGCCGGTTTTTTGTTTTCCAATCCGACTCCGAAACCCCTACTCTCCAACATGACCGATACTCTAAGATGACCCGACAGCGTGGCTACGTCGATCTGCAAATCAACGGTATCGGAGGAATCGACTTCAACGAGTCGAACCTCTCAGCCTTGTCCTGGGAGCGAGCCCTTGAATGGCTCGCTCAAGACGGAACAACCGAATTCCTGCCGACGCTCATCACCGATAGCGTCGATTCGCTCTGTTTAAAACTTGCGAATCTTTCAAGTCTGTGCGAAGCGAGCATTCAAAAGCCACTCGGCTCTAGCAAAGCCGTCGGGATCCATCTTGAGGGTCCTTTTCTTAGTGACCAGGTTGGCTATATCGGGGCCCATCCGAAGCAACACGCCAGGCCTCTGGAGTTGGATACTCTGAAACGGCTTGTCGATGCTGCCAACGGATGGATCCGTTTGGTGACGTTGGCTCCGGAATGCGACCCGAAGGGCCGAGGCATCGAGTATCTAGCACAAGAGGATATTCTGATCGCCGCAGGACACTGCAACCCATCGATCGATCAACTTCGATGCGCGATCGACTCGGGACTGAGTCTCTTTACCCATCTGGGGAACGCTTGCCCAGCGTCGATCCCTAGGCACGAGAATATCATCCACCGAGTCTTGGCGCTGCGAGACTCCCTTCGCGTCACCCTGATCGCTGATGGATTCCATCTGCCTCTTTGGTTGCTCGATAGCTGGGTCGATTGGTTCGGAGAGGATCGCGTGGCGATTGTCTCCGATGCGATCAGCGCCGCGGGTCTAGCTCCAGGCATCTACCAGCTGGGCGCGCAAAAGGTCGCCGTTGGTGCAGACGGAGTTCCTCGAAGCGCCGACCAAACGCACTTCGTAGGGTCGGGGGCCACGCTCGGTCGTATGCGGAATCTCTGCGAATCGCAGCTTTCCTGGTCTTCCGAGCGGATCGATAAATTGTTCAAAACCAATGCTGCACAGTGGTTAGGACTCCCATCGGACTGACCCCCTAGCGGTTGGTTTTTGTAATGCCCGGGGCCAGGCTCTAATGGCACTGACTTTAGTGCGTAAGCCACCGGTCCGATCGCCACACGCCGCAGGCGCGCCCCCGTGAGCCGCCTAGCGTCCTCGAAAACCGCCCAAGATTTGGGCCGAACGGTTCGCCTAGGGCGAACGATCCAATGCTCCCGTCGCGCAAGCGTACCCAGGGCGGCGCTTCGCTCTGCCCTGGGCTATCTCCTTTTGCCCCTTTGGGGCGGACGGATCGATCCCAGCCCCCCCGGGCTTCCCCTGGACTTCCCCTGGCAGCCTTCGGGGGATTTCCTTCCCTTTGGACAGCTTTGACGCGCTGCATTCTCACTTTGGATCCTCTACAATCTTTGGACAGGCCGATATTCAAGACTCGACGTCCAACGATTTTCCCACCACCTAAACCGCCTCGAAGAAGGATCCTTGCAATGAGCTCGTTGTCCCGCCGCCGTTTCCTCGAACAATCGATGTTCACCACCGCTGCTGCTTTGGCGATCCAAGCCCAAAGAGCGCAAGCCACCGAGCCGGTTCAACAACCCCCATCGATCGGTCCCAACGATACGATTCAGGTCGCAGTCATCGGTGCGGGTGGCCGGGGCCAATCTCACATCGACGGCTTTGCCGGAAAAAGTGGATCGGTCGTCACGCATATCTGCGATTGCGACGAACGAGCCGGCCAACGTAGCTGCGATAAAGCAGCCGAAAAACAGGGCGGCAAAAAGCCTGTCTGGGTCAAAGACGTTCGCAAGCTTCTCGAAGACAAATCGATCAATGCCGTGAGCATCGCCACCCCGAATCATTGGCACTCCCTGGGTGCCATTTGGGCCATCCAAGCCGGCAAGGATGTTTACGTCGAGAAACCTGTTTCCCACAATGTTCTCGAAGGTCGACGGGTGGTCCAAGCAGCCCGCAAGCATCAGCGGATGGTGCAA
>Ga0209985_10002628_pt1 | contig 16067 bp, 13 predicted proteins | sample NOAtaG_FD_187305 | JGI IMG/M metagenome (GOLD analysis project Ga0209985, IMG submission 187305) | Freshwater lake microbial communities from Lake Erie, under a cyanobacterial bloom - NOAA_Erie_Diel6S_1000h metaG (SPAdes) (version 2) | ecosystem: Environmental > Aquatic > Freshwater > Lake ...
TCTGCAATTAAACCCACTACAAAACCAAGTATCAAAGAAGCTACAAGGTTGGCTACAAACGTTGCCCACGGCCATTGACTTTTATTAGCCGGAAAAACAAAAGTTAAAGCATAACGCGATATACTGCCCAATCCTCCTCCAATAAAAACCAACAGAAAATTCTTCATTTGTACTGCTGTATTAAGTTTAACATCACCTGAAAAGTTTTTTCTTTAAAGGCAGAAATGTTTTCGTTAAAAGCAGAAGGGTAAAGAGGCTCACCAAAAATTACTTTTATCTTACCCGGACTTTTAATTTTTAACTGGCCGGGTTTCATTAAATCGGCTGCACCCATTATCACCATCGGAACAATAGGTGTGTTGGTTTCGAAACTCATTCTAAACGCACCATCCTTAAAGGGTTGTAACAAATTAGTTGTTCTGTTTTGTGTGCCTTCTACAAAAATTAAAGCAGAAATTTTTTGTCTTAGAATGTCAATTGTTTGTTGCAAACTTTTTTTTCTGCTTTCAGCATTTCCTCTGTCCACTAAAATACACGCAGATGATACTACCCACCCAAAAACAGGAATACGTGAAAGTTCTTTTTTTGCGATAGGACGAAACTCTCCGGGTATCATAAGCCTAACTCCCGGGGCATCTAAAAAAGATGTATGGTTACATGCAAAAATGTACGATGTGTTTTTGTTTACTTTTTCTCTGCCAATTAACTGATATTTTATTTGCGTTAGAACCGAAAAAATTTTCGCCCATAACCACAAAGCTTTATAGCCAATAAAACTAATCCGTGTACCAGCTAATAAAGGAATAATTACAAATGGTAACAAGGTTAGCATACAAGCAATAAAAACAAGTAAAGCCCAAGCAGTAAAAAACCAACTGCCTATTTCGCGCAGAAATTTCATTTTTTTTCTTCCAATAATTTTAGAATGGCCATATACTCATCGCGCAGTTTAGCAGCTTGCATAAATTCTAATTCTTTAGCGGCTTTTTCCATGGCTTTGCGTGTGCGGTCGGCCATTTTTTGTAATTCTTCTTTACTTAAAAATGCCGCAACAGGATCTGCCGCTAAAGTGCTTTCTTCATTTTCGATATAGTAATTTTTTGCCGAACGTTTAGAGTCGGCCACTTTCGTTTGTCCTAAAATTGAGTCTTTAGATTTTAATACTGTTTTAGGTACAATACCGTTGGCCTCGTTATACTCTAATTGAATTTTTCTTCTTCTGTTTGTTTCATCAATTGCTGTTTGCATGCTTTCTGTAATAGAATCGGCATACATAATTACACGACCATTTACATTACGCGCAGCGCGACCTATCGTTTGTACAAGCGAGCGTTGGTTGCGCAAGAATCCTTCTTTATCGGCATCCATAATGGCCACGAGCGATACTTCGGGTAAATCCAACCCTTCGCGTAATAAATTTACACCCACTAAAACATCGAAAACACCTAATCTTAATTCGCGTAAAATTTCAACACGATCGAGTGTGCTTACTTCCGAATGGATGTATCTACATTTTACGCCAACTCTGTCGAAGTATTTGGTAAGTTCTTCTGCCATTCTTTTGGTTAGAGTTGTTACCAAAACACGTTCTTGTTTTTTTACGCGTTCATCAATTTCTTCCAGCAAATCATCAATTTGTTTTTTACTAGGGCGCACATCAATCAATGGGTCGAGTAATCCGGTAGGTCTGATAATCTGTTCTACCACAATTCCGTCTGATCTGCGTAATTCGTACTCAGCAGGAGTTGCGCTCACATAAATCGTTTGGCGCATTAACTCTTCAAACTCATTAAACGTGAGCGGACGATTATCTAATGCTGAAGGCAATCTAAAACCGTAGTCAACCAAATTCACTTTTCTTGACCGATCACCTCCCCACATGGCGCGCACTTGTGGCACTGTAACATGGCTTTCATCTATCACCATTAAAAAATCATCGGGGAAATAATCAATCAAACAAAAAGGTCGTTGGCCAACTTTTCTTCTATCAAAATAGCGTGAGTAATTTTCTATGCCCGAGCAATATCCTAACTCACGCATCATTTCAATATCAAACTCTGTTCTTTCTTTTAAACGTTTGGCTTCTAAATGTCTTTTCTCTCCTTCGAACATTTGTATTTGTAAAACCAAATCGTCTTGAATTTCTCTGATGGCCTGGTGTAAAGATTCTTTTCCAGTTACAAAAAGATTGGCAGGGAAAATGGTGACGACCTTTTCGTCTGATAATTTTTTTCCACTAATAGGATCTATTCTTTGGATAGATTCGATTTCATCTCCCCAAAAATAAAAACGCAAAGCGTAATCTGCGTAAGCTAGAAATACATCTACAGTGTCGCCTTTCACGCGAAAGGTTCCGCGTTTAAATTCTGCTTCGGTGCGGTTGTATAAAATATCAACTAAGGCAAAGAGCAATCTGTTTCGGGCAATGGTTTCGCCTGCACGTAAGCGAATTATATTTTTACCAAATTCATCCGGATTACCAATACCATATATACACGATACAGATGCAACAACTATTACATCTCTTCTTCCGGTTAATAAGGAAGATGTTGCGCTTAATCGTAACTTTTCTATCTCTTCATTAATCGATAAATCTTTTTCTATGTATAAGCCCGATGTTGGAATGAAAGCTTCAGGCTGGTAGTAATCGTAATATGAAATGAAATATTCTACAGCGTTATCGGGGAAGAATTGTTTAAACTCGCCATACAACTGCGCTGCTAGTGTTTTGTTATGACTTAGAATTAGTGTTGGTCTTTGTGTTTGAGCAATAACATTGGCAATGGTAAACGTTTTTCCTGAACCTGTAACACCAAGTAAGGTTTGGTGTTGTTCGCCTCTTTCTACGCCATTTACTAATTGTTCAATGGCTTTGGGTTGGTCACCGGTTGGTTGGTATTCGCTTGTTAATTTAAATTCCAAAGCTGAGTATTTTAGATAGAAATTTACGCAATGGTGTGGACTCGTCCTAAAAAAGAAAAACCGGAGTTTAGCTCCGGTCTATTTTTAGCTGTTCCAAATCTCCCAGGATTTTTCTGCTTGTATGTGCAGCATTTCTAAACCATTTTTAATTAACGCTCCGTGCATTTCTGCTTTTTGCAGAAAAACTGTGCGGGCCGGATTATAAATTAAATCATATACGAAATGGTCTTTACCGATATGTTCGAAACTAATGGGTGCCATTGTTTCGGTATTAGGATGCATACCTTGTGGGGTGGTGTTGATGATAAGATTTGATTCTTTAATAATTTTTTTATCGGCATTGATTTGTTCGTAGGTAAAGTCTGCTTTTCCTTCTTCTCGCGATACAAGTTTATAAGGTATTTTAAGTGTGCTTAGTGCTTGCTTTACTGCTTTAGACGAACCTCCTGTTCCTAAAACCAATGCATTAAACTTTACTTCACTTGGCAACCAACGTTCTACTGTTTCTAAAAAAGCGGCAGCATCTGTATTATACCCTGTTAATTTGCCGTCTTTAATTTTAATTACATTAACGGCACCAATTTGTTTAGCCGCCTGGTCGATATCATCTAAAAATTTTATGACTTGTTCCTTATAGGGTAACGTTACATTTAAACCGCAAAGTCCTTTTGTATCGGCCAACAGATTACTCAATTCATCTATTTTATGTAACTGAAACAATTCATAGTGGTGATCGCGCAAACCGTCTCTAAAAAATTTCTCATCGAAATAATTTTTTGAGAAGGAGTGGCCAACAGCTGCGCCAATTAATCCAAATACCTTTTCCATGTTACTTCATTTTAAGTCTAGTTGCTACTCGTTCAATTAAAACCACTATAAAAATTCCAAGAGCCATCATTAAAATAGACTGCAAGATGAGGGGATCGTTTCCTTTTGTTACTTCGAAATATCTGTGTGGCAAAATACTTCTGTCGAATACTGCTATTTGTTCGCCTTTGCTGTTGGTGGCATATTCTAATACTTCGCGCCAGGGCCAAACTTTATTTAGCGAGCCTAGCATAAAACCTGCGAGTACTGCAATAGTTACTGCATGATAATGTTTAAGTACCCAGCTTAACAATCTTGAAAAGGATAAGATACCAACTAAACATCCGCTTACAAAAACCAACACTACCGGGATATCAAAGTTAATTAATGCCGTTATCATGTATTGGTATTTTCCAATCAACAATAAAATAAAGGCTCCGGAAATGCCGGGTAAAATCATGGCGCAGATAGCTATAGCCCCGCTAAAAAAAATAAAAGGTAAATGCGTTGGACTTTCAGTGGGTGTAACTACAGTGATATAATATGCTACCGCAATTCCACTGGCAAAACCAAATAATGATTGCCATGTCCAGTGTTTAATTTCACGCAATACTAATGGCGCTGAGATTAATATCAATCCAAAAAAGAATGACCAAATGAGAATAGGGTATGTCTTCAACAAAAAGACCATCAGCTTTGCCAAAGACAATAAACTTGTAACAAGCCCTGCAATAAGGGTTAGTAAAAATTTACCATTGATTGCAGCCCAGAATTCTTTTATTCGAAATCGAAATAAAAGTTTTAAAGCATCGGTGTTTACTTTATTGATAGAAGCTAACAATTCATCGTAAATGCCGGTAATAAAGGCAACTGTGCCTCCCGATACTCCGGGAATTACATCGGCAGCGCCCATGGCTATGCCTTTGCTATATAAAAGAACGTAGTCTGAAAACTTCTTCACAACTTTTTTTATTCTACCTCGAAAGGTGGTGTTGTATTCGATTTTTTTCTTTCTATTCCTAAAAAGTGAAGGAACGTATCGCCCCGTAATCCTAAGCGAATGGTTTCTAAAGGAATTACTTCATTTGGTGCAATGTTGCCTAAGTTTACATTGGCACCTAATAACTTAATAAACCAAACTTGTTGTGCTTTTTGAGGCGCCTCCCAAATAATTTTTTCGAAAGGAATTTTAGTTAGAATTTCCTGCACTAAGCCAGAGCGTACTTCGCCTGTTGATCGAAATAAACCCACATTTCCACCTTCGCGTGCTTCGCCTATTACTTTCCATGCGCCTGCATCTAATTCTTTTTGCATGAGTTCGATCCACTGATAAGGTGGAATGATTTTATCTGCGTCTTTAGACCCTACTTCAGACAGTACAGTTACTTGGGAAGAAAGTTTGCTGATATAGTCGCACTTTTTATCGTGATCTAAATCGATAGAGCCATCCGATACTTCGGCAAATTTCATATCGAACTTATCGAGTACTCTGCGGTAGTCGTCAAACTGATCGCGTATAATAAAGGCTTCGAAAAGTGTTCCTCCGAAATAGCAGGGTAGGCCTGCATCGCGGTATACTTTTAGTTTCTCTTTCAGATTAGGAGTTACGTAAGATGTGGCCCACCCAAGTTTTACGATGTCCACATGATCGGCACAAACCGATACGAAATCTTCTGCTTCGCGCACGCTAAGTCCTTTGTCCATGGCCATAGTAAAGCCATATTGCCTGGGCTTTCGGGTACGCTCAGGAAGGTTTTTTAAATCGTAGTTCATTTATTGTTTTCTTTTCTAAACTGTTCGATGATCTTATAGAGTGCTTTCTGGGTTTCTAATTGCGGAAAGAACTCGAAGAGGGTAAGGTGACCATCGAAGTCCAAAATTAATGCATTTTCCAGATAATTGAAGGCTTCTTTAAATTTACCTGAGTTTATTAAGTACACCGTCATGCGGTAATAGAGTTCGGCATCGTCTGGTATATGATCGAATCCATCGGTGAGGATGTCTATAGCCTTTTCGTATTCTCCCTGATCGAAGTAAATAAAAGACCAATTGAGCCAAATTTCTTTATCAAGGGGATCGAGTTTGGATGCTTCTTCGTATGCTTCCAGGCTTCTGGGTATGTGCCCAACTTTAAAATCGGAGTGGGCAACGGCTTTCCAGTATTCTACATTTTCGGTATGAAGTTTTAGAGCCTTGGTGTAATGGTGGTTGGCTTCGCTCCATTTTTCCATTTTTTCAAGGCATACGCCACAGCCAAACCAGGCTTCATCGTATAGGGTATCTAGTTTGGTAGATTTTTGATAATATTTAAGTCCTAATTCGTATTGTTCCATGCTTTCGTAGGCAGCACCTATGCAGCAGTATACTTCGGGACTGGGCCCTTCTAATTCTATTGTTTTTAAGAAAGATTCTAATGCTTTGGTATAGACGCCCAGATTCATAAACGTGTTGCCTGTATTAAAATAGGCAGAGGCAAAGGTTTCATCTATAGCAATGGCAAAATCATATGCTTCCAACGCTTCGTTAAATCTTTCGAGTTTGTTATACACTATACCCAGATTATACCAGGCTGCGGCCGAGTAAGGATCTTCATCAATAAACTTTTTATAGTATTCAATGCTTCCTTCTAACTGCCCCGATACATCTAAACAGAATGCGAGTTCGTATAAAGCGCCTTCGTGGTTTAGGTTTAATTCTATGGCTTGTTTATAGGCTTCTATTGCTTCTTCGTAACGTTCTAAACTTTGATAGGCAAGCCCCAGGTTATAGTATACTTCATCTTTATCTTCGGCTAACAACAAGGCTTTTTCGTAGCAGGCAATGGCTTCGTTGTGGCGGGCTTGTAGCGAATAAATTGAGCCTTTGGTTAAAAGTACTTCAGGATCGTTCGGTTGAATGTTTTCTATATCAGAAAGTATCTCGAGAGCTTCTTCGTGTTCGCCCAGGTTTGATAGAATTTGTGCTTTCACTATTTTCATTTCAGATGAAAACGGAAACTGCACAATTGCCAAATGGCAAGCATGCAAAGCTTTGTTATTTTTACCTCTGAATAAATAATAATCGATGATTTCGTGATAATCCTCCAGATCGAAATAAACCTGATCTTTCTTGCGCAGATTTTCTTCGTACTTTTTGATTAGTTCGTTCTCCTCTTCCCGCTTGCGAAATTCTTTTGCCATGTGTTAAGCGTTTGCAAAAGTTAATAAATACAATTGCAAATGTAGGCTGATATTATCACTTTTTATTTTCAAATTTTTTCCTATACTCCGCACAACACCATTGAATGGTAGCATCAATCGGTTGAAACTCGTAGTGCAGGGTTTGCTTTATTTTTGTGTTGATGTAGGTGTATTTTTTTCCGGCCAGATTTGCGGTGTGTTTTGTAATTAAAGGTTTACTACCAGTAAAAAATGCGCGAATGGCTTCTAGTTTGGCTACTACCTGAAGCCAACGTTTAGAAACTTTTATTGTGGGAGCTTTTTTATTCCATTGGTTGGCTACTTTGTTAAAAAAATCCTGATAGGAAATTACCTCATTACTCAATATGTAGCGTTCACCAAAGGCAGCATGGTTATCTACTAAAAGGCGTACAGCAGTGGCAACATCGCGTACATCTATCGTGTTGATGGTTCCTTCGGTAAAAAATTTTTTCTCCTTCCACACATACCCAAAAAGTTGGGCACTGCTTTTATCAAAGTCGGTGGGGGCCAAAATTACAGATGGGTTAAGTATAATTGTGTTGAGACCTTCTTCGCTTCCTCGCCAAACTTCTAACTCTGCTTCGTATTTACTTTGGGCGTAGTCCGATACGGTGGGGTCGTTTGTCCATTTGGCGGATTCATCTATTTTTTGACTGTCGGTACTTTTTCCTAATGCTGCAACAGAACTTATGTGTACCAATGTGGGTATATGAAGGTGTAAACAAGCGTTTACCACATGTTGCGTTCCTGTAACGTTTACTTTGCGCATCAGGGCTTTATCTGTAGGCAAGTAAGAAACTACTGCTGCAGTATGGATTACTACTTCGCTGCCTGCCAGAGCTTCTTCGAGGCTGGTGTAATCATTTACATCGGCAAAAACGATTTCTATTTTGTTTCGAATTTCCTGTAGTTCGGCCAACGATGAAGTAGAACGCACAAGGGCACGTACTTTTTTGCCATGTGCTACTAATTCTTTCACAATGTAGCTTCCGGCTAATCCGTTTGCGCCTGTTACCGTAATCATACTTTTTGGGTTAGATGGAATAATTAAGCAAAGGTAAAGCAAGCGCTTTTTCGTAATAGCGTGTTTTTCTTGCTTTTATTAACAGGTCGAACTGTGCTTTGTTGTGGCAATCGCTACCTAAAATGTGTACCATGCCTCTGTCAATTAGTTCGCGTGCGGTGCGTTCTGCAGCGGGGCCGTATGCGCCAGCAAGCGAAACAGAATTAAGTTGAAATAAAATACCGCGCTGCTGTAAATCTTCTATGCGCGCCATGTTTTTTTGTAAGTATAAATACCTTTCGGGATGGGCCAATACCGGGTTGTATTTTCTTGATTTTATTTTAAAAATGATTTCGTTTAAGATGAGGGGTTCTGCAAAGAAGTTAGTTTCGATAAGCAAGTAGTTGCCGCCAAATGGCAGCAGGGTTTCGTTGGTATTAAATTGTGAAATAAACCAGTCATCGAGGTTGTACTCGGCAGTGGCAATAACTTCTAGAGTTATGCCTGCCTGTACTAATGCATCGGTAAGTTTTTGATGTTGCTGAGTTATACTTTTTGCTGTGTTTCGGTAAAGTTCGTGTACGTGCGGACTTGTTATAAGTCGAGTATATCCTAAGTCTTGAAAACATTTTATTAGTTCGATGCTTTCAGTTGTTGTGCGTACGCCATCGTCTAACCCGGGCAGCAGATGCGAATGAATATCCGTTAACAACGGAGGTATATACGTGTTTTCTGTTTTTCGTTTAAACCAATGCCACATTGCCATTAGCTTTTACTAAACTTATACCAGGGTTTGCTAATTTTTTCTTCGTGATAATACCCATATCCGTACGATTCGGCCGTATCAGGTAATGCGTTTAATACAGCAGTAAGATTTTTGATTTGATGTAGTTTGCGTACTCTTTCCAGGTTATATAAAAATTCTTTTTTAGAATAATTTGCCCGAAACAAATAGATAGATATGTCGGATTGTTTCATAGCCATAATGCCATCGGTAACAATTCCAACCGGTGGAGTGTCCATAATCACGAAATCGTAGGCAGCCCTAAATTCTTCTACTAGTTTGTGGAAGGCACCATTAACCAATAATTCCGATGGGTTAGGCGGATGCGGGCCGGCCGGGATCACGTCAAAATTTTCTATGCTGCTTTTCTGTATGCATTCCTGCCAGGTTGCCTGATTAATTAGAACAGAACTGATTCCTTTTCCTGCATTGTTAAAAGGAAAGGGTTGGTCGTCTTTAGGTTTGCGCATATCTAAATCTAACAAAAGCACGCGTTTGTTAGATAAAGCAATTACGGCACCCAGGTTACGCGCTACAAAAGATTTTCCTTCTCCCGAAACGGTTGAGGTAACAGAGATTACTTTAGTTTTAGCATCAACAGAAAAGAAATCGAGATTGGTTCTTAACGTTCGTATGGCTTCGCTTACCATAGATCGCGAGTGGTTTAGAACAGGGAGGCCATCTTTTTTGAAATAACGGAAAGATGGAATAATACCCAATATGGTTACTTCTGAATTTTTCTCTAGTTCGTGTATGCTGGTAATTTTATCATCTAATACATACAGCAGCCCAATCAGAAAAAATATTAAAACACAACCGGCTACAAAACCTGCTGCCTGTACCATAAGTTTATTCGGGTAGATAGGAATAAAAGGTATACTGGCGCGAGATAAAATTTTAAAATTAGGCACACTGCCGGCTTGCGCTATTTCAAATTCCGAGCGCGACTGCATCATGGTAAAATAAAAACCTTCGTATAATTTATAGTAACGTTGGTTTTTGGCATATTCTGTTACTTTATCGGGTAATGTAGTAAAGGTTGCAGCAAGTTGTTTTTTCTTAGCATTTAACGCAGCCATTTGTTTGATGAGGTTGCTTTCTATCTCGCGTACTTGTGTTTGAACCTGCGATCGCGTATTGAGTACCTGCTGTTGTAATTCTTTGTAAGCGAAAGTTTCTTCTTTGTAAGAGAGTTTTAGTTTTTCGAGTTCGTTAATTGTTTTTTGATGAGCCGCAACTAAAGTAATTAATTCAGCAGAAAGTAATTCCCGATCGGCTATGCCTAAATACAAAGGTTTGGTGTTGTCTTGCATGGCCTCTTTAAGCAAAGCAATTGAGCGTTGTTTTGAAGCCAGCACAAAACGTTGTGTATCTACCGAAGATAATTGCAGGAGTATTTGCTTCAGATCTTCTTCGGCATCCGGTGTTTTATTTTCGAGGGTATAGTTTTTAAAATACTCTTCGAACTCGGCCATCTTCTTTTCTACTTGTTTAAGTTCGTTACTTACCCAATCTATTTTATGTTTATTGGCAAAGTTTTTTTGTTCGTTGCTGAAGATGAGGTAAACGTCTACTATTTTGTTTACGATATCACTCGCTTTAAGGGCGTTAAATTCACTGAAAGAAATTCTGATGATGTTGGCGTTAAAATTTTTTGGTTCAACTTTTAAACGCTCTCGAAAATAGCTTTTTAATGCTGCCTCTGAATTAACGATAAATGAATACGTATTGAAATTTTCGAACTTAATGGTGCGGCTCTTTTCAATTGTAATGTTAAACTCATCGGTTACAAGTGGCCTGCCAAAGAAATTGCGGTAGGTATTGCCATTTGCTAATTGTAGTGTGTATTCGTCTTCATCTATTTCCTGAATTTTGTGAATTACATCTGTGAAAGATGAAGTGGCAGACTTTACAATTACCTCGAAGGGAGAGTTTCCATAGAGTTCGTAATCGTTGATTTCGCCAATGCTGTAGTAAGTAACATTTATGTGCAACGAATCAATAACGCGCTCTATAAAAAGATTTGATTGTATTAATTCTATTTCGCCTGATAAGATGTTTGAGTTTTGATTTTCCATCATTTTGGTAATACCAAAATCGTTGGCTTCACTTCTGATTTCCAGTTTTATTTCTGACCACGCCTCGAAAACATCTTTAGTATACCTTATGTAGAAATAAGCGATGAGGTTGGTCGTGCAAAATAAAAGGAGTACCCAAAAAATATTTTTAAAGAAGATAGCCTTTAGCTTAACAAAGTCGATGGCATCGGTTGCTGAAAGGGTTTGCTTTTTGTCCATCGTGCTTTAATTGGAGTTCTGTATAAGAATAACAATTGAAACCACGCCCAACAAGATATTTGCAATTGAGCCATAGTCTTGCATTGCTTGTAAAAAAGGTCTTTTAACCGGCTCCAAGTATACGATATCTCCCGGTTGTACAATATAGTTTGTTTGCAGGTAGCCTTCTACCGTAGAAAAATCGGCCACAAAAATTTGCTGGCCTCGTAATAGGCGAATGTTATGCGCATTGCCTTCTACTATACCACTACCGGCCAATGCTAATACTTCGGCTAAGTTTATGTTTTCATTTGGTAGAGGCAATACTTTACCACCTGTGGCGCCTAGTACAATTACCCGATGGTTTTTACAGGTGAGTGTAACTAAAACATCGTTATAAAATTTCTCATATTCTTTTAACAGGTAAAGTTCTGCCTCACGAATGGTTAGGCCTTGTAATTTTTGTAAACCAACAAGGGGCAATACAACATCTCCTGCCTGGCTAAGAACAAATTCATTTAAGGGTTTACCGGTAGAAGTGCCTGAACCGGCCTGTGTATTTGTGGTTAAACCTTGTTGCACAAGTTTACCATCGGGGTCTATTATGCGCTCTCCTTTTTTAGTAAAAACAAGTAAGGCAATTAGGTCGTTTGCCTGCAACGTATAGTTTTTTTCGGCAACTGTGGCAGCTTTTTGTAATGGTGCAGTATCGTTTACCTTAAACATGATGCTTTTTTTATACGAAGCGCAACTGCTGCAGGCAAGAATTAGAAGTATGTAGAAAAGGTTTTTCACCGTTATTTTTTTTCAAAGTAAAGAATTATTTACGAAGTCGCGGAAACGAGGAAGTTGTTTGTCTTTTTCCGAAACAAGAGGATTAGCAATTGCCCAGTCTATTCCTAATTCAGGATCATTCCACAAAATACCTGCATCAGCTTGTTGATTGTAATAGGCTGTGCATTTATAAAAGAAAACAGAATCTTCTAAGGCTGCCAGGCCGTGAGCAAAACCGGGCGGGATCATTAATTGCCAATTATTCTCGGCTGATAAAATAACGCTAAAAGATTTACCAAAGGTGGGTTCCTCTTTCCTTAAATCGACCACAACATCTAGCACCTTACCATAAGGCACCCTCACCCATTTTCCTTGTGCGTGCGGAGTGCGTTGAAAATGCAAACCTCTCACAACACCCTGTGCAGAAAAAGACTGATTTTCTTGAACGAAAGTATAGTGCAATTCGGGTATTGCTTCTATCCAGCTTTGCTTACATGTTTCAACAAAATAACCGCGCGAATCCGCAAATATTTTTGGCTTTAGCAAGATAAGACCTTTAAAGCCTGTTTGTTCTATTTCAGGTAGTTGGTACAAGGCGAATGGTTTTCAACTCTGCAAGATACTTGCTGATGACGAGATTCTCATTGAATTGTTGTTCCATTTTAGTTCTGCCGTTTTCACCGAATTTTTTTAACGTAGAAGAATCGAGTTCGGCCATGGTTTGCATTTTAGAGGCAAGATCTTCGGCATCCTTTATATTGCATAGCAAACCGTTATAGCGGTCTTCTACTACTTGGTTACAACCAGGCACATTGGTTGCGATAATGGGTTTACCCACCGAGGCTGCCTCAAGTAAAGTGCGTGGAGTTCCTTCGCGGTAGGATGGCAGTACTACACAATCGGCTCTTTCGAGGAAATGGCGCACGTCTTGGGTTGTTCCGAGATATTCTATCGTTCCGTCCTCAATCCAGGTCAAAATCTTTTCTGTAGCGATACCGCGTTTATGTTCCGGATCCATGGCACCCAATACCTGAAAGCGTGCGCTAATTCCTTTTTGTTTTAAATGCTTTATGGCATCTATGTATTCAAATACACCTTTATCCGAAATTAATCTCGATACCATTAAAAAAGTAAAGGGCTTGTTTCTGGAGAAGGCAAAAGGTTGAAAGTGACTTAGATTGATACCCGAACCCGGCACAAGATCTGTTTTATCGGCTGGTACTAATTTGTTATCGATAAAAAGTTGCTTATCGTCTGGATTTTGAAAGAATACTTTTCGGGCAAAGCGAAAACTAAACTTATAAAGCAGCATAGCAATGGCCGAAACCAGATTTTTCTTAAGAAAAACCGTGCCCAGGCCACACACATTGTTTATGCTGGGTATGCGTAGTAAACTGGCCGCCAAAGTGCCATACACATTGGGTTTAATGGTATAGTGCAAAACCACATCGGGCTTTAGTTTTTTATAAATAGAAAAAAGCTCGACAATTAATGCTGCATCTTTTATCGGATTGGCGCCTCGGCTATCCATGCGCACATTGTGATGTATACAACCCATTTCCTGAAGGAAATGGGTATAGTCGTCTTTAGGAGCAATAGTATGCACCTCATGCCCTTCGGCAAGCAAAGCTTTAATAAAGTTTTGCCTAAAGTTGTAGATATTCCAACTGGTGTTGAGAACGACAGCGACTTTCATAAACAGGGCTCAGGGTAATAAGGTTTAGGCGCTATATTTTTCGATGGTCTGTCTTAAAATACTGTAAAGCGCTTTACTCATTTAATTTAGCAAAGCTAAGAAAAAGTAACCTGTGGTTAAATGCAGAAGCTGAATAATCGGCTTAACTTTGAAGTCATTTAACATGAATAAAAAACAAACGATTGCGATACTAATTGCACTTGGCGATAGCCGGCAACTAGATTTGGTAAACGAACACCTGGACGAACTCGCCTTTCTGGCAGAAACCGCAGGAATAAAAACCGCAAAACGTGTGGTGCAAAATTTACCTAAGCCAGACGGAAAATTTTTTATAGGAAAAGGTAAGGTAGAAGAAGTAAAAGAATACATAGCCGCCTTACAGGCCGACCACATAATTTTCGATGACGACCTAAGCCCTTCTCAGCTAAGAAATTTAGAAAAGGAATTTAACCCTAAGGAAAAAGAATCAAAAGTTAGGATATACGATAGAAGCTTATTGATTCTGGATATTTTCTCTTTGCGCGCCCAAACTGCACAAGCCCGAACACAAGTAGACCTTGCCCGATTGCAATATCTTTTGCCCCGCCTAACACGCATGTGGACGCACCTCGAAAGACAACGCGGAGGCACAGGAACAAGAGGTGGAGCGGGTGAACGCGAAATAGAAACCGACCGAAGAATAATTCGCGATCAGATAAATCTGTTAAAAGAAAAATTAAAGAAAATAGAAAGCCAACAAGCCACCCAGCGCAAAGCCCGAACGGGCATGGTACGCGTGGCCATTGCAGGGTATACCAATGCTGGAAAATCTACCTTAATGAATTTACTTTCGGGCTCTACCGTGTTAGCAGAAAACAAATTATTTGCAACAGTAGATGCTACCGTGCGCAAAGTTAGTATGGGCACAATACCTTTTTTACTTTCTGATACGGTTGGGTTTATCCGAAAATTGCCCCATCATTTAATAGAATCTTTTAAATCTACATTAGATGAAGTGCGCGAAGCCGATGTAATTCTGCATGTAGCCGATGTTTCGCACCCCTATCACGAAAACCACATCGAGGTAGTGTCTAAAACATTGGTAGAAATTGGCGCAGGCCTTATTCCGGTGGTGTTGGTACTCAACAAGGTAGATACTGTAATAAAAGAAAATCCTGATTTTGATTTTGACAAGGCAACAGGATATTACAAGCAATTTGGTTTCGAAAAAATTATTTTTATTTCGGCCACAAAAAAAATAAACTTGCAGGCCTTTAGGCAGTTGGTGTGGCAAGAAGTGAAAAACCATTTCTTAAGAATTTACCCTAACTACACCTTGCCCGATTATGAATTACTTCCTCCGGCCGAACAACAGGCTTTGCCTAAGCAAGAGGAGTAAAAGGAATAACTAAACATGGTCTCATAGTTCAACGGATAGAATAGAAGTTTCCTAAACTTTTGATCTGGGTTCGATTCCCGGTGAGACCACCAACTGGCCAGCGGGCCGGTTTTCTTTTGCTTAATAATAAACGCGTATCTTTTAACTAAAAACTAAAAGATAATTGAAACCGATAGGTGATATTATCATGTGCGTTGGCTTCGGCATAATTGCCATAGCGGTAAAATACAGCCCCGCCTAAACCCATGTATCCTATGTTTATATAATTAAATCGCAATAAATTATTAAGGCCGATACCCGACTCGAAAAAGCCATTTGCATAATCGTTTACGGGCACAATAAAATGAAGCTCTTTGTTTCTAAGTTCGCCCCAACCTGCCGCCTGCATTACAAATAATTCGGGCCGCGAATATTTTAAATTCCATGCTACTCTGCCAAAATTTTGAGTTAGGAAAACAGAAGCATAACGGTCGGCTATAAATTCGTAAACATCCATCGTTTGAAAATATCCATCTACCAGATATGTTGATTCTCTGTTTCCTCTGCCATAATAATTATAAAAAATGGGAGCTTCGCCCTGCAGATAACCACCAAAAAAAGATACTTGCGTAGTTCCTAACCTGCGGTGCTTCCATTGCTGCGAGGCCATTACATCGTAGCGGGTAAAATTAAAATTATTTGCCTCGCCTTTGCCGGGCCATGCCTGGGTTACAAGTAAAGAAAACAACGGTTGCTGAAACCTAACCAAACCTGTGCGCCCATTTAGTTTTACCCGCTGAGATTTTGCCACGTAAGCAAACTCTGCTGAGGTAGTAGCAAACCGAAATGCGCTGTGTTGTTCGAAATTACGCTGCATGCTATACCCAAATAAAGATCGCTGCTCTATAAATTTATTGTTTACAACCACTTGCCAGTTTTGTGCAATGCGAAAACCTGTTTCTATATAGCTAAACGTTAGATTGTCGAAATTCCAGGCTTGCCAGTTTCGTACCACCCGGTTGCTAAGCGCGGGCATTCTTTCAAAGAAATTCTGTATTCCGGCCTCTTGAATGGTATTCTCGTATCCGCCTTGTATGTACCACTGTTTGTTTTCTTCGATTATAAATTTGGAGAATCCGCCATATTTCCATTGTTTATCGTTTAGTCCATACCCGGCAAAGGCACCTACTTGAAAACGCCTGCTAACCTTGGGGTTGGTTTGCAGCCCAACACCTAATCGCGCACCTT
>Ga0209985_10002629_pt1 | contig 16062 bp, 16 predicted proteins | sample NOAtaG_FD_187305 | JGI IMG/M metagenome (GOLD analysis project Ga0209985, IMG submission 187305) | Freshwater lake microbial communities from Lake Erie, under a cyanobacterial bloom - NOAA_Erie_Diel6S_1000h metaG (SPAdes) (version 2) | ecosystem: Environmental > Aquatic > Freshwater > Lake ...
CGGTCGGCTTGCCCGTGACCCGTCGTTTGGCTATAGTCCGCGCCCCCATTTGGGGACTTCCTTGCCGCACCGGACCTGCTTCTCCGGGCGGCTTTCATCCACAAGGAGACGACATGAGGCACTATGAGATCGTGTTTCTGGTCCATCCGGACCAGAGCGAGCAGGTTCCGGCCATGCTCGAACGCTACAAGTCGATGATCACCACGGGCGGCGGACAGATCCACCGCGTCGAGGACTGGGGTCGTCGTCAGCTGACCTTCCCGATCGCGAAGGTCCACAAGGCGCACTACATCCTGCTGAACATCGAGACCGACCAGAAGACCCTGGCCGAGCTCACCGGCGCGTTCCGTTTCAGCGACGCGGTGCTGCGGCACCTCGTCGTCAAGATGGACGGCCCGGTCACCGAGCCTTCGCCGATGGCGCGTGCCGATGAGGACGAGCTCGGTGGCGAGGGTGTCGACCGTCCGCGCCGTGGGCGCCGTGACGACTCCGACGATGACGTGGCCGGCGACGCCGCCTGAGCCGCAAGCGAGAGGACACGCACATGAGAGACAAGCAAGGCGGCGGTGGCCGCTTCACCCGTCGCAAGAAGTTCTGCCGCTTCACCGCGGACGACGTCAAGCAGATCGACTACAAGGATCTGGCGACGCTCAAGGGTTACATCACCGAGACCGGCAAGATCGTGCCGAGCCGCATCACCGGCACGCGTTCGTTCTACCAGCGCCAGCTCGCCGTGGCCGTGCGCCGCGCGCGTTACCTCGCGCTGCTGCCGTACACCGACCAGCACTGACCGGGGGCACGCCATGGATGTCATCCTGCTGACCAAGGTCGCCAACCTCGGCGACATCGGCGACCGTGTGAAGGTCAAGTCCGGCTACGGCCGCAATTTCCTGCTGCCCGAGGGCAAGGCCACGCTCGCGACCCCCGCGAACGTCGCCAAGTTCGAGGCGCGCCGCTCTGAGCTCGAGAAGATCGCCAAGGACCAGCTCTCCGCCGCGCAGGGCCGTGCCGCTGCGCTCGAGGGCTTCACGCTGCGCATCTCCGCCAAGGCGGGCAACGAGGGCAAGCTGTTCGGCTCCGTCGGCACCACCGACATCGCCGACGCCTGCACCGCGCAGGGCCAGAAGGTCGCGCGCTCGGAAGTGCGCCTGCCCAACGGCCCGATCCGCACCGTCGGCGACCATCAGGTCGTGCTGCATCTGCACACCGACATCGACGTGCAGCTGCCGGTCACGATCAGCGCCGAGGACTGACGCCCCGTGAGCGCGCGCGGCGGAGACGTTCGCACGCCGCCGCACTCCATCGAGGCGGAGCAGGCCGTGTTGGGCGGCCTGCTGCTCGACGCCCGCGCCTGGGACGACGTCGCTGACATGCTCAGCGACGTCGATTTCTACCGTCCCGACCATCGCCTCATCTTCGAGGCCATCGGTCTCGTCGCGGCGGGCGGCAAGCCCGCCGACGCCGTCACCGTCAGCGGTCAGCTCGAGCGCAACGGCAAGCTCGCCGACGCCGGCGGGCTCGCCTATCTCGGCGCGCTGGTGCGCGACACGCCCACCGCCGCCAATGTCCGCGCCTACGCTTCCATCGTCCGCGAGCGCTCGCTCTTGCGCCAGCTGCTGCAGGCCGGCGCCGACATCGCGGCCTCGGTGTTCAACAACGAAGGCGAGACCGCGCGCGATCTCGTCGAGATGGCCGAATCCAAGGTCTTCGCCATCGCCGAGCAGGGCGCGGGCGGCAAGCGCGACGGTGCGCTGTCGGTGCAGTCCCTCATGCCGGCGCTCATCGACCAGATCGACGAGTGGCACAACAACCCGAACGGCCTGCGCGGCCTGCCGACCGGCTTCGACGAGTTCGACCGCAAGACCGGCGGTCTGCGCCCCGGCGACCTCGTGGTCGTCGCAGGTCGCCCCTCGATGGGCAAGACCACCTTCGCGGTGAACATGGCCGAGTACGCCGCGCTCAAGGGCGATGTGAAGGCCTCGGTCGCGATCTTCTCCATGGAGATGCCCTCCGAGCAGCTGATGACCCGCATGCTGTCATCGGTCGGCCGGGTGAGCCTCGGCGACATCCGCAGCGGCCGCATCGGCGACGACGACTGGCCGCGCATCACCGGCGCGGCGGGGCAGCTGTCCGAGGCCAAGATCTTCATCGACGAGACGCCGGCGCTGACGCCGACGCAGCTGCGCGCCCGTGCGCGCCGCGTGCACCGCGAGCACGGGCTCGGGCTCGTGGTCGTCGACTACCTGCAGCTCATGCAGGTGCCGGGCAACAAGGAGAACCGCGCCACCGAGATCGCCGAGATCTCGCGCAGCCTCAAGGCGCTCGCCAAGGAACTGCGCGTGCCGGTCATCGCGCTCTCGCAGCTCAACCGGGGCGTCGAGCAGCGCGTCGACAAGAAGCCGGTGATGTCCGACCTGCGCGAGTGCGTGCCGGGCGATACGCTGGTCTGCCTCGCGGACGGCTCGCGCGTGCCGATCCGCGAACTCGTCGGGCGCCAGCCCGAGGTCTGGGCTCTGGATGAGCGACGGCAGTTGGTCGCTGCGAAGTCCGATCTCGTCTGGTCGGTCGGCATGCGTGCAGTGCGCCGTGTGCATCTGGCGAGCGGACGCAGCCTGCGCGCGACCGGCGCGCATCGCCTGCTCACAGGCTCCGGTTGGAAGACGCTCGACGAACTCGCGCCGGGCGACCGGATGGCGTTGGCGCACCGGCTGCCCGGTCCGACGGCGACTGCGGAGGATGCGCCCGCAGCCGATTGGCCGGATCACGCGTTGGTGCTACTCGGTCACCTCGTGGGCGATGGCAGCTACCTGAAGGGTCAGCCGATGCGCTACACCACGGCTTCGCAGGCCAACAGCGACGCCGTGCGTGCGGCGGCGGAAGCCTTCGGCTGCACCGTGTCGCGCCACGAGGGGCGCGGCAACTGGCATCAGCTCGTGATCTCGGGCAACGGTGACCGTTGGCACCCGGCAGGCGTGGGTGCCTGGCTGCGGGGGCTCGGCATCTTCGGACAGCGTTCCCACGAGAAGCATCTGCCGCCGTCCGTGTTCCGGCTGCCGGACGAGCGGCTCGCGCTCCTGCTGCGCCACCTCTGGGCGACCGACGGTTGCATCAGTCTCCGCGGCGCGGGCAGCCGTGGCGCGTCGCGCATCTACTTCAGCACCTGCAGCCGACTCCTCGCCGACGATGTCGCAGCCTTGCTGCTGCGCTTCGGCATAGTAGCCCGTCTGCGCACCACCAACCCTTCTAAGGGTCGCCCGGTGCATTCGGTCGATGTCAGCGGTGCGCGCGACCAACTGCAGTTCCTCGATGCCATAGGTGCGTTCGGTCCGCGTGAGGCGCCGGCGCTCGCGCTGCGGGAGCGGTTGCGGTCGATCGTCGCCAACTCCAACGTCGATACCCTGCCCGCGGAGGTCATGGCGGAGACGCGCGCGGAGATGAGGCGGCAAGGCGTGACCACCCGTGCCATGGCCGCGATGCGCGGCACATCCTATGGCGGCGGCAGCCATTTCGCGTTCGCGCCGTCGCGCGAGACACTCGCGGACTACGCGCGGCTGCTCGACTCGGAGTCGCTGCGCGCCCATGTCGACGCTGACGTGTTCTGGGACCGTGTGGTCGCGGTCGATCCGCCCGGCGAGGAGCTCGAAGAGGTCTTCGACCTCACGGTGCCGGGTCCTGCGAACTGGCTTGCCGACGGCATCGTCAGCCACAACTCGGGCGCGATCGAGCAGGACGCGGACATGATCCTGCTGATCTACCGCGAAGAGGTGTACGACAAGAACACCACCAAGAAGGGCATGGCGGAGATCGACCTCGCCAAGCACCGCAACGGTGAGACCGGCACCTTCGTGCTCACCTTCCAGGGCCAGTATTCGCGCTTCGTGAACTACGCGCCCGACTCCTACGCCGAGGGCGTGCTGCGCTAGCGCGGCGCGCGGCGTCCTGGCCATCCGCGCCCTCATCGACCTCGCTGCGCTGCGCGCGAACTTCGCGCTGCTGCGCCGCGCCGCGCCCGGTGCGCGGGCGATGGCCGTCGTGAAGGCCGACGCCTACGGTCACGGCGCAGCGCGGGTCGCCGCGGCGCTCGACGACGCCGACGGTTACGCGGTCGCGCGCCTCGGCGAGGCGCTCGCGCTGCGCGCGGCCGGCATCGATAAGCCCATCCTGCTGCTCGAGGGCGTGTTCTCCGCCGAAGAACTCGCGCAGGCGCTCGCCGCCCGCATCGACCTCGCGCTGCATGATCCTTCGCAGGTCGAGTTGCTCGAGCAGGCCGACGCGTCGGGCGCGGTCATCTGGCTGCAGGTCGACACCGGCATGAACCGGCTCGGGTTCCGGCCCGAGCAGGCGCTCGCCGTCCGAGCGCGGTTGCTGGCGGCGCGCGGTGCGGCGCGCGAACTGCGCCTCATGACCCATCTCGCGCGCGCCGACGAGACGGATACGGCGCCGACGGCGGCGCAGACCGCGCGCTTCGATTCTTTGGTCGCCGAGTGGGCCGCGACCGCGGGTGCGCCGCCGGTCACCAGCATCGGCAACTCCGCCGGCACGCTGCGCGGCAGCGCAGCGCAGGGTGCGACGCAGGGCGACTGGATCCGGCCCGGCATCGCGCTCTACGGCGCTTCGCCGCTCGCGGACCGCGCCGCAGCGGAGCTCGGGCTCAGCCCGGTGATGACGCTGGAGACCGCGGTGATCGCCCTGCGCGAGGTGCCGGTGGGCGAGGGTGTGGGTTACGGTGCGACCTGGCGGGCCACGCGCCCATCACGCATCGCGATCCTCGCCGCCGGTTACGCCGACGGCGTGCCGCGGCATCTGCCTTCCGGTGCTCCGGTGCTCATCGGCGGCCGGCGCGCGCCTCTCGCGGGCCGCGTCTCGATGGACATGATCGCGGTGGATGTGACGGACCTGCCGTCGGTCGCGGTGGGCGAGCGCGCCGTGCTGTGGGGCGAAGGGCTACCGGTCGATGAGGTCGCCGCGCGAGCGGGGACGATCGCCTACGAACTCTTCTGCAGGGTCGCGCCGCGCGTGCCGCGCGTGGAGCGCTGAGCGACCGACGACCGGGAGGGTCGGCTCAGCCCAGCCGGGCGAGGGCGACCGAGATGTTGTCGCGGCCGCCGTATTCGTTCGCTTGGGCCACCAGGAGCTCGGTCGCCGCAGCCAGCGAGGCGCTGCCGCGGATGATCGCCACGATCTCCTCGTCCTCGACCATGTTGGTGAGACCGTCGGAGCAGAGCAGGTAGACATCGCCCGCCGCGGGGGTGTGCACGGCCGAGTCGATCACCACATCCGGGTCGGTGCCGAGCGCGCGCGACAGGAAATTCTTCCGCGTCGAGGCGCGCGCCTGGGCGGGCGTCAGGATGCCGCGGTCGACGAGGTCCTGGACCTGGCTGTGGTCGCGGGTGAGCGACTCGATGACGCCGTCCCGCAGCCGGTAGAGCCGCGAATCGCCGACATGGGCGACGACGAGGCGGGTGGGGCGCAGCCAGACGGCGACCACGGTGGTGCCCATGCCGGAGCGCTCGTAGTCCTCACCGGCGGCGTCGTAGATCGCTTGGTTGGCCTGCCGGACGGCCGCGACCAGCCGCTCGTCAGCCTCGCCCGTCGAGCCCTGCATCGCGCCGATCACGCCCTCGATGGCCATGCGGCTCGCGACATCGCCGGCGTTGTGGCCGCCCATGCCGTCCGCGACCACCAGCAGACCGGACCCGGCGTCGACCGCGACGCTGTCCTCGTTGCGGGAGCGCACGCGGCCGATGTCGGTGCGCCACGCGTACTCGACCCCCGGCGCTGTCAAAAAATTCGTCATGAGACATATTCTACCGCGACGGGCGAGCCATTACCCTGCGTGTCTGCACAGAAATCGCCTACTGCGTCACGATGCGGATATCTGCGTGCTAGCATCCGGCGCGTCATGGGCCGCAGCAAGACCGCTTTCGTCTGCCGTTCCTGCGGCGCGGAATCGCCCCGTTGGCAGGGTCAGTGCGCCCAGTGCGGCGAGTGGAACACGCTGGAGGACGCCGGCTCGGGCGCCTCGCGGCCGGCGGGTCGCGGGTCGCGTGCGCCGGCCGCGCGTGCGGTCGCCTTGCTCGGGGCCGGTGCCGACCCGGGCACCGGTCCAGGCGACCATCCGTCGTCAGCCTCGGCAGCGCCTGCCGGTCGCACCACCTCCGGCTCCTCCGAACTCGACCGGGTGCTCGGCGGCGGCATCGTCGCGGGCAGCGTCACGTTGCTGGGCGGCGACCCCGGGATCGGCAAGTCGACGCTGCTGCTGCAGGTGGCGGCGCAGGTCGCGGCCGGGACGCCTGTGCTCTACGCCACCGGCGAGGAGTCCGCGGCCCAGGTCGGCGCGCGTGCCGCGCGCCTCGGCCTTGCACCCGGCGGACTGCAGATCGCACCGGAAGCCGAATTGCCCCGCATCCTGACGGCAGCGCGCGAGATGCGCGTCGGGTTGCTCGTCATCGACTCCATCCAGACGGTGTTCTCGCCGGACCTGGAGGCGGGCGCCGGCGGTGTCGCGCAGCTGCGCGAGTGCGCCGCGGTGCTGGTCCGTTTCGCCAAGGACAGCGGCACGCCGGTGTTCATCATCGGCCATGTCACGCGCGAGGGCACGATCGCTGGACCGAAGGTCCTCGAGCACCTCGTCGATACCGTGCTCTATTTCGAGAGCGACGCCGGGTCGCGTCACCGCATCGTGCGCGCCACCAAGAACCGCTTCGGTCCGGTCGGCGAGCTCGCGTTCTTCGCCATGATGGAGACGGGCCTGCGCGAGGTCGCGAACCCCTCGGCGATCTTCCTCGCGCGCCCCTCGACCATCGCGCCCGGCAGCCTCGTCACCGTCGCGCGCGAGGGCGGGCGGCCTCTGCTGGTCGAGATCCAGGGTCTCGTCGACCCCATGCGTTTCGGCAACCCACGGCGCGTCGCGCAAGGGCTCGATGCCACGCGGCTTGCGATGCTGCTCGCCGTGCTGCACCGCCACGGCGGCTTGTCGCTGCAGGACCATGATGTGTTCGCCAATGTGGTGGGCGGGCTCGCGCTGCGCGAGACCGCGAGCGATCTGCCGCTGTTGCTGACGCTGGCATCGAGCCTGCGCGACCGTCCGCTGCCTGCGACGCTGGTCGCGTTCGGTGAGGTCGGGCTGACGGGCGAGGTGCGTCCGGTGGCCTACGGCGAGGAGCGGCTGCGCGAGGCCGCGAAGCAGGGCTTCCGGCAGGCGTTGGTGGCCGAGGACAACCTGCCGCGCAAGCCCATCGAGGGGCTCACCGTGCGCGGCGTCTCAAGGCTTGCCGACGCGGTCGACTACGCCTTCGGTTGATCCGGACCCGTGCTGCGGCCCGCGCACGCGCACCGTCCGCACCGTGTTGTCGGCGATCTGCAGCACCTCGAACTGCATCCCGTCGATGCGCAGCACCGTGCCTGCGGTGGGGATGTTCTCCAGCCGCTCGAGCAGCAGCCCGTTCAAGGTCTTCGGGCCGTCGGTCGGCAGCGACCAGCCGAGCCGACGGTTGAGGTCGCGGATGCTGGCGCCGGCGTTGATGATCAGCGCGCCCGAGGTCTCGCGGTGCACATCGCGCTGCGTCATCGTCCCGGGGTCGGAGGTGAACTCGCCGACGATCTCCTCGAGGATGTCCTCGAGCGTCACGAGCCCGAGCACATCGCCGTACTCGTCCACCACGAAGGCCATGCGGCGCCGGTCGCGCTGGAAGTTCGCGAGCTGCACCGTGAGCGGCGTGCTCTCGGGCACATAGTACGGTTCGCGCTGCCGCGCGACCTCTTCGAGCCGCTCGCGGTCGAGCGAGCCGCGCGCGAGCTCCTGCGCGACGCGCTTCATGTGCAGCAGGCCGACCATGTCCTCGATGCCGCCGCGGTACACGGGCAACCGAGTGTGCGGCGTCTGCCGCAGCTGTTCCAGGATGCGCTCCCAGTCGTCCTCGAGGTCGATGCCCGCGATGTCCTGACGCGGGATCATGATGTCATCGACCGTGATGCGCTCGAGGTCGATGATGCCGAGCAGCATCTGTTGGTGGCTGCGCGGGATCATCACACCCGCTTCGGCCACCACCGTGCGCAGCTCCTCGCGCGACAACGTCGTCTGCTGGGTGCTGCGGTCGACGGTGAGACCGACCAGCCGTAGCGCACCGTTGGTCACCCAACTGATGGCGTAGACGATCGGCCGCAGCAGCCACTGCAGGCCCGTGTATACATAGGACGAGGTGGTGGCGAGCAGCCGCGGATGCAGCGCGCCGTAGGTCTTGGGACCCACCTCGCAGAAGATCAGCATCACGAGGGTCAGCACGCCGGCGCCCACCGCGATCCATTCGTCGCCGTAGAGCCGAAGCACGATCACCGTCACCAGCATCGCCGCGAAGTTGTTGACGAGGTTGTTGCCGAGCAGGATCAGCCCGATCAAGCGGTCCGGCCGTTCGAGCAGCCGCTCGGCGAGGATCGCGCCGCGGTGGCCGGCATTGGCCATGGTGCGCAGCTGGTAGCGGTTGAAGCTCATCAGCGCCGTCTCGGTGCCCGAGAAGAAAGCCGAGAGACCGAGACACAGGGCCAGAAGCCCCAACAGGACCGGGAGCGGGATGTCACTCACGGTTATAATCATGCGGTGTTCGAAAACCTGAGTCAAAAACTCGCCCGGACCGTGCAGAACCTGCGCGGCAAGGGGCGCATCAGCGAGGACAACATCGCCGAGACCCTGCGCGAAGTGCGCATGGCGCTCATCGAGGCGGATGTGGCCCTGCCGGTCATCAAGACCTTCATCGACGGGGTCCGGGCCAAGGCCCAGGGCGCCGAGGTCGCCACCAGCCTCACCCCGGGGCAGGTGTTCGTCTCGATCCTGCACCGCGAGCTCGTCGAGCTCATGGGCGGCCCGCAGGAGGGTTTCGAGCTGCGGGCCCAACCCCCCTATGTGGTGCTGCTCGCGGGCCTGCAGGGCGCGGGCAAGACCACCACCGCCGCCAAGCTCGCCCGCTGGTTGATCGAATCGCGTCGCAAGAAGGTGCTGCTGGTCAGCACCGATGTGCGCCGCCCGGCGGCCATCCTGCAGCTGCAGCGTCTCGCCGAGCAGGTCGGCGCGGGCTTCCATCCGGCCGACCCGGGCGGTGATCCGGTCGCCATCGCGCGGACCGCGCTCGAGTCGGCGCGCAGCGGCGTGTACGACGTGTTGATCGTCGACACGGCAGGCCGTCTGCACATCGACGGCGAGTTGATGGACGAGGCGAAGGCCATCGACCGCGCCGTCGGCGCGCACGAGCGCCTGTTCGTGGTCGATGCGATGGCCGGTCAGGATGCCCTCAAATCGGCGAGCGCGTTCAGCGCTGCGCTCGACCTCACCGGCATCATCCTCACCAAAGCCGACGGCGATGCGCGCGGCGGCGCGGCGCTTTCCGTGCGGCAGGTCACCGGCAAACCCATCGTTTTCCTTGGCGTCGGCGAGAAGACCGACGCGCTGCAGCCCTTCGACCCCGAGCGCATGGCCGGCCGCATCCTCGGCATGGGCGATGTGGTCGCGCTCGTCGAACAGGTGCAGGGCAAGGTCGATGCAGCCGAGGCCGAGCGCCTCGCAAAAAAAGTCGTCTCGGGCGAGCGCTTCGATTTCTACGACCTGCGCGGTCAGTTGCAGCAGCTGCAGGGCATGGGCGGTCTCGGCGCCTTGATGGACAAGCTGCCCGCGCAGATGCAGCGCGGCGGCATGCCGGCCGACCAGGGCGATGCGCAGCTGCGCCGCCAGATCGCCATCATCAACTCCATGACCCATCGGGAGCGCCGTCGCCCGGAGGTCATCGACGGCTCGCGTCGCCGCCGCATCGCCGCGGGGTCCGGGACCCAGGTCCAGGATGTCAACCGGCTGCTCAAGCAGTTCACCGAGATGCAGCGCATGATGAAGTCCATGAAGGGCGGCAAGCTGCGGCGGATGCTGGGCGCCCTCAAGGGCGGCCTGCCGCCGGGCGGGATGCCCCCGGGTGGGCTGCCGCCGGGGTTCGGAGGGCGCTGAGCCGCGCTTGGCCGCGCTTGGGCGGGGTCGGTCGGGGTCAGCCCGGGCGTGCCCGGGGCGACCTCAAATCGCTTCCATCAAGTCCCTGATTTCTGTAGACTCCGCGCTCTTTTTCGGCCCTGACCTAAGGACATACCGGGCATATGGTGACGATCCGTTTGACGCGCCGCGGCGCCAAGAATTCTCCGTTCTATCACGTGGTGGTGACCGACAGCCGCAAGCGGCAGGGCGGTCTCAGCCTCGAAAACGTGGGCTTTTTCAATCCCGTGGCCCGCAAGAGCGAGCCGCGCCTGAAGCTGGACCTCGCGCGCATCGAGCACTGGCTGAGCAAGGGTGCGCAGCAGTCCGACCGCGTGAAGTCGCTGGTCAGCGACTACCGCAAGCAGGCTGCGCAGGCTTCGGCCTGACGGACGACGGTCTGACGGACGGGACCCTGACCGACGGCGGATGGGTCGAGTTGGGCCGCCTCGGGCGGCCCCAAGGGCTCAAGGGCTGGATGCACCTCGAGTCCTGGACAGACCCCCCGGCGGCGTTGTTCGACTACCCCGGCTGGCAGCTGCGGACCCCCTCGGGGGCGCGCACAGCGGCGGTGGTGGCGGACTTCCGGACCGGGTCGGGCGGGATGACCGTCCGGCTGGAGGGGGTGGAGACACGCGAGCAGGCCGAACCCTGGGTCGGCTGCCGCATCGAGGTGTCGCGGGAGGCTTTGCCGCCCACGGCACCGGGAGAGCACTACCGGCACGACCTCTTGGGGTTCCGGGTGTGCAACCTCGAGGGCGCCGACTTCGGCGTGCTCGAGCGCTTCGAGGACCTGCCGGCGAGCGCCGTCATGGTCGTGAAGGGCGAGCGCGAGCGCTGGGTGCCGGTGACGGCCCAGCACCTGCGCCAGATCGACCCGGCGGCTCGCCGCATCGTGGTCGATTGGCCCGAGGATTTTTGATGCGCCCGGCGCGGCGCCGCGGAGGAGGACCATGCGCATAGCCGTGGTCACGCTCTTCCCCGGCCTGATGCAGGGCGCGCTCGAGCACGGCGTGCTCGGCCGCGCGCAGGCGCGGGGGCTCGCCGCGGTCGGTTGCGTCGACCCACGGCAGTACGCCGGGGACGCGCACCGGACGGTGGACGACCGCCCGTATGGCGGGGGTCCGGGCATGGTGGGTACACCGCCGCCCTGGGCGCAGGCGATCGACGCCGCGCGCGGGCAGGTCGGGCCCGACGCGCCACGGATCCACCTGTCCGCGCAGGGCGAGCGGTTCGATGAAGGCATGGCGCGGGAACTCGCGGCCATGCCGGGATTCGTGCTGGTGGCGAGCCGTTATGAAGGGCTCGACCAGCGGGTGATCGATGACCGCATCGATCGCGAACTGTCGATCGGGGACTATGTGCTCTCCGGCGGCGAGTTCGCGGCGTTGGTGGTCATCGATGCGGTGGTGAGGCTGCTGCCCGGCGTGCTCGGCGACGAGCGCTCGAGCGAGCAGGAGTCCTACACCGCAGGCAGGCTCGATTGGCCGCACTACACGCGGCCGGTCGACTGGGAAGGCCGGGCGGTGCCGAAGGTGCTGCAGGGCGGCGACCACGCCGCCATCCGGCGCTGGCGCCTGAAGCAGGCGGTCGGCCGCACCTATCTGCGGCGGCCCGATCTGCTGCAGGACGCGCCGCAAGGCGCAGGTTTGGGCAGGGCGCTCTCCGATGAGGAGCGCGCACTTTTGAAGGAATTTCTCGCCGAGCGAGAGGAAGAAGGAAATGGCCAACGTAATCGCTGAGATGGAATCCCGCCGCATCGTCCGCCAGTTGCCGGACTTCAAGCCGGGCGACACCGTGGTCGTCAACGTGAAGGTGGTCGAAGGCGACCGCGAGCGCGTGCAGGCGTACGAAGGCGTCGTCATCGCGCGCAGCAACCGCGGCTTCAACTCCTCGTTCACCGTGCGCAAGATCTCGCACGGCGAGGGCGTCGAGCGCACCTTCCAGTCGCACAGCCCGACCATCGCCGATGTCACGGTGAAGCGTCGCGGCAACGTCCGCCGCGCGAAGCTCTACTACCTGCGCGACCTGTCGGGCAAGGCTGCGCGCATCGAAGAGAAGGTCTGACGACAAGAGGTCTGCAGGCGGGCATCCCCGCGGGAGTGCGTTCGTGAGAAAGTTCTTCGGCGGTCTGTTCCGTGGTCTCGATGGGCTGCGCAAGGTCCTCCACCTTCTGCTGCTGCTCGTCATCTTCGGCTTCATCTTCGGTGCCATGGGGGCCTCGGGCGGGGGCATGAAGGCGCCGTCCGATGCGGCGCTCGTGCTGCGCCCCGAGGGCGAGATCGTCGAGCAGGTGTCGGGCGATCCCATCGAACTCGCCATCGCCGAGGCCCGCGGTCTCGGCCGCAACGAGACCCTGCTGCGCGACCTGACGGACGCCATCCGCGCCGCCAAGGACGATCCGCGCATCAAGACGCTGGTCATCGACTTCGACCGCATGGGCGGCGCCGGTCAGCCCACGCTCGATGAGTTCGCGCGCGCCGTCACCGACTTCCGCAAGTCGGGCAAGAAGGTCATCGCGCAGGCCAACTCCTACATGCGCGACACCTACTATGTCGCCGCGCACGCCGACGAGATCTACCTCGACCCGATGGGTCTGCTGGTGCTCGAGGGCTACGAGCGCTACCGGAACTACTACAAGGAAGCGCTCGACAAGGTCGGCGTCGACGTCAATGTCTTCCGCGTCGGTACCTACAAGAGCGCGGTCGAGCCCTATCTCCGCTCCGACATGTCGCCCGAGGACCGCGAGGCGAGCCAGGCCTTCGTCAACGCCTTGTGGGAGACCTATGTCGCGGCGGTCGCCAAGGCGCGCGGGCTCACCCCGGAGGCCGTGTCGTCGTTCGTGGCCACGCTGTCGCCGACGGTGCAGGCCGCCAAGGGCGACACCGCCAAGGTCGCGTTGCAGGCGAAGCTCGTCACGGCGCTGAAGACGCCGCGCGAGGTCGAGCAGCGAGTGATGGAGCTCGCCGCCAAGGATGAGGACGAGGACAGCTACCGCCGCGTCTCGCTCAACGAATACCTCAAGGTCGCGCGCGCCGAGAACCGTCTCGGCAAGCCCGCCGACCAGCGCATCGCCGTGCTCGTCGGCTCCGGCGAGATCGTCGACGGCGGCGGCACGGGCGGCGTGATCTCGGGCGACAAGATGTCCGGGCTCGTGCGCAAGGCGCGCCTCGACAAGGATGTGAAGGCCCTCGTTCTGCGCGTCGACAGCCCGGGCGGCAGCGTGCTCGCCTCCGAGCAGATCTACCGCGAAGTGCAGGCCTTCAAGGCCACCGGCCGTCCGGTCGTCGTCTCGATGGGCGATCTCGCCGCGTCGGGCGGCTACTACATCGCGGCCCCGGCCGATGAGATCTGGGCGAGCCCGGCGACCATCACCGGCTCCATCGGCATCTTCGGCCTGTTCCCGACCGCGCCGCGCACCTTCGACAACCTCGGCGTCGGCACCGATGGCGTCGGCACCACGCCGCTGTCCGGCGAGCTGCGCCTCGACCGTCCGGTCGGCCCCGCCGCCGCGACCCTGCTGCAGGCCACCATCGAGCGTGGCTACGAGGATTTCCTCGCCCGCGTCTCCAAGGGCCGCAACAAGACCCGCGACGAGGTGGACGCCATCGCGCAGGGCCGCGTCTGGTCCGGCCGCGACGCCAAGCGTCTCGGTCTGGTCGACAACCTGGGTTCGCTCGACGACGCGGTGAACGCCGCCGCCAAGCGCGCCAAGCTCAAGGACGGCGAGTGGTCGCGCGACTACCTCGAGCCCGAGAAGAGCTTCGCCCAGCAGCTGCTGTCGTCGGTCCAGGTCTGGGCCGCCCGCACCCTGCTGAAGGGCGTGTCGCTCGACGACGGTGGCTTGGACATCGAGAAGCTCGCGGCGCTGCGCGCCGTGCGCAGCGAGTTCTCGCCGCTCGAGCGCGAGGCGTTGCGCATGCGCGCCGGGGCGATCCCCGGCCGGCTCTACGCGCACTGCTTCTGCACGCCGTACTGACGGCCATCCCCATCGGACCGCCGCGGGCCGGCCTGCAGCGATGCGCACCACCGACTCCAAAGCCAACCGGCTGTTCATCGTCCTCGCGGGGTTCTTCCTGACGAACGCGCTGCTCGCGAACTTCGTCGGCGCCAAGATCTTCTCGCTCGAGGACACCCTCGGCATCGCGCCCGTCGAGTGGTCGCTGCTCGGCGTCTCGGGCAACCTCAGCTTCACCGCGGGCGTGCTGCTGTGGCCGTTCGTGTTCGTGATGACCGACATCATCAACGAGTACTTCGGCCGTCGCGGCGTACGGCTCATCTCGTGGGTGGCCGTGGCGTTCATCTGCTACGCCTTCGTCGCCGCCTACGCGACGATCGCGCTCGCCCCGGCCGGGTTCTGGGTCGACGCCAACCGCAGCCTCGGCGTGCCGGACATCCAGCAGGCCTTCGCGCAGATCTTCGGTCAGGGCCTGTGGATCATCATCGGCTCCGTGACCGCGTTCCTGATCGGTCAGCTCATCGATGTGAAGGTGTTCCACCGCATCCGCCGCGCCACGGGCGAGAACCATGTCTGGCTGCGCGCCACCGGTTCGACCGCCGTCTCGCAGCTCATCGACAGCTTCGTGGTGCTCTACATCGCCTTCGTGCTCGGCCCCCAGAAGTGGCCGATATCGCAGTTCCTCGCCGTCGGCACCATCAACTACATCTACAAGCTGCTCGCGGCGATCGCGCTGATCCCGCTGATCTACCTCGTCCGGCGGCTCATCAAGTCCTACCTCGGCAAGGCCGAGGCCGAGCGGCTCGAGAACGAGGCCGCGGCCGACTGACACGGGCGCGGACGCGGCGCGGGTCCGCCGTCGCCGTCAGTGCAGCAGCGCCGCGAAGCGGCGTCGCGCCACCGCCAACCGGGCGTCATCCGGCGCGAAGAGCGAGAAGGCCGCGAGCACATCCGTCCGTCCTTCGCCCGTGGCGTAACGCCGGTTGCGCTGGGCCGCGCCGAGCAGCGCCTCTAGCCCCGCATCCAGGTCGTCACGCAGCAGCGCGCGCGCCGCGGTGACCCGTGCGCTCTGGATCGCGTCCGTCTCGTCCGGCGAGGCGGCGATGCCCGCGAAGCGCACGAGCGCACGCCCGGCGTGCACCGCCGGGTCCGACTGTGCGACGGGCGGCAGGGCGTCGAGCGCGGCGTTGGCCTCGGCGGGCGATCCGGTGAGGGCGAGGCAGGCGGCGAGCTCCGCCGCGGACTCGGTGTCCTGCGTGCCGCGCAGCGGCGCGAGCAGCGCGAGCGCGGCGGCGTGCTGTCCGCGACGGCGCAGGGCGCGCGCCTCGGCGATCAGGTCGGCGCCGTCCTTCGGTATGTGCGGTGCGACGAACGCACGCATCGCCTGCAGCGGCTGGGCGCCCGTCGTCTCGGCGACGACGCGGCCGTGGCGGAAGAGCTTCACGGCCGGGATGCTGCGGATCGCGAACCGGTCGGCGAGAGCGGGTTCGGCGTCGGTGTCGACCTTGACCACCTTGAGCTTCGCGCCGGTCTCGGCGGCGAGTTTTTCGAGCACCGGGGCGAGCGTGCGGCAGGGCCCGCACCATGCCGCCCAAAAATCCACCAGCACGGGCACCTCGGCCGAGGCCTCCAGCACCTCTTGCGCGAATCGGTCGGTGGTCACGGCGATGACGCTGGACATGTTCTATCGGTCCTGCAAAACAGGCACAATGCGCCCGCTTCGGGAGGATGGGGTGGTTTGCCGGCATTTCAAGCCCTCCGCACCGTCCTCCGCTCACCAGAACCTATCCAGGAGCCCTTCATGACCCTTGCACGCATCTCCCTCATCTCCGCCGCCGTCGCGCTCGCGCTCGGCCTGCTGCCGTCCGAGGCCGCCGCCGAGTGGAAGGGCAAGGGCGAGGTCGGCGCCGTGATGGCCCGCGGCAACTCCGACGCCGATACCGTCAACATCAAGCTCGACATGTCGCGCGAACTCGACCGCTGGAAGCACAACTTCGGCGTCCTCGCACTTCGCGCCACCAACGACGGCGACAAGACCGCCGAGCGCTATGGCGCCTACTGGCAGAGCGACTACAAGTTCAGCGACCGCAGCTACTGGTTC
>Ga0209985_10002630_pt1 | contig 16062 bp, 14 predicted proteins | sample NOAtaG_FD_187305 | JGI IMG/M metagenome (GOLD analysis project Ga0209985, IMG submission 187305) | Freshwater lake microbial communities from Lake Erie, under a cyanobacterial bloom - NOAA_Erie_Diel6S_1000h metaG (SPAdes) (version 2) | ecosystem: Environmental > Aquatic > Freshwater > Lake ...
GCATTCCTGGACCTGCTGTTCGACGGACTGCCGCGCATCTCGGGCGACTTCCTCACCAACTTCCCCTCGCGGCGCGCCGAACAGGCGGGCATCCTGTCGGCCTGGGTCGGCAGCGCGCTGGTGATGCTGGTGACCATGCTGTCGGCCGTCCCGATCGGCATCGGTGCGGCGATCTACCTGGAGGAGTACGCGCGCAAGAACTGGTTCACCGATCTCATCGAGATCAACGTCGCCAACCTGGCCGGCGTGCCTTCCATCGTCTACGGTCTGCTGGCGCTGGGCCTGTTCGTCTACCAGTTCGGATTCGGCGAGAGCGTGCTGACCGCGGGCCTGACGCTCGGCTTGCTGATCCTGCCGATCGTCATCGTCTCGTCGCGCGAGGCCCTGCGCGCGGTGCCCATTCACATCCGCGAGGCGGCCTACGGAGTGGGCGCCACGCGGTGGCAGATGGTCAGCGACCACCTCGTTCCGTATTCCCGCGGCGGCATGATGACCGGCGTCATCCTGGGCATGGCCGAGGCCATCGGACAGACGGCGCCGATCATCACGATCGGTGCGCTGACCTTCATTGCCTTCCTGCCGCCGCCACCGATCGGTGCCGAGTTTCCGTTCCTGAACTTCGAGTGGCTGATGTCGGAGTTCACGGTGCTGCCGATCCAGATGTACAACTGGGTTTCGCGTCCCGACAAGGCCTTCCAGCTCAATGCCGCGGCAGCCGGTGTGATCCTGCTGCTCATGACCCTGGTGATGAACGGCTTGGCGATCTACCTGCGCTACCAGGTGCGAAAGAAGATCAAATGGTGACCACCAACACGACCCGCATGACCGGCGCCATCAAGGCCGAGGCCCGGGACCTGAGCTTCTACTACGGTGACTTCAAGAGCCTCAAGGGCATCTCGATGGCGCTCGAGGAGCACAAGGTCACGGCGCTGATCGGACCTTCGGGCTGCGGCAAGAGCACCTTCCTGCGCTGCTTCAACCGCATGCACGACCTCTACCCGGGCAACCGCTACGAGGGCGGCATCGACCTGAAGCCCGACAACGTGAACATCCTGTCGTCCGACGTGGACCCGATCGAGGTCCGGATGCGCATCGGCATGGTGTTCCAGAAGCCGAACCCGTTCCCGAAGTCGATCTACGACAACGTGGCCTATGGTCTGCGGGTGCGCGGTGTCACGGCGCGCAGCGAGCTCGACGACCGCGTCGAGCGGGCATTAAAGGCCGGTGCGATCTGGAACGAGGTCAAGGACCGGCTCGACGACCTGGCATTCAACCTGTCGGGCGGTCAGCAGCAGCGCCTGTGCATTGCCCGTGCGCTGGCCACCGACCCCGAGCTGCTCTTGTTCGACGAGCCGACCTCGGCGCTCGATCCGATCGCCACCGGCAACATCGAGGAACTGATCGGCGAGATCAAGAAGAACGTCACCATCCTCATCGTGACCCATAACATGCAGCAGGCCGCCCGCGTGTCGGACTACACGGCGTACATGTACCTGGGCGAGTTGATCGAATTCGGCGAAACATCCGGCGTGTTCACAAAGCCCGAGCGCAAGGAAACCGAGGACTACATCACCGGCCGCTTCGGCTGAACCGATCGGAAACCGCATGGCCGACAAGCACCTTTCGACCCAGTTCGACGCCGAGCTCTCCGGTGTCTCCACCCGCGTCCTCGAGATGGGCGGCCTGGCCGAGTCCCAGGTCGTGCAGGCCCTGTACGCGCTGGTGAACTTCAGCGCCGAGACCGCCACCCAGGTGCTGCAACTCGAGGAGCGTGTCAATGCGCTGGAGGTCGAGATCGACCGCGAACTGTCGGCGATCATCGCCCGTCGTCAGCCCACGGCACGCGACCTTCGGCTGCTGATCGCGATCTCCAAGACCATCGGCAACCTCGAACGCGTCGGCGACGAGGCCGCTCGCATCGCGCGCACGGTCCTGCGGCACGCCAACAGCGGCGTGTCGAACCGTCTGCGGCTGCCGGTGGCCGATGCCGAATTCGCGGCCGGGCTGGCCAACGCCTCATTGCGCAAGGCCTTGGACGCATTCGCGCGCCTGGATGCCGAGAGCGCGCTGGAAGTCATCCGCGACGACAACCAGCTCGACATCGAGTTCGACGGACTGCTCCGCAAGCTCGTGACCTACATGATGGAAGATCCGCGCACCATCTCGTCGGCCATCGACCTGGTCTTTGTCGCCAAGGCCATCGAGCGGGTCGGTGACCATGCCAAGAACATCGGCGAGCAGGTGGTCTACATCGTTCGTGGCGAGGACGTCCGCCACACCGGGCTGGCTGAACGCAGCACCGTGATGGCCACTCCTGCGCCAACACCCTGAGGCACGAGACCATGGCCCACATCCTGGTTGTCGAAGACGAATCCGCGATCGCCGAACTGATCGCCCTGAACCTGCGCCACGCCGGCCACGAGGCGGTGACGGCAATCGATGGCGAATCGGCCCTGGAGGCGGTTCGTGAGCGGCTGCCCGACCTCGTCGTGCTCGACTGGATGCTCCCCGGCACCACCGGCATCCTGCTGGCCCGCCAGTGGCGCGCCGAAGCCCGCACCAAGACCCTGCCGATCCTGATGCTGACCGCGCGGGCCGACGAACGCGATCTGGTCCATGGCCTGGATGCCGGCGCCGACGACTACCTGACCAAGCCGTTCTCGACGGCGGAGCTGCTGGCCCGGGTGCGGGCCCTGTTGCGCCGCCGTTCGCCGCAGACATCGGACCAGCCGGTGGCGGTGGGTGAACTCGCACTCGACCCGGCGACGATGCGCGTCACCGTGGCCGGAAGCGAGGTCAAGCTCGGGCCGACCGAGTTCCGGCTCCTGCGCTTTCTGCTGGCCCATCCGGAACGCGTGCACTCGCGCAGCCATCTGCTCGACCGGGTCTGGGGCGACCATGTGTTCATCGAGGAACGCACCGTCGACGTGCACATCAAGCGGCTGCGCGAGGCGCTGGGCGCGGCCGCGGCGATGGTCGAGACCGTGCGCGGCGCGGGTTATCGGCTCACGCAGTCGGTGTCGGCGACGAACCGGGCTTGAAGCCACCGCCGGGTCCCCCGGCCCCGCCAGCCCCGCCAGTGCCGCTGCTGGCTTTGCGCACCAGCATCACGATCACGCTGAGCAACACCGCGCCGGCGACGATGACAAAGGCCACCAGCGCCCACAACACCCAGACGATCCAAAGGCCGATGCCGCCCGCGGCGGACAACAGCGACTGAGCCACCGAGAGGCTCCCGGAGAGCACCACGTCCCAGCCCGGCAGATAGGCATCGAGCCAGCCGGCAAACGGCACCTTGTCGAGCAAGGGCGCGAGGTCGCCGACCCAGGACGGGTCGACCGACAGCAAGGCGTGCACGGCCCAGGCGGTGGCCGTCCACAGCGCGAGCACGACGAGGGCAAGGATCCAGATGACGAGGTTCATGGCAATGGGCGATACCGGCAAAGGGCCGGTGCGTCGGGCCGGACTCTAGGCCGATTCGAGCAGCCCCGGTGCGCCCGGGCCGAAGGCGTAGACATCCATGCCCAACTCGGCGTAGGTCAGGCTGTCATGCAGGCGCAGGCCGCGGGCGGCTCCGGCCTGGCCCAGGCCACCGGCCCCGGCGGCCACGAACCATGGCAGCAGGTGCTCGTCGGTGGGATGCAGACGGGCCGCGTGCGGCGCCTCGTGACGGTAGTGGACCAGGGCCCTGGCATCGCCAGCAGCCGCGCGGGCGGCAAACCAGGAGCGGAACTCCAGGCTCTCCGGGATTTCGGGGGCGTCGACTGCGGTGCCGTGCAGTCCACGCGCAAACACGCGGGCCAGGTTGTGCGTGACGCTTCCGCTGCCCAGCACGAGCACGCCCTCGGCGGCCAGGGGCGCGAGTGCCGCGCCCAGGGCCAACAACCCGGCCGGGCTGGCCTCCGGTGACCAGGCCAGTGGCAGCACCGGCACATCGGCCTGCGGCCACAAGACGCGCATCGGTATCCAGATGCCGTGATCCAGGCCGCTGCGGTCCACGATGGCGGCCGCAACGCCGGCGGCAGCCAGATGGGCCTGCACCTGCATGGCCAGCGCTGGGGCTCCGGGTGCGCCATAGCGCAGCGCATTCAAGCGCGGATCGAAGCCGCCGAAGTCGTGGACCGCATGGTGGCGGGCGCCGGCGAGCAGCAGCGGCGCGCGGGCCATGCTGTGCGCCGACACCACCAGAACGGCCTTGGGGCGGCCGAAGACGCGGTCGATCTGCCGGCCCAGCCGCTGCCAGTAGGCGCCAGCCGCACCGGGCTCCAGCGCCGTCATGGGTGAGCCGTGGGACACGAACAAGGGGGGCAGCGCGTGCGACATGGCTCGATTGCAGCGCAGTCAGGGGCAGCGCCGCTTCAGGGATTTCGCACTCAGCGTTCGCCGCATCCGGCGACCTGGAATCCGCGTCCTGTCGCAGGGCCAAGCCCCGCGCGCAGCAGCCGGGGCGGGCTTGAGTTAAGTTCGCCCCCATGACAACTTCATCCATGCCGGCCAGCCCAGCTGCGTCGGCGGCGCCGGCGGCCATGGCCGTCCGTCCCCCTTCGGTGCTGGTGCTGGCCTGGCGACAGCTCTGGCGCGACTTGCGGGCCGGCGAGCTTCGGCTGCTGGCGGTCGCGGTGTTGCTTGCCGTGGCCTCGCTCAGCGCAGTCGGGTTCTTTGCCGACCGGCTGTCCAGCGGTCTGCAACGCGACGCCCGTCAGCTGCTCGGGGGCGATGCGGTGATCGGCAGCGACAAGCCGACCGCGCCCGAACTGCTGGCCAAAGCCAAGGAGCTCGGCCTGGCGACCGCGCAAAGCGTCGGCTTCCCAAGCATGGGCCGCGCCAGCGATGTCGACGGCGGCGCCTCGCGTCTGGTGGCCGTCAAGGCGGTCAGCGACAGCTACCCGCTTCGCGGCAAGCTGGTGCTCAAGGACAAGGTCGACGGACCCGAGCAAAGCATCGCGGCAGCGCCACGACCCGGCACCGTGTGGGTCGATGCGGCGATCCTGGACTCGCTGAACCTGCGCATGGGTGGCGAGTTGCTGCTGGGCGATGCCTCGCTGATCATCGAGCGCATCATCGTGGTCGAGCCCGACCGCGGTGCCGGCTTCATGTCGTTCGCGCCGCGGGTAATGCTCAACAAGGCCGACCTGGCCGCCACCGGCCTTGTCCAGCCGGCCAGCCGGCTGAACTACCGCCTGGCCGTCGTGGCACCCGACACGCTGTCCGGCGGGGCCGCTGCGGTTAGGCGCTTTGTCGAATGGAGCGAGGCCCACATCAAGGCTGTGCCGCTGCGCGGCGTGCGGGTCGAGTCGCTCGAAAGCGGCCGACCCGAGATGCAGCAAACCCTGGACCGGGCCAAGAAGTTCCTGAACCTGGTGGCACTGCTGTCCGCGCTGCTCGCGGCCGTGGCGGTGGGCATCGCGGCACGCGACTTCGCCTCGCGCCATCTCGACGACTGCGCCATGCTGCGGGTCCTGGGGCTGTCGCAGCGGCGCATTGCCAGCGCCTACACGCTGGAGTTCGGCGGGGTCGGTCTGGTGGCCAGCGTCGCCGGCGTTGCGGTCGGGTTTGCGGTGCACTACGTCTTCGTCTGGCTGCTGGCTGGCCTTGTCGATGCCCAGTTGCCGGCTGCGGGTTGGACCCCGGCGCTGTTTGGCATGGGTGTCGGCATGACCCTGCTGCTGGGCTTTGGCCTGCCGCCGGTGCTGCAGCTCGCCAGCGTGCCGCCGCTGCGGGTGTTGCGGCGCGACGTCGGCACCGTCAAGGCCACCTCGCTGCTCGCCCTGGGCGCTGCTGCCGTGGCCTTTGTCGCCTTGTTGCTCGCGGTCAGCGACGACCGCAAGCTCGGGCTCATCGCGGTGGGCGGGTTCGCCGTGGCGATCGCGCTGTTCGCCGTCCTGGCCTGGATGGCCGTGATGCTGCTCAAGCGAACCGTGCCCGAGAGCCGGGCCCCGCGCTGGCTGGTCCTGGCGACCCGGCAGATCGCGGCCCGGCCGGCTTTTGCCGTGCTGCAGGTGTCGGCGCTGGCGGTCGGCCTGCTGGCCTTGGTGCTGCTGGTCCTGCTGCGCACCGATCTCATCGGGGCCTGGCGCGCTGCGACGCCGCCCGACGCGCCGAATCGGTTCGTCATCAACCTGCAGCCCGATCAGGCCGAGCCTTTCCGGCAGCGCCTGGTTGAGGCCGGTGTCGAGCGCCTGGACCTGTATCCGATGATCCGCGGCCGTCTGGTTGCGATCAACGGCCAGACCGTCAGCGCCGAACGCTACAGCGACGAACGCTCCGCCCGCCTGGTCGAGCGCGAGTTCAACCTCAGCCACAGCGCCGTCCTGCCGGGGCAGAACGTCGTCGTCGGCGGACGCTGGCAACCCGACGAGCCCGGTGCGATCTCGGTCGAGGAAGGCCTGATGCAGACGCTGGGCCTGAAGCTCGGCGACGAAATCACGTTCGACATCGCCGGCAACCGCAAGAGCGCGCGCATCACCAGCACGCGCAAGGTCGATTGGGGTTCGATGCGGGTCAACTTCTTTGCCTTGTACCCGCTGGCCCAGATGGCGGACGTGCCGACGACCTACATCAGTGCGTTCCGGGCGCCCGCGGTGGACGGCTTCGACAATCGGCTTTCGCGGGAGTTTCCGAACATCACCAACGTCGATGTTTCGGCCTCCATCGCCCAGGTGCAGCGCGTGCTCGACCAGGTGATCCGCGCGGTCGAGTTCCTGTTCGGCTTCACGCTGCTGGCGGGCCTGGTGGTGCTGTTCGCGGCGATCTCGGCCACGCGCGAGGCGCGTGCGCGGGAGTTCGCGATCATGCGTGCGATGGGCGCCAGCGGTCGCCTGCTGGCCCAGGTGCAGCGGGCCGAGCTGCTGGGGGTCGGCGCACTGGCCGGTGCCCTGGCCTCGGTCGCGGCCGTGGCTGTCGGTTGGGCGCTGGCTCGTTACGTGTTCGAGTTCGACTGGAACCCGCAGTTCTGGGTGCCGTTGGCTGGCGCTGCGGCGGGGGCGTTGCTCGCACTGGCCGCCGGCTGGTGGGGCCTGCGCGAGGTGCTTCGGCGGCCGGTGCTCGAGACCTTGAGGCGGGTCGGAGCGGTGTAGGGCGCCGCGGATGACGGCCGATCTGGAGCGGTGTCGGCAGGCGGCCCAAGTGGCCTTCGCCGCAGGCTCGGAGCCTTTGGAGGTCGGCAGTCTCGCGAACACGGGCTTCGACCTGGCGACGTTGAAGACCTTGCAGGCCGGAGACGCCGTGGTCAAGGCCACGATCGACAGCGGATTGACCGCCTGGGTCCTGCAACTGGTCGATGCCGATGGGCGCCGATGGGCGCTGAAGCGGGCCTGGCAGAAGGCGCGGGTGCAGAACGTCGACGGCGCGACCTCGTTCCTCAACGAGGTCCAGAGGCGCGCGGACTTTGGACGGCTGAAGCGCGAGCCCGGCGGCGAGGAGCGCTGGGCCGGGATCGTGGACACTCAGTTTGCAAGTTACCGGGATGGACTGATGCTGTCGCCCTGGATCGACGGCCAGCCGGTTGGCTCATGGGACGAGCGCCGTCTGGAATCGCTTTTCGGGCTGATCTGCTCGATGTGGCTGGAGGGCTTGTTCGAGTGGGACCTGTGCCCTGGAAACCTGCTCGACGACGGCCAGCGCGTCCGGCTGTTCGACTTTGGCTACTGCTATCGCTTCGATCCGATCCGCCAGTTCTCGAGTGCCGGACGCGGTGACGACAGGCCCTTGTTCCATCCGGTCGAGCGTTTCGAGTCGCGCTGCTTCTGTGCCCAGCTGCTGGAGATCGAGCAGCTTGAGGGCGAAGCCTCGGCGATCGCAGCCTTCCGCATTGAAAAGCGCGTGGCGATCGAGGCCTATCGCCGGATGCGCAGCGTGATCGCCGGGCGCGGCGCCTCGGCAACCGTGTTGCAGTGGCTGGACGGCATCTGCTCGCGTTGGCAGCTGGCGCTGACCGGAAACCTCGAGGACTTGTATCTGGCCGAGAACTGGCGCTCGCACGCCCTGGATCTCGATGACGACCTGCGCGGGCGCAGCTGCACCGCGATGACGCTGCGGCGTGCCGACTGGCTGTTGGCAGCCCTGGATCGCCACGGCGACACCTTGCGGGCGCAGCGGGCCTTCTTCTGGGCCGACGCGGATGTGGGCCTGCCCGTGCTGCGCGAACGCTACCGCCACCACCGGCGGCAGGCAGAAGCCTTTCAGCTCGCGCCCGCGAGCGTCTTCTGATCGCCCACCCGGCAGGCGGCGGCTACAGCCAGCGCGCCAGGAGCTGGCGCAGCTGCTCGCGCGAATAGGGTTTGGCCAGGTGGGCGTCCATGCCGGCCGCCAGTGCCGCAGCGGCGTCTTCATCAAAGGCGTTGGCCGTCAGGGCCACGATCGGCACCCGCGGCAGGCGCAGCCGCTGTTCGCGGTCGCGTGCCTGGCGGGTGGCGGCATAGCCGTCGAGCACCGGCATCGAGATGTCCATCAGGACGAGATCGACGTGGTGCTGGTTCAGCGTTCGCATGCCCTGGGCGCCGTCTTCGGCCTGCAGGACCTCGAGGCCGAAGGACTTGAGCATCTCCGCGCCGATCATCCGATTGACCTCGTTGTCCTCGACCAGCAGCACGGTCCCGGCAAGGCCGTCCGCTTGCGGCAGGGCGCCGAAGCCGGAGTCGGTGTCAGCCGGACGCAGGTGTGGGGCGAGCTCGAACTCCAGCTCGAAGCGGAACACCGAACCGCGGCCGATCTGACTGTCGGCGACGATGCTGCCGCCCATGGCCTGGACGATGCGCTGGCTGATGGCCAGGCCCAGACCGGTCCCGCCGCGCAGACGCGAGCGGGTGCTGTCGACCTGGTGGAACGGCTGGAAGACCTGGGCCAAGGCCTCCGGGGGAATTCCGATTCCGGTATCGGCCACCTCGAAACGGATTCGACAGTGGCCGGGTGTGGCGCCGTCCAAGGCCTTCAGCGCCAGCGTGACGCTGCCACGCTCGGTGAACTTCACGCCGTTGCCCAGCAGGTTCAGGAGCACCTGTTTGAGCCGGGGGGCGTCGCCAATCACGCCGTCGGGGACGTTGCGCTCGTCCAGCGCCAGGACCAGAGTCAGTTCACGCGCCTCGGCATTGGCGCGGAACAGCTGCGTCGCATGCTGCGCAACCGTGTGCAGCGACATTGGAGAAGGCAGGATGCTCAGCTTCCCCGCCTCGATCTTGGAGTGGTCGAGCACGTCGTTGAGGATGTCCATCAACGACTCGCCCGATGAAAACGCCGTCTTGACGAGCCGGCGCTGCCGGGTGTCGAGCGTGGTCTGACGCAGCAGCTCCAGGGCCCCGAGCACGCCGTTCATGGGCGTTCGGATCTCGTGGCTCATGGTCGCCAGGAATTGCGACTTGGCCAGGTTCGCGGCCTCGGCCGCCTCGGCGGACCGCTGCAGCGAGCGGTTGGCCTGATCGGCCTCGTGGGCATGGCGGATGGCCATGATCGCGGTGTCGCGATAGGCCCGCCCTTCGCGGATCATCGTCCAGCCAAATGCAATCGCGAGCAGCGCCATTGGAATGCTGGACACCGGTCCCGGCAGCAGCGACGCAATCACGATGCCGGTCATCTGCATCACCGTGAGGATCGCAAAACTGCGGCCGGCCATCGGCATGAAATGCGACGCAGTGGCCATCGAACCGCAGACCATCCCGATGTAGACGATGGCCAGTGACCCTTCGAGCTGCGGATACAGACCGATGCTGGTTGCGGCCCAGATCAATCCGACGGCCAGCGAGTTGGCCTCCAGTTGTCGCACCAGCGTGTTCAGGCGCTCGGCACTGGCCTGGCGCAGATCACCGCGGCCGCGGTGGATGGCGAGTCTCCAGCCGGCCACCCCACCGCCGAGCACGAGCACCGCCAGGGCCGTGTTGACCTGCTTCTGGAACCAGGCCATCCACGCGATGCAGCCGACGGCCACGAGCAGCAGCACGACGCTTCCGGCGGCGTTGCGCGTGGCCAGCCGCAGCAACTCGCGCTGGATCTCGACACGGATGTCCGGACCAGCGCTGGACGGATCGAACTCGGGGCTCATCGGGGCGCGAGGATATCGCGCGTGTCCACCATCCGGGTGAACTTCAGGGGGTATTCGCCCGGTTGCGGCGCTCAGCGCAACGCGTTGCCGCCCACCGACGCCGGGCCTTGCGCAACCGTCACGGCCGGGCTGGGCTCGACGGGCAGCAGCAAGGCCACCCCGGCCGCGCCGGCGACAAGCAGCACGGACACCAGCAGACGGCTGGCGCCGGCACGAAGGGCCAGTGGGATGCGGACGAGGAGTGACTTCATGGCCGTGCCAGTGTCGCGCGGTCATGTGACGATTGCCTCCGTCCGGCGACGGATCGCCGATCCAATGGCACCAGGTGCTTCAGACGGCGGCCAATGGCTGCCGGCAGGCCTTCAGCTCGAGATGTAGCTTTCGAGCTGCTGGATCGTCGTCTCGTGGTCGGCAATGATGTCGTCCATGATGTCGCGGATGGAAATCATGCCGAGCACGGTGCTGCCGTCCAGGACCGGAAGGTGGCGGATCTTCTTCTCGCTCATCAGGGCCATGCACTGGCGGGTGCCGGTGTCCGGTGTGACGGTGAAGACCCCTCGGGTCATGATGTCCGCAACCCGGGTTTCCTTGGAGTTGCGTCCCTGAAGCGCGATCTTGCGCGTGTAGTCGCGTTCAGAGAACACGCCGACCAGGCGCCCCTGGTCCATCACCATCAGGGCGCCCACCTCGTACTGGGCAAGCAACTCGAGCGCGCCGAAGACGCTGTCGTCGGGACGCACGTGCCAGAGGGTTCCGGCGGGGCGGGACACGAGGAGCTGGGAAACAGGCTTCATGGCGGACTCGGCCTCTTCAGTCTTCAGTCTTCAGGAGCACGGGCTCGAAGCCTACACCTTCGACCCGCCGCGCACGAGGGGGTGAACCGGCATGGCACCATGAGCTCGATGTCATTCCGTCTGCGTTCATCGGGTCGCTCGACCTGGCGCTGGGAGCGTCTGGTGGTGCTGCTTGCCCTGGTCGCGCTGGGCGGCTGCGCGGTGCTGGACACACAGCAGCGACGCTGGATCTTCCAGCCCAGCCAGGCCACGTGGAGCGGCGGCGCCGCTGCGGCCGAGGGCCTGGCGGACGTCTGGCTTGACTTCGAATCCCGCCTCAGCGAGCGTCCGGTGCGCCTGCATGCGCTGTGGTTGCCGCACGAACGGTCTGATGCACCGGTGTTGCTGTTTCTGCACGGCGCACGCTGGGACGTGCGAGGCAGTGCCTTCAGGATGCGCCGGCTGAACGAACTGGGTTTTTCGGTCCTGGGTGTGGACTACCGGGGGTTCGGCCAGTCGACCGACGAATTGCCGTCGGAAGAAAGCGCGCTCGAAGATGCCCGGGCAGCCTGGGACTGGCTCCGGCGCGAACACCCGCAGCGGCGCCACTTCATCTATGGCCACTCGCTGGGCGGCGCCATCGCGGTGCGCCTGGCCGCGGAGGTCGGCTCGACCAGTGGCGGGCTGATCGTCGAGGCCACGTTCACCTCGATCCCGGATGTCTACCGCACGCTGCGTTATGGCTGGCTGCCACTGACGCCGTTCATCACCCAGCGCTTTGATGCCGCATCCCGCATAGGCCAGGTGGCCAGCCCGGTGCTGGTGGTGCATGGAAGCGCCGACGGCCTGATCAGGCCCGAACTCGGCCAGGCTCTGTATGAGCGCGCGCCCAGCCCCAAGCGCTTTGTACTGGTGCCAGGTGGCAGCCACCACAACGCCCAGCGGGTCGGCCGTGAACAGGTGCAGGCGGCACTGATCGAGTTGTTTGGCGTGCGGCCCTAGGTGATTCCGAGATCCTGAGATACCCTGAGTCCCATTGGGCAATCACGGACACTTGCAAAGGCTTTGTCGAGACGACTGCGGCAGTCGAAGGCTACCCTCGGTGGTTTTGTCGAGACGAGGTCGAGTTGGACGCCGCATCCGCCTACCCCTTGAAGCCCTGGCTGGGCCAGTACGGCAGTCAGATCAACCCCCAGCCTCCGGCACCGGCTTATGCCAGCGTTGCCGCCTTGGCCGCCTCGGCGGCACAGCGCTTTGCGGCGCAGACGGCGTTCACGACGGTCATGCCCAACGGCATGTACGGATCGCTGAGCTACGCCCGTCTCGACGCACTGAGCGACCACTTTGCGCGTTACCTGCGCCAGGTCCTCAAGCTCCAGGCCGGTGACCGCGTCGCGATCCAGATGCCCAACTGCCTGTCCTACCCGGTGGTGCTGCTGGGCACGATGAAGGCGGGCTGTGTGGCGGTCAACACCAACCCGCTCTACACCGCGCACGAGATGCGCCACCAGTTCGCCGACAGCGGAGCCAAGGTCGTGGTGGTCGTCGACATGTTCGCCGACAAGCTTGAGGCAGCGCTGGCCGGGACTGGGGTGCAGCATGTCGTGATCACCCGCGTGCCGGAGTTCTTCCCGGGGGTGATCGGCGGCATCGTCCATGCGGTGATGAAGTACTGGAACCGGCTCGTGCCGGCGCATGGCCTGACGTCCGCAGTGTCCTTGCCCGATGCCATCGCCGCTGGCGAGGCCGGTGGAGGGTCGCCGCGTGACTGGTGGGGCCCGCTTCAACACAGCGATCTCGCGCTGCTCCAGTACACCGGGGGAACGACCGGAGTCGCCAAGGGCGCGATGCTGACCCATGGCAACCTGCTGTGGAACCTGGTCCAGATGCGTGCGATGGTCGCCAGCCACATCGAGGAAGGCCGCGAGGTTGTGTTGACCGCGTTGCCGCTCTATCACATCTTCGCGTTCACGGTGAACTTCCTGCTGATGCTGGACGCCGGCGCGCGCAACATCCTGGTGCCCAGCCCGCGTCCGGTTCAGAACCTGCAACGTGCGTTCGAGAACTACCCCATCACCTGGATCACGGGCGTCAACACGCTCTATAACGCGCTGCTGAATGAGGAGTGGTTCGCGGCCTATCCGCCCAAGCACCTGAAGGCGGCCGGCGGCGGCGGCGCGGCGATGCACCACGCCGTGGTCGAGCGCTTCGAGCAGGTGACCGGCGCACCGCTGGTCGAGGGTTACGGGCTCACCGAGAGCTCGCCCGTGGTGTGCTTCCAGACCTTGGTCGGCAACCGCACGCGCGACAGCATCGGCGTTCCGGCGCCGCTGACGGACATCAAGCTGGTCGACGACGCGGGCCTCGAGGTTGCGGTCGGACAGCCGGGTGAGTTGTGCCTTCGCGGCCCGCAGGTGATGCAGGGCTACTGGCAACGGCCCGAGGCTACGGCCGAGGTGCTGAAGGAGGGCTGGCTGCACACCGGCGACGTGGCCGTGATGGACGAGGCCGGCACCTTCCGCATCGTCGACCGCAAGAAGGACATGATCCTGGTCAGCGGCTTCAACGTCTACCCGAACGAGATCGAAGACGCGCTGTCGCGCCACGACAAGGTGATGGAAGCGGCCGTGATCGGCGTCCCCGACCGCAAGACGGGCGAGGCCGTGCTGGCCTGCGTCGTCAAGCGCGACGACAGCCTCACCGAGGCCGAGTTGATCGCGCATTGCCGCGAGCTGCTCACGGCCTACAAGCTGCCGGCTCGGGTGGAGTTCCGGGCCGAGCTGCCGAAGACGCCGATCGGCAAGATCCTGCGCAAGGATCTGCGTGCCGAAGTGCTGGCGTCACAGAAGAACAAGTCTTGAAGCGGAAACCCTCGCGATGCTGACCGATACCGAAACCAAGCTGCTGGGCGTGATGATGATGGTCATCATGCTCGGCATGGGCGCAAGCCTGACCTTCAAGGACTTCGCGATCGCGCTGCGCAAGCCCGCAGGCATCCTGGTCGGCCTGATGTGCCAGTACGGGATCATGCCGCTGCTGGCCTTCGCGCTGGCGACCGCGCTGGCCCTGCCACCGGCCTATGCGGTCGGCCTGATCCTGATGGGCTGCATGCCCGGCGGCACGACGAGCAACATCTTCACCTACTTCAGCAAGGGCACGCTGAGCCTGTCGATCCTGATGACCATGAGCTCGACCCTGGTCGCGATCGTGATGGTGCCGCTGACGCTGGCCTTCTACTCGAGCGGCATCGAGGGCCAGTGGCAGATCCCCCGCGAGAACGTCATTCAGGTGCTCGTGGTGCTGCTCGTGCCGACCGTGATCGGCATCGCGCTTCGCAAGTGGAACGCCAACGTCGGCGCGGTGATCGAGATGATCGGCGGCCTGCTGGGCGTCCTGGTGATCCTGTTCCTGGTGGTCTCGTGGGTGCCGCGCAACTGGCAGCTGCTGCTCGAGACGGGCTTCCCGGTCTACGCCGGATCCATCGGGCTGGGCCTGGCGGGGTTCGCGCTGGGCTACCTCTTGTCGCGCGCGCTCAAGCAGGACACGCGTCGCGCCCGCACCATCGCGCTGGAAACCGGAATCCAGAACGGCCCGCTGGCGGTGCTGATCGTCGTGCTGACGTTCACCGGCTCGCAGCAGCAGGACGTGCTGCTGATTCCGGTGCTGTACTCGCTGTTCATCGTGCTCACCAGCAGCGCGGTGACGGTGTGGTTCCGCAGAATCACGACACGCGAGGAACTGGCGCGCGACAGCGCCAAGATCGGTGCGCTGAAGTCGGCCTGACCGGCGTGGACCGAGGCGGGGTCAGGGCAGGACGGCCGTGACCTCGATCTCGACCTTGGCGCGGTCTTCCATCAGCGCGGCAACCTGCACGGCGCTCATCGCCACCGCGTAGTCGCCGACCAGCGCTCGATAGGCGGCGCCGATCTCGCGGCCGCGGGCCAGGTACTCGTGCTTGTCGGTGAGGTACCAGGTCATGCGCACGATGTGGCCGGGTGTGGCCCCGCCCTCGGCCAGGACGGCGACGACGTTGGCCAACGCCTGATGCACCTGGGCCACCAGGTCGTCGCTTTCGAACTCGCATTGCGCGTTCCAGCCGATCTGTCCGGCCACGAACACCTGCCGGCCGCTGGCCTCGACGCCGTTGGCATAGCCCCTGGGCGGCTTCCAGCCCGCGGGTTGAAGAACGCGCTTGTGCGAATCGCTCATGTCTGGATCTCCCGCAGCCTGAAACGCTGCAGCTTGCCGGTCTCGGTGCGGGGCAGGTGGGCGCAGAAGACGATCTCGCGCGGGTACTTGTAGGGCGCGATGGTCTGCTTGACGAAGTCCTGCAGGGTCTGCGCCATGGCCGCGTCGCCCGGGTCGCCCGGGTGGCCGGGCTTGAGCACGACAAAGGCCTTGACGATCATGCCGCGGGCCTCGTCGGCCTGTCCGATGACGCCGCATTCGGCCACCGCAGGGTGCAGCAGCAGCGCGGATTCGACCTCGGGGCCGGCGATGTTGTAGCCGCCCGAGACGATCATGTCGTCGGTCCTCGCCTGGTAGACGAACTGGCCGTCCACGGGGTCGACGAGGTAGGCGTCGCCGGTCAGGTTCCAGCCGTTCTGGACGTAGCTCGCCTGGCGCGGGTCGTCGAGGTACTTGCAGCCCGTCGGCCCGCGGATCGCCAGCCGGCCGACCTGCCCGGGGGGCAGTTCGCGGCCTTCGTCGTCAAGGATCGCGGCGGTGTAGCCTGGCACGACGTATCCGGTCGCGCCACCGCGCGCGTCGTCTTCGCGGGCCGAGATGAAGATGTGGAACAGCTCGGTCGAGCCGATGCCGTCGATCAGCGTCAGGCCGGTCGCCTGCTGCCACAGCGTGCGAGTGGCTGCGGGCAGCGCCTCGCCGGCCGACACGCACTTGCGCAGTGACGAAAGGTCGTGTGTCGCCGCCGATGGCTCCGCGGCCCGCATCAGCGCCATCGCCCGATAGGACGTGGGCGCGGTGAAGCAGACCGTGGCCCGATGCTCGGTGATTGCCTGCAGCAGCGTGTCCGGCGCCACCCGTTCGAGCAGCACCGTGCTGGCGCCGACGGCCAGCGGGAACAGCAGCAGCCCGCCCAGGCCGAACGTGAAGGCCAGCGGCGGGCTGCCGATGAACACGTCGTCGGCCACCGCGCGCAGCACCTGCGGTGGCCAGCAGGCGCAGGCGGCGAGCATGTCGCGGTGGGTGTGCATCGCGGCCTTGGGCACGCCGGTGGTGCCCGATGTGAACGCG
>Ga0209985_10002631_pt1 | contig 16055 bp, 7 predicted proteins | sample NOAtaG_FD_187305 | JGI IMG/M metagenome (GOLD analysis project Ga0209985, IMG submission 187305) | Freshwater lake microbial communities from Lake Erie, under a cyanobacterial bloom - NOAA_Erie_Diel6S_1000h metaG (SPAdes) (version 2) | ecosystem: Environmental > Aquatic > Freshwater > Lake ...
GCCGTGTACATCCTCGGCCAGCCGGACAATCCTACTGCTATTCGGCAGCCGGTTGGCACTGGCTACCAAACGAAAGGTATGGCCGTCAAAGGTAAAGAGCCCGGCATTGGAGGCCATCCACATCAGGCCTTTTTTGTCCTGGAGGTAGGCATTGATGTTCCAGTCGGGAAGTCCGTCTTTCTTGTTCCAGTAGTAGCGGGTTGGTGCAAGGGGCGCCTGGGCGCAAAGCGTTTGCAGGAAAAACCATGGGCCGGTGATGCCGATGCAAAGGGCGAGGAGCAGGGGGATTTTGCGCATTGATCGAAATGGAAAAAGAATTTGGTTTATCCGACGAATTTAGGAATTATATGAAAAGGCACTCTTTGAAAATGGCCTTTTTTGTCTGATTGCAGATTTGTGATGTACTATTTGCAGGGTTGTTATGGGTGTTGCCGGGGAGGGCAGTGTGCTCGAATTGAGCAGTTTGGGCGCCTCATACATTTTGCAGTTTAAGACCCATTTATTGCAGAGTTATTTTCCGCGTGTGCATCACATTTGCAGAAACAAAAGTGATATGCGGTTTATACTTTTATCCTTGGCTTTTAACATGCTCACTGTGGCCTATTGCATGGCACAGTCCAAACCACCTTTGAGTGTTCAGGGGACACTTAAAAACAGCGATGGCACTTCCGTGGCCGACGGTAGGTTCAATATGACTTTCCGACTGTACACTGCTTCCAGCGGTGGCACGGCTATCTGGACTGAGAGCCAAGCCAACGTGCCGGTGCGGGCGGGCGTCTATAGCGTTCAACTTGGTAAGATAACGCCGATTGATATTACGTTTACCGAGAACCTCTTCCTTGGTACTACGGTGGGCAATGGGGCTGAAATTGTGCCCCGCACCCGGCTTACTTCTTCACCGTATGCCCTGTTTGCTTTTCAACTTGGCAACGATATGCCAGCGGGCTTTGTGATGCCCTGGGCATCCGGAAGCAGCACTGTACCAGCTGGGTGGTTGCTCTGCGACGGAAGGGCGCTTAAAAGCGCAGAATATCCAGTGCTGTTCGAAGCAATCGGAACCTTATGGGGTAATGGAAGCAGCGGCATTGGGGCGGGTAGCGGTACTGACTTCAACCTGCCCGACCTACGAGGGGAATTTATCCGAGGGGCAGCGGCAGGGGCTAATGCAGGAGCGCAGCAGGGGTTTACAACGGCACCCCCCGTTAACCCATTCGTGCCTTCCGTTAGCTCTTCTGGCGCGCACGCTCACAGTATTTTTGGAGGACTCCCTGTTGCAACGAATGGTTCAACATATAGCCTCTTGCAGTTTCCATATGGAGCTGGAGGATCTCCAGCTTTGGCCTTTCGCTACACTTATACCTTTCCATCCGGCGGCTCGCATACGCATACTGTTCCTCCTTTTACGGGTGGAGATACGGAAACGCGGCCCCGGAATGTTGCGATGCCTTATTACATTAAAATCCGAAATTAGAACAGATAATACCCGAGAATTATGAAAAAAGTAATCCTGTACATACTATTGTTGAGCAATCTTCCACTTTTTGCTCAGGAACTCCCCCTTGTTGTTCAAGGGGTGTTAAAGAGTAGCGAGGGGACAGCCCTGCCAGAAGGCAAATATACGCTTACCTTTCGGCTGTATCTTTCAAATGAAGCGGATGCCCAGGCGATATGGGCGGAAACGCAACCCGATGTTATTTTAAGGGATGGAGTGTACAGCGTGCCGCTGGGTATGGTTAATCCCCTCCGCCTACCTTTCGACCGTCCCTATTTTCTAGGGGTTTCCTTAGGCGATGGACAGGAATTTCTCCCACGTTCAGAGCTAACCGCAGCACCTGCTGCGTTATTCGCCAGCAGGGGCGGTGGTGGGGTTGAACCTGGTATGATTGTTCCTTTTGCAGGCTACCTCGGCAAAATTCCCTTCGGATGGTTCCCTTGCGACGGCCGTGCGCTCAAAAGCGCCGATTATCCAGCCCTGTTTGCAATTATTGGTACTGTTTATGGCAACGGTAGTACTGGTCCAGGATCTGGTATGGGTACAGATTTTAATCTTCCAAATCTCACTAATCAGTTTTTGAGAGGGATCAACGAGGGGAGAATTGCTGGAGTTAATCGAACGCTTGGCTCTAAAGAGGGTTTTGCGACTAGTCGCCCCAAAACAGCCTTCAATGTTACGACTAGTTCTAGTGGGGCACATAACCATAGTTTTTCGTTTCATGCCTGGCCATATAATAATATAAAGACTATCCCCAATAGGCCAGTTTCTGCTCAACAGTTTTCAGTTACAAGTGAAACTTCAAATGCGGGGAACCATTCGCATAACGTTACTTCTTTTACGGGCGGAGATAGCGAAACACGACCCCGTAACCGTGCCATGATTTATTGTATAAAGTTTTGATTGGACATGGATTATGCATACAAATGGGGTACTCGGTTTACTGTCTCAACTTTAGTTATTAACATTGAAAATATTATGAAAAGATTTTTTTATAAGTTCATATTCGTCTGCATTTTCGCCAATCAAGCAGCGCTATCGTTACGCGCTCAGGAAATACCCATTAGCGTACAAGGGGTAGTTCGAAATGCTGATGGCTCGGTTTTCCCGACAGGCAATTACAGCATGAAATTTCGAATCTACACTTTGGCCAGTGGAGGTACTGCTATTTGGACGGAAGAACAGACTGGTATCCGTATTGATGGCGGTGTTTACAGCGTGCTTTTGGGTAAAATCAATTCCTTGGGGAATATTGCTTTTAATCAAACACTCTACCTTGGCGTATCGGTGGACGGGGGCACGGAACTTTCGCCCCGCGCGTTGTTCACGGCAGCACCCGCAGCCCGCTATGCTTTGCGATCCCCTGGGAGCATACCCAGCGGTATGGTGGTATCCTTTTCAGGACCCCTGGCTAAAGTCCCGGATGGATGGCTGCCCTGTGATGGCCGTGCATTAAAAAGTTCCGACTTTCCAACCTTATTTGATAGAATTGGAACAACCTATGGCAACGGAAGTACAGGAATGGGCGCAGGTAGCGGTACTAACTTTAATGTGCCGGATCTCCGATCAGAATTCATCCGTGGCCTTGACTCCGGCCGCGGGGTAGATGTAAATCGAACGGTGGGCAGTTCTCAGGATTGGGCAACAAGTCGCCCTGTCAATCCATTTTCGCTGCAGCTTTCCGCTGGGGGGTCTCATTCCCATAGTGCTGACTTACTAAATAGAAATGGTATTGGTTCTGTTTATATGGGAGGTAGTAGTGCTACGATTCGGAGTAATGGCATCGGTTTCAGTCTAAATGCAGGAAGTTATTCCGGATCAACTCAAACGGCTGGTGCCCATACCCACTCGATTACATTCACCGGTGGCGATACTGAAACCCGACCTGTCAACACTGCGGTTTATTTTTTCATCAAATATTGATGGGGCTGTTTTTTCCATTTCATTTAAGTGTATTTATTATGAAAAAATATATATTCATTTGCCTGTTTTTGGGATGCCTGTTCGGCACCTTAAGTACGCTGCGGGCTCAAAACGTGCGCTATATCCGCTTGGCACAAAACAGCTCCGGTGCCAGTGACTTTTTGCACCTGGCGGAAATCCGCGCCATTCAAAGCGGTACAAGTACAAACGTAGCCCGGAGCAAGGCCGTGACTACGGACTCCGAGGGGGCCTCTTTGGCGAAAGCCAACTATGTGGATGGTAGCACGACTACAGCCGGCGGAAGTGCCGTAGCCGGCAAAGCAGGCTTTGTCGAAATTGACCTCGGTGCCGAATTTGACCTGTCCCGCGTCGAAATCGTCAACCGCTTTTCTGAATCGGAAAATGTGGCTATACGGGCGCGGAACCTCCAGCTTACTCTTATGGATGCGGATAGGGAAGTCGTCTGGTCCAATGCAATTGATGCCTATCAGGGGCAAAATGCGGCCCTGACGACTTACTGGCGGCAGTTTGAGCGTTCGCTGGCGCAGAATATCGAACAAGGTTGTGCGACGACGTCGGGTGCACGTCTGTCCTATCGCAACAATACTGCCGGCAGTGCCCTGAGCTTAACAGGGGTGACTGGCCAGTCGGTGTCGGTACCCTCTACCTTGCCAATTGGCAGCCAAAGCTTTACCGTGGAAATGTGGGTGAAGGTACCCATCGTCGGGGATGGCGGCCTGACCGCTTCCGAGGAAGTTGGCCGCCTGATGTCCACCGGCACCAACGGGGCGAACGTCAACTGGGCCATCAACGCCAACGGACAGTTGAGTATGGAGTGGGGGGGCGTACTCAGTACCGGTACCATTGACCTGCGCGACGGGAAATGGCATCACCTGCTCTTTTCCCGGGATAAAACAGCGGATACCTACCAGGGCTTCTTGGACGGTACCCTGGAGCTTAGTGCGGCATCCGCAGGCAGTGATGTGACCTTTGATAACAATAGCCTGCACATCGGCTCAGGACAAACAAGTAATATTTTTCACGGTCTGATAGACGAACTGCGGGTGTGGAACGTCCGCAAGGAAGATATTCCCAACCACAACCCCAACCGGGAAGCCACTCCTGGCACTGCCCTGGAGCTGTACTACCGCTTCAATGAAGTGCTCACGGATTCCATTGTGTACGACTACTCCCTGAACGGCCGCCACGGGACTTTATCGGAGATACTCGCGGCTGATGGGGCCCGCGTATCAGATTTTCCGGCCCCTATTGCCTTTGCCGAAATTCTGTGGTCCACAGGTAGTGGGGATACGAGCATTACGGCAGCCTCATCGGGCGAGTATTGGGTCCTTGCCCGCAGCAGTTCCGGGCTGATTGCCGTGGATACGTTCGGGCTCCAACTACCCGCCATAAAACAGGAGGTAGCCGGGTGTGGTACTGTTATCCTGACTGCCGTTGGCGGGGATACGTACGCCTGGGCCGGAGGACGGACTGAATCGGATACCACCGTTACGGCCAATGGTACTTATACCGTGACGATCACTTCGGAGGGTTGCAGCCCCATAACGGTATCGGCGCAGGTCACGATCCCCAATCCGACCCGATATTTCGCTGATTCTGACGGGGATGGCTACGGCAATGTGGCTATCTTTCAGGTGGCTTGTATCGCGCCGACAGGTTTTGTTACAGATTCAACCGATTGTAATGATGCAAGTGCGGCTGTCCGCCCAGGGGCAAGTGAAATCTGTGACGGATTGGACAACGACTGCGATGGAACTATAGACGATGGTATAAACGTGCCTACTTTCTTTCGCGACTCGGACGGCGATGGGTTTGGTGATCCTGGCTTTCAGATAAAGGCCTGTACCAGCCCCTCGGGCTATGTGACGAATGCCTCGGATTGCGACGATAAAAATGCCAGTATAGGTATCGGTTCCAACCTGAGTACCTACTATCTCGACAATGACGGCGATGGGTATGGAAATACAGGTGAAAGTGTCCAGAGCTGTGCACAGCCCACGGGCTATGTGACGGCAATCGGCGACTGTGATGATACCAACCCAAGAGTCCATCCCGGGGCCCCCGAAATCTGCGATAATATTGACGATAACTGTAACGGTATCCTTACAGAGGGCAACTGCCCGGGCCTAACGACGGATGTTTCGGGAAACTGTACAACAGTAAGCTCCGCGAATGTGCTTCAAGGAGAGTCATTTTTCAACTACGGCAGTGCAAGTAACGCACTCAATACGGCAGTACGCGGCAACTTCACCATCGGACAGCCGGTGGTAGGTGCTTATGTGGGGGAATCTGCCACGGGTGCCTTCGGCTTCTGGGGACGGTTCCTGTTGGCACCCTCAGCGCCAGCAATCAAAGCGACGGAAGGGGAGCTTCCCGACCGCATCCAGGTAAACTGGAAGCCGGACCCCCTCAGCCCGGTGGCGACCGGGTTTAAGCTCTATCGCAACGGGGCCTTACTGGCATCTGTGGATGGGGAATCAAGGTCTTTTATTGACTTCAACGTTATCGCCGGACAGTTCTATACCTACGAGGTGGCAGGGATTAACAGCTTTGGGGAAGGCTACAAAGGTAAAACCCTGGGCTTCCTCAATCCCAATGGGGTCGTTACGGGCCGGATCACGACGTTCAGTGGAAACCCGGTACCTGGTACGATCGTAACGCTGTCCCCGACCATAGGTAAATCTATTCAGTTTAACCAATTGGCCTCCACTTTTGTGGAATATTCTCCAAAATTCCCGCGTACGAACTTTACGGTCTCCTGCTGGGTAAAGATCGGCGACAACAACGATAAATCTGCGATTTTTGACCTGGGGAGCCACCTGGGCAAAAACTGGTGGCTGCATACTCAGCCTCAGGGTGCAGAAAAAGGGGTAGTCTTTGGCGTGGGCCGGGCACAAGGGGATGTCACGGAGCTTTCCTATACCTTTCCCGCCGACCAGGCCAATGGATGGCATTACGTTGCTGCAACTTACAACGGGTCCTCTTTATTGCTGTATGTGGACGGAGAGCTGGCAGGGACCATTGCCACGACCCTTCAGTCGGCGGAATCGGTGCTTTTCATGGGCCAAAAACCCACAGGGGGGGGCAACTTCAACGGTAAGCTGGACGAGCTGCGCTTTTTTGAGCGGCAATTGGCACAGACGGAGATCCAGATGTACATGAACCAGAGCATCAGCTCGGTTACGCCGGGTTTGGTCGCGTACTGGAAGTTTGACGAGGGGGTCGGCAGCAAAGCGTTCGACCTTACGGTAAATAAATTCCCGGCCTACCACTGCGGTACCCAATGGGACAACGATAAACCCAATGTGGTCAATGCTGCCATCTCGGATGTGGACGGCAGCTATAAAATCGAAGGGGTGAATTATGGCGCAGGCACAACGTTTACTGCGACGCCGAGTAAATTTTTCCATTACAACCAGTCGCTGGAATTCAACGCGGTAAACAGCCAATATGCAGACCTGACCAGCTTTGGTCTTACCGACAGTGCATCCGTGACCATCACGGTGAAGGCGTTCGACTTCAGCGGTACACAGGCGCTGCTGAGCAAAGCCGATGCATCGGGGGCCAACCAGTTCCTGCTTGCCCTGAACTCCGGCAACCTGGAACTGACCATCGGCACGGAGAAAAAATCGTTCGGAACCTTGGGTATGGGCTTCTTCCACCTTGCGTTTATTATGCGCAAAAACGGGAGCTCCCTGGAGGTCACACTTTATAAAAATGGTGCCCAGACGGCTACCCAACAGTACGGTGCATTAAGTGCCTGGACGGGTAAACCCTGGAAACTGGGCGCACGGGCCAACGGTCCTTCTGGTCATACCAACTATTTCACTGGTCTGATTGACGAAGTGGCATTTTTCAACGAATTGCTGCCGGTACATAAGCTGCAGGAATACGCCAATATCGGTACGAACGTGACGGATAAGATGCTTTCATCCTACTTTAACCTGAACGAGGGTACGGATACCACGCTGCTGGACCTGGGCACAGCGCTTACGGGTAAAGGGGTACTCAAAGGGGCACAGTGGAGTACGGTGGCGGCGATAACCCGGACGGAGCCGCACAGGTTCACCCCTTCGAGCCGTCTGGTGACCCTTAACCCGAGCAACACAAGTGTGGACCAGATAGATTTTACGGATCAGAGCACGATCCCCATCAGCGGCTATGTGCGCTATGAGGGCACAGATTGCTTTGTGGCAGGAGCGGAGATTCTGGTGAACGGGCAGCGAAATGTGCCGCCAGTCTTTACTAATGAAGACGGCTATTTTTCGCTGGAGATGGCCCCTGGGGCATCGGCACGCCTGACGCCGGTCTATAATGGGCATACGTTTTATCCAGGTTTTTGGGAAATTTTCAAGGCTTCGACTCCAGTGGCAGGCATCCTTTTCCGCGATCAAATCAAGCGGGAAGTGAGCGGTCAAATGGCGGGCAATGAAATCTGCCGCAAGAGCGTCATCCCGGATGGGGCCATTGTAAAAGTGAAGGTGGAATCCCTGGACGGTTGTTTTTACCAGGAACAACGATTGACCAACCCGAACGGCAAGTACATCTTTAAAAACCTGCCTCCGATCCCGATGACGGTGGCAGTGACGGAACACTCCAATAACGTAGTGTACAACTTTTTTCAACTTCAGGGCGGGTCTACGGTAGATCTAACCAACAAAAACGATACGGTTGACTTTATCTACTACTCCCAACCGGAGATTGAGCTTTCGAAGCTGGATACGAATACGTGCGGTGACCAGATGCTGATTCAGGGAACCAGCTATACCACGGAGATCAAGGTATATCAACCATACGACGGCGGCCGTTGCTACCTGGATACGGCGGAGCTGACGATAGACAACGGGATTGCCGATTTATCTACCTTTGATACCCTGATGACAGAGGGCAGCCTGAAGCACCGCTTCAAGGCAAATATGCCGAATGTGGCTTCCCCTTATACAAAGAACCTGACGGTAAAAGCGACGGCGGACAACAAGAGCAATACAGTGAGCACGAACGTAGTGGTACTGGGCAAACGGCCCCGGAACGTCAACTTTGCCTCCACATCTCCGGCAATACCACTCATGATCCTGCGCGACCCACCGGGCGATGGTTCGAATGCGACTATTGAAAAAGGACGGGAAATCTGTAACGGATGGTCAATCGGTACCTCGGCGGAGATGAAGGCTTCGACTGGTCTGGAACTGGACCTGGGAACCGAGACGGTGGTCTCGGCAGGTATCGGTGCCGAGGTGGAGACGAAGACAGAGTTGAAAAACTCACTGGACATGAAGATGAGCATCACGACCAAAGGGAACTTCAACAAGTCGGCGGAGGTATGCCTTACGGCCACCGAAACGATATCCACTTCCGGAGATGGAGTCTTGCAGGGCGAAGATGCGGATGTATTTGTGGGGGGCACGTTCAACCTGCTGTTTGGCCTCACCGATAAACTGCTCTTCGACACCCTGAACTGCGAATATGTGCTGGACAAAGACCTGGTGGTCTTCCCGGACCGCTTCGCTTCGACCTTCCTTTATTCGGGCTATCAGATCAAAAAAGTGGTCATCCCCAACCTGGAATCGATTGGCGATATGGCTTCGGCGAGACAATGGCGTGCGATCCTTAAGCGCAACGAAGACTTGAAGAAGGCGGCAGTATTTCAACGGAACATCACCTTCGATGCCGGGGTGACGTATGAAAATTCCACGGCGATCCAAAATACCAATGAAACTAAATACGGTTTTGGGATAGATGTTTCAGCGGAAATTAATGCCAAGTTGGGCTTTGCATTCAACGGGACCGGAAGCGCATTTACCCTGGGTATGGAGATCACCATGGGGGTAAATACGGAATTTACGAAGAAAGAGACAAACACCCAGACAGTGAAGTTCAACCTTGCAGATGATGACCTCAAAGATGCCTTCACTGTGGATGTGCTGGAAGACCGTGTTTATGGTACACCGGTATTCAAGACGATATCCGGGAATTCTTCTTGTCCGTATGAGCCTAATACGGTGCCGCGCGACGGGCTTACGCTGACAGTGGACCGTACAATCGCGACCAACGTCCTGGCAAACGAGCCAGCAGTATTCAAATTTAACCTGGGCAACGTCAGCCAGACGGACGAGCCCCGGGCCTATACGTTGGCATTGTACAACGGCTCCAACACGAATGCTGCAAGAGTAAAAGTACAGGGGGAAGACAAATCGTCCGGTAATTTCCTGATTTCGGCAGGTCAATCCCAGGAAGTGATCGTTACGGTGGAGCGCGGGCCAACTGCGTATGCGTACGAGAATCTGAGTATATACGCAATCTCGGACTGTGAAGGGGCGCGTTACGATGCGTTAGGTTTCGGCGACTGGCCGCCACCGCCGTTTTTCAAGGAAATCCTGCTGGATGTCTATTTCCTGGAGCCCTGTAGCCCGATAGACATCGGTTTCCCACTTCAAAACTGGGTAATGACCCCAAGTTCCGGGGATACGATGTTCATCACGCTGAACAAGTACAACCGCTCTGATACGGACCTGGAGCTGATCCGGGTACAATACCGGCGAAAGCAGGGAGATGGGGCGTGGATTAATATTGTGGAGGTTCCGAAAGCCGAACTGGACAACGATGTGTTCAAAATCGTCCAGTGGATTACAACTGGCCTCAAAGACGGGGAGTATGAACTTCGTGCCGTGACCCAATGTACGGGCGGGCAGAATGCGGGCATCTCCACGGTGATATCCGGGCGTTTCGAACGGGAAGCACCGGAAATACTGGGCGTGCCGGAGCCTGCCGACGGGGTGCTGTCTATTGGCGATGAGATCAGCATCACCTTTACCGAGCCGATCAAGTGCGATGCATTGATCCAGGCAGACTTTTTCAACAATAACAACATCGGCCTCTACAATACCCAAACCGGTAAATTAGTGGACGCCGTCATCACCTGCAACCGGGATAAGATTGTGGTTGTGCCTAACGTGCCAAACCGCTTTATCGAAAATACGGTCCTGCGGGTACAGGTCAACAATATTAAGGACCTTGTGGGGAACAATTTTTTGGAGAAGAAATGGGAGTTTTTCGTTGACCGCAACCCGGTGCGCTGGGTGGAAGACCAGATCGCGGTGGTGAAGCAGGAAGAGGAGATCGTAACGGTAACGCGCAAGCTGGAAAATATCGGCGGCCAGGCACTGGTGTATGACCTGCAGGGGGCACCAAATTGGGTGAAAGTATTTCCTATGGGCGGTACGCTGGCACCGGGGGCTTCGCAGAATGTGGTGTTCACGTTCGATAACGCTACAGCGCTGGGGAGTTACACGGATACGATCTATGCTGATGGCCCACTGGGTGCGGAGCCAATATACCTGGACCTTCGGGTGGCCTGCCCATCGCCATCCTGGGCGCTGAACCGCGCAGGGTATAGCTTCTCGATGAATATGACCCTGGAGCTGAACATCGAGGGGACGGTATCGGGCGATGGAATGGACATCGTGGCGGCCTTTGTGGGCCGTGAGCTCCGCGGTTTGGGTAAGGTCCAGTACAGCCCCGAGCTGAAGAAGCACCTGGTGTTCCTGACGGTTTACAGCAACCAGGCGGTAGGGGAGACGGTGACCTTCCAGGTGTGGGACGCCTCGGCGTGTAAGCTTTATGGCTCGACGATAGAGACCTTTGCCTTTCAGGCGGATGGGTTGGTAGGCTCTCCGCTGGTGCCACAGGTATTGCGCACGAACAATCTGCTGCTGGCAAAAGTGCCGCTCAACCCGGGCTGGAACTGGATATCGTACAACGTGGGTTTGATGGATCCAGCAATCAACAAGGGACTAGCCTCATTGAGCAGTCCGCAGGGGGGCCTGATCAAGGGTCAGACGTCGTTCAGTTCGTATTCGAACACGCTGCAGACCTGGGCGGGCAACCTGAAAAACTTGTCGCATTTGACGATGTATCAGTACAAATCGTCTTCTGTGGACTCCCTGCTCCTACTCGGTATGCCAGTGGATCCCTCGACCCCGATCCCGGTGGTGAGCGGCTGGAACTGGGTCGGTTTTCTGCCGCAGCGCGGGATGCGGGTATGGGAAGCCCTGGGCTCCCTGACGCCGCTGAACGGGGATTTGGTAAAAGGTCAGTTCACGTTTGCGCAATATGTGGCGGGTCTGGGCTGGATCGGTAACCTGTCGTACATGAGCTCTCCGAACGGCTATCTGCTGAAGCTGAGCAATGCGGGCACGCTGGTGTACCCCTCTACGATACCGGGCAATAATGCGCAGGAAGGCGGTGTGGAGAAAGGGAAGTTTCCGAATGCCGGAGCGGATGCGCTGCCGTACAGCTACTGGAAGGTAAAGCCGGAAAGTTATGAGCAGAGCATGAACATCATCGCAGTCGTGGAACGCCCCGGAGAAGGAAATATTCTGGGTGCAGGGGACGAGATAGGTGCATTTTTCCGGGAGGAGGTACGCGGTAGCAGTCAGGTGTTGTATATCGAGGCGCTTGACGCCTACCTGGTATTCCTGACGGTTTACGCGAACCGCGAAGGGGAGCCGATCCGTTTTCGGTATTACGATGCGTCGGAAGGTCGGGTGATCGAGTTAAACGAGACGGCGGTATTCCGCAGCAACAGCCTTGAAGGCCTTGCGGAGAAGCCGTTGGTGCTGACGCCGGCGTCGCCGACGGGTATAAATGGCCTTGAAGGGCTTGAAGGGGACCTCGAGGTGTACCCGAACCCTACGGGCGAAGTGGCGTTCCTGCAATTCGAATTATCGGAGCGCCAGGCACTGACGCTTGTAGTGACAGACGCGCTGGGCCGCGAGGTCTGGCGCACGGATTACGAAGGGCTTGCAGGCCGCAACGTTGTGGAATGGCGACCTGAAGTGAGCCTTCCTTCCGGCTGGTATTTTGCTACGCTAAGAGGTAAGAAGGGCGTGAAGACGGCGAAAGTGGAGCTGATACGATAAAAACAGACAGGGGTTTGGTTGCCTCATAAGTCCCGCGGCGTCAGCCGCCAAGGGACTTGTGAGGCAACCAAACCCCTGTTTTTCATAAGCTAAAATTTTTTGAAACGGGTTAAATTATCCTTCCGCACCTTGATCCTCCTGAAATATTTGCAGCACCTTTTCTTCTGAGAAGCCGGTCATCAAGGAAATCGTTTGTGCGGAGATCCCTAAGCGGAAACCCGACAGGACCGCTTCTTTTTTAGCCAACTCGCTGCCCTGGACACGGCCTTGTTCAAGCCCTTGTTCGAGCCCGATTTCGATTCCTTCTTGGCGGCCTTTGGCCATGAGTCTGTCGTAAAGCGTATCCATGGTTTGTGGGTTTGATTCGGGAGGCAATGCCTCTACCAACTTTTTGAATCCTTCAGATTCCATCGTTCTAATCATCTAGTCTTATGCAAATGGCTTTTAAAGCGCCATATTAGTATCAGGCTGGCGGGTAAAACCTGTTTTCATGCAGGATTGATGGAAATGGCTTCCCAATATTTCAACCGGCATCTTTTGTACCGGGAATTTCCGCATGAATGGAAATTCGGTATTCCCTTAAGGAATTTTAACAACCAATCCTGCCAAATCCGATAACTGATCCCGCCAAATCCTTTACCCTGTTTGTAGATTTCAGTATCAGGCAGATATTACACCATATAATGTTGGAGTAGTTGTGAGCACTCTTCAAGGTCTAAGTAAACTTCGGACTTTCCTGAAAATATTCCACCGCGACGGGCAACGAAACAAATTGTCGAATATGCTTTCTAATGCTTATTCTATTGCATCCAGCGCCAGATTTAAATTTCAATAAGCTGTTTAACAAGTACTTAGATCCCTTTGGTGGCAAAATAAAATGGTGTTTAATAGAAATAATATTTGGTGGCTCGTGCCGTCAAGTGCGTAATGAGACAGCTTCACATAGTGTCTTTTCCATTTGGAGCTGTATGGAGTATTTGTGCACATAGCAACCTGCGGTCTGATTACAGATTAACACAAAAATGAAATTATGAAGCGGATATTTCTTCTTCCTTTGGCTTGTATTTTCGCGATTTGCCTCCTGAACGGACAGGCAAACCTGAGCATACAGGGCACCATCCAAAACAGCTCCGGGGCAGCTTTACCAGATGGAAGGTACGAGCTTACCTTTCGGATATACAGTGTACCCAGCGGAGGCGTAGCGCTCTGGACAGAGGTTCAGCCCAATGTTCAAATTCTCGGGGGGCTGTACAGCACTATTCTTGGGCAAATTACGCCATTGACCGCCTCCAGCTTTGATTTTACCCAGCCTTATTACTTAGGGGTAACCCTCAAGGGGGGGGCGGAAATTGACCACCGGGCCAAACTTAGCGCAGCGGCTTATAGTCTGGCTGTTTCGGGAAATACAAATTTGCTGCCCTCCCAGGGAAGTGTGGGAATTGGCACGCGGTCTTTGAGTCAGGAAAATCAATTACATGTTCAAAAAACCAACGCTCCTGCAAGGATTTTTGTGGAAGGACGAGATACCGCCCGTCTGGTGTTTAAAGCGGATTCAGCCTCTGCGACAATTTCCTATTACGGGGGCAATGTGTATATCCAGAACCTCAACATCATTTTTGACGAGGGTGTTAACCTGGCAAGTGGGAAGACGATAACCTTCAATGGGGATCCTGACTGGCGGCTCGTTGAATACGACGACTTTTCAACTTCTACCGAGGGGTGGAATCATTACATTAACTTCAATTCAATCCAAACTTCTGATTGCGGTGGCTTTAGGAGTAGTTTCAATACCCCGTTTAGCAAAGGATTTCAACTTGTTTCCTGCACCAGCACGGGCATCCTGAAAAAGGAGTACGACCTAACTGGGATCCCCCATTCAAAAGTTAAGGTGGTCTTTACGTATCATTTTATGGATAGCTGGGAATATAATAGTACTGATGGACTATCGCTAGTGAATAGATTTGAATTTGGCTATGCTGGTTTTTCGACAGGCATCGTTGCCCAGGCAACCGCTACCAATGGCAACTTCCAGGTAGGTTGGAGGGCAGCGGGACCGCCTGAAGTTTTCGAATCGTATTTCCAAGGTGCAGGATACAATAACAACACTACACCACAAGGACCGACGGATTCGAATCTGAGGGGATCAATGGTGGCGGAAACTACCCTGGATAAATTTTGGGTCTTCTTCGGTTCCAACCTCAACGAGTCAGCATCCAATGAAAATTTTGCAATCAGCAATATTGAAATATGGGTAAAATAGAAAAGGAGGCCTTCTTTTCAAAGAAGGTTATGAACACCATATCGCTTGACTTTTCAAATATTATAACGTGATGTTTAAAAAAGGAATTTTCCTCAAAGGACTTCTTACCGCTATCCTGGTAGCTGGGGCGGCACTTTTCCTTCAAGGGCAGGCCTCACTGTTCTTGCAGGGTGCATTGCAAAAACCTTCCGGAAAACCAATTGATGATGGTTTTCACTCTTTGACTTTTAAACTGTACGAGGTGGAAGAAGGGGGAACTGCGATCTGGACGGAAATACAACCACAAGTCATGGTTTTGAACGGCTTCTATGAAACTTCACTCGGAAAGTTTGTGCCGTTGGCTATGCCCTTCAATAAAATCTATTACCTGGAAACAGTGGTTGACGGGGGTGAAGAACTTGCACCAAGGGCAAGGTTGGGCACTTCTCCGTACGCAATTTCTGTGACGGGAAAGGAAAATGTCTTCCCCGCAGGCGGGCCTGCAGGCATCGGGACGCTGTCACCTGACTCCTCCGTTTTATCGCTGCACCTCAAAAACGCTCAGGGTAATGGCACCCTGATCGTAGAGGGTAGCCAACGCGCCGAAATCCAGCTAAAAAAAACCGGCAGCACCACCACCGCCGGTATTACTTTTGACAGCTCCAGGATATCCATTTCCAGACTTAATATCGAGGTTAAAAACAACCTGGATCTGCCGAATGGTATCGCGATCCAGTACAACGGTCTTGCTGACTGGCGCCTGGTGGATCGCGATGATTTTAGCACCGGTAATGATGGTTGGGCTTGTGTGGCCAACTGGGACAGCAGCGCTACACGGACTTTTGAGCGTATTTCCCCCAATACGCCGTTTAGCAAAGCTTTCTTTTTGCGCCCAAACCAAAATGGAAATGATGTTCTCAAAAAGAAATTTGACTTGACCGGTATCCCCCATTCCATGATCAGAGTCGTATTTACGTACCACTTCCTCGATTCCTGGGATGACGAAGGTGCTTTCGCGGCTTTTGCGTCCCAGAACCTCCCCTTTACCGGATCAGGGCAACAAAACGGGTTTTTCCATATTGGCTGGCGCAACCAGTCGCCTAATGCTTTTAATGTGGCGGATGCGTTCGGGATTTTGACCGGATATTACGAATGTTTTTCGTCAGTAACCGATGCCGCTGTTCAGGGGGAAATGACGGCCTGGCATAGTGGGAACGATTTCTGGTTGTTTTTTGGGGCAATGTTAAATGGAACTTCTTGTAATGAAAGCTACGGCATCGGAAATATCGAAATCTGGGTGCGCTGATTGCCCGGTGGAAACCTTTATTTTTTAAAGCTTTTGAAATATATGAAAAGATTAATATATTATTCGGGTCTCTTATGGCTAATCCTTGGAGCTGCTACTTTACACGGCCAGGCTGCCCTGAATATCCAGGGGATTATCAAAAAAGCTACCGGGGCC
>Ga0209985_10002634_pt1 | contig 16050 bp, 15 predicted proteins | sample NOAtaG_FD_187305 | JGI IMG/M metagenome (GOLD analysis project Ga0209985, IMG submission 187305) | Freshwater lake microbial communities from Lake Erie, under a cyanobacterial bloom - NOAA_Erie_Diel6S_1000h metaG (SPAdes) (version 2) | ecosystem: Environmental > Aquatic > Freshwater > Lake ...
TCATGCGACAGGTGGCCGATGCGCTCGCTGCCTTCGACACCTGGCTGTCGGCCGCCGGGTTGGCGGATCGGGTCACCACCTTCACCGCCAGCGAGTTCGGTCGCACCCTGGCCAGCAACGGCGACGGGTCCGACCACGGCTGGGGTTCGCACCACCTGGTGATGGGCGGCGCGGTACGGGGTGGAGATGTCTACGGCCGCATGCCCGATGTCGCGCTCAACACCGAGTCCGACGTCGGCCGCGGCAGCCTGCTGCCGACGACCAGCGTCGATCAGCTCGCCGCGACTTTGGCGCTCTGGTTCGGCGTGCCCGAGTCCAGCCTGGCGCTGGTGGCGCCGAACATCGCGCGATTCGGCTCGCGCAACCTGGGCTTCATGGCTTGAGGCGCCGCATCAGGCTGGAGGTGTCCTGCCGGTTCGCGCCCATGGCCTGCAGTTCGGCGTAGAACTGGTCGACCAGCGCTGTCACCGGCAGCTGGGCGCCGTTGCGGCGCGCCTCGTCGAGCACGAGGCCGAGGTCCTTGCGCATCCAGTCGACCGCAAAGCCGAAGTCGAACCGGCCTTCCAGCATCGTCTTGCCGCGGTTGTCCATCTGCCAGCTCTGCGCCGCGCCCTTGCCGATGACGTCCAGCACCAGCGGCATGTCCAGCCCGGCACGCTGACCGAAGGCCAGCGCTTCCGCCAGGCCTTGCACGAGGCCGGCGATGCAGACCTGGTTGACCATCTTGGCCAGTTGCCCGGCGCCGGATTCGCCGACGCGTGTCACGGCCTTCGAGAACGCCAGCGCCAGTGGCCGGATGCGATCGAACGGCTCGGTGTCGCCGCCGCACATCACCGTCAGCGCGCCGTTCACGGCGCCGGCCTGTCCACCGGAGACCGGGGCGTCGATGAAGTGCAGGCCGCGGGCACGCGCCGCGGCGTGCATCTCGCGCGCAATGGCCGCCGACGCCGTGGTGTGATCGACGAACACCGCCCCCGGCGCCATCGCGGCAAAGGCGCCGCGGCCCTCGGCGAGCAGCACCTCGCGCAGGTCGTCGTCGTTGCCGACGCAGGCAAACACGGCGCTGGCCCCCGCGACCGCTGCCGCCGGCGTCGCCGCGGCCCGGCCGCCGTACTGCTGCACCCAGGCCTCGGCCTTGGCCGCGGTGCGATTGAAGACCGTCACGCGGTGGCCGGCGCGCGCCAGATGGCCGGCCATCGGGTGGCCCATGGTGCCCAGACCCAGAAAGGCCACGTCCTGCGGGGCGATGGGGTCGTAGGGTCGGGCGGCAGCTGGAGTGGCGGTCATGTTGGCTCGGTGGTGGGGCGGTCGGAGCGCCGGATTATCGGCAGCCTCCGTCGTCAGCCCACGGGCCGCATGTCGGCCGTCAAGGTGCGTACGGAGCCAGGAAAGCGGCCCAGACGAAGCCCTCGCGTGGGGTCGCACCCTCGATGCGCACCTGGGCCCAGTCGCCCTGCAGCCCCAACCGCCGCACCCACGTGTCCTGGGGCAGCGGTGCGCCGACCTTGGCGTTGTCCTTGCTGGGTCCGCTACGCAGGTTCAGGAACGTGGGCACAACCCGCATCAGCGCACCCGCGGCGGGCGGCTCGGCGCCGGGATCGTTGCGGCCCAGGCCGGCGGCGATCATGCGCGTCAGCGGGAAGGCCGGGCCGGGGTCGGCCTTGCGGGTCGGAGCGATGTCGTCGTGGCCCAGCACCTCGACCAGCCCGTACTCGGCACACAGCACCGCGGCCAGTTCGGCACAGGCGTCGAGCTGCGGCTGGCTGTAGGCCTGCCACCAGCGGTGTGGATGCCCCGGGTTCTTGTGCCGTGCCTCGACGACATCGGCCGCATCGACCGGCACGTCGGTGGTCGACACGAACCGGCCGTCGGCGCGGCGCTGCAGCCAGCCGAGGTTCTCGACCTCGATGCCGATCGAATGCGTGTTCAGGTCGGTCCAGGTCTGCCAGCGGCTTTCGCCGGCGTGCCAGGCACGGCGGTTGAAGTCCACGCACTGCGCGACCCGGCCGTCGCGGGCCACCACCAGGTGCGCCGAGTTGCCGCCGCTGCGCCCGAAGGCGCGCAGGGTGGTGTCGAAGTCGATCACCGTGTAGTGAAAGACCAGGAAACGCGGCACGATGATCCGCCCGGCGTTGAAGTTGGGGCTGGGCTGCTGCTGGACCGGTGGCGCCAGCCGATGCTGAGTGACGGTGAACATGCTCGATTCCTCCTCGCTGTGGCGGCTGGCGGCTCAGCCGACCGCGCCGGATTCGTCGGGCTGCGTCGGTGGCAGCGGCTTTGCCGGGGCGGGCGCCGCCGGAGCCGCGGGCGGCGCAGCGGGCGGCGCCGCCGCCGGTGTGCCCTGGCGCATCCAGCGGCCGGCAAAACCTTCGATGAAATCGGCCCCGGCATAGCCTGCCCCCATCAGGCCGAGCAGCGGCGAGAAGCCGATGCCCTTGATGTTGTTGATCTCGGCCACCAGGAACAGCGAGGCCAGCGCCCCGGCAGTGGCGCCGAGCACGATGCTGAGCAGCATCACCTGGGCGCTGAAGGGCTCGCTGCCGTCCTGGTGGCGCTTGTAGGTGCCGGGGATGGTGCGCACAAGCTGCCCGAAGGCTCCGAACAGCACGCCGACACCGATGGCGATCAGCCACTGTTCGATCGGAAACTGGCCGAGCACCGGATTGGCGACGGATGGGGGCATGGCAATCCTCCTGGCAACGAAGCCCGCATGCTCGTGCCGGTATCCGGCACGGGCAACCCCCGGCGGGTGGACGCTTCAGCGCGCCGCTTCGAGCACGCGCAGCAGCTGCTCGCCGTAGGCCGCGAGCTTGCGGCTGCCGATGCCGGCGATGCCCGCCAGCTCGTCCAGCGTCTGCGGTTGCCGGCGTGCCATCTCGGCCAGCGTGGCGTCGTGGAACACGATGTAGGCCGGCAGGTTGTGTTCGCGCGCGACCTCGCCGCGCCAGGCCTTCAACGCGGCATAACTTGCCGTCTGCGTGTCATCCAGCGCCAGCGGTGACGCCGCCGACCGGGCCGTGCCGGACTTGCCCTTGGCGTCGCCGCGGCGGTTGCGGGCCGCTGGCCGCGGCTCGCTGGCCACGCGCAGCAGCACCGAGACCTCGCCGCGCAGCACGGCACGCGCGCTGTCGGTGAGCTCCAGCGTGTTGAACTCGCCGGTGCTGCGCACATGGCCCAGCGCCAGCAGCTGGCGCAGCACGCCGCGCCACTGCTGCTCGCTGACCGCAGCGCCAATGCCGAAGGTCGACAGCTCGCCATGACCGTACTGCTGCACGCGGTCGGTGGCCTTGCCGCGCAGCACGTCGATCAGGTGGCCGGCCCCGAAGGCGCGCGGCGCGCGGTGGCGCTGGGTGTCGCCATGCTGGGCAAAGCGGTAGATGCCCGACAGCGCCATGCGCGCCGCCTCGGTGCCGTCCCAGGTGGCGGGCGGCTGCAGGCAGTTGTCGCAGTTGCCGCAGGGCGTGCTGGCCTGGCCGAAGTAGCCGAGCAGGCGCACGCGGCGGCAGTCGTGGGCCTCGGCCAGCGCCAGCAACGCGTCGAGCTTGCCGCGCTGCAGGCGCTTGAAGTCCTCGCCGGCCTCGCTGTCGTCGATCATCCGGCGCTGGTTGACCACATCCTGCAGGCCGTAGGCCATCCAGGCGTCGGCGGGCAGGCCGTCGCGACCGGCACGGCCGGTCTCCTGGTAGTAGGCCTCGATGTTCTTTGGCAGGTCCAGGTGGGCGACAAAGCGCACGTCGGGTTTGTCGATGCCCATGCCGAAGGCGATGGTCGCGACCATGACCAGCCCGTCCTCGCGCAGGAAGCGGTCCTGGTGACGGCGCCGCACGTCGGCGTCGAGTCCGGCGTGGTAGGCCAGTGCCGGAATGCCCTCTTCAACCAGCCAGGCGGCGGTTTCGTCGACCTTGCGCCGGCTCTGGCAATAGACGATGCCGGCATCGCCCTCATGCTCGTCGCGCAGCCAGCGCAGGAGCTGGCGCCGCGGGTCGTCCTTCTCGACGATGGCGTAGCGGATGTTCGGACGGTCGAAACTGGCCACGAACAGGCGCGCCGTCTGCAACGACAGCCGCTCGACGATGTCGGCGCGCGTGTGATCGTCTGCGGTCGCCGTCAGCGCCAGCCGCGGCACGCCGGCAAAGCGCTCGGCCAGGACCGACAGGCCCAGGTACTCGGCGCGGAAGTCGTGGCCCCACTGGCTGACGCAATGCGCCTCGTCGATCGCGAACAGCGCCAGCAAGCCACGTTCGTGCAGCGAATCGAGCATCGCCAGGAAGCGCGGCGTCAGGATGCGTTCGGGGGCGGCATACAGGATGGGCAGGGTACCGGCGAGCAGCGAGCGCTCGATGCGCCGGGTCTCGTCGCCATCGAGCGTGCTGTTCAGGAACGAGGCCTCGACGCCGAGTTCGGCCAGCGCGCCGACCTGGTCGTGCATCAGCGCGATCAGCGGGCTCACGACCACCGTGACGCCCAGGCCGCGCGCGTGGCGCAGCAGTGCCGGCACCTGGTAGCACAGGCTCTTGCCGCCGCCCGTGGGCATCAGCACCAGGGCATCGCCACCGGCCGCGACGTGCTCGACCACGGCACGCTGCTGGCCGCGGAACTCGGCATAGCCGAAGACGGCCTGCAGCGCCTTGAGCGCGGGGTCGCTGGCGCTGTGGATCGCGATCTCGTCGGGGGTGTCGTTGGCGGTGTCGAGCATCTGGGGTGCCGATGCTATCGGGGGCTGGCGAAGGGTTCGGCACCACCCGGTTTCGGGGGCCGGTCTCCCCCGCTGCGGGGAGGCGGGCGCCATCGGTGACGAATCGGTGAGCAGGGCCTGCGCAGACTGACCCTGTCCCCACTCCCGCTCCCGCCCCTCACGAAGGAGACCTCGACATGCCGACCGCCCCACGCCCGACCCGCGCCCGTCCCCAGGCGTCAACCGCCCTTTCCCTCCTGCCCTCCCTGAACCGCCCTGCGTCGCGTGTCTTCGCCGCCGGCCTGACGCTGGCCCTGCTGAGCGCCTGGGCGCCGGCCCGCGCACAGACCATCGACCCCGCCTCGATCAACCGCGTGGACGCGCCGCCCTGCATGCCCTTCATCAGCGCGCCCGGCCAGCCCGCCAGCCAGCTGTGCGAGGCCAACGGCAACGCCGTCATCCGCGGCGGCGGCAGCAGCCAGAACGCGGCCGGGGTGATGCGCGGCCACGCGCTGGCCCAGGTCGACTTCGAGGCGGTCGGCCGAGACGCCGCCACGCTGGCGGTGTGGCGCGACGGCCTGGTCTGGCTGGGCGGCGCGGAACCCGCCCAGCTGGCGCTCGACTTCGCGATGAGCGGCTCGTTCTCGCTGGCGATCACGCGGCGGGACAACACCTTGAGCCCCCTGGGCACCGAGCGGGGCCGCCTGGGCGCCAGCTTGCAGCTGAACGCCGGCGGCCCGGGCAGCCCGGCCGACGCCGCCCAGCGCGAACTGAGCGCGAGCCTGGAACGCGACTCGCTCACGCTCTCCGGCACGCTGCTGCAGCCCGTCGCCCTGAGCGGCCAGCTGATGCTGCCGCTGGCCAGCTGGGCCCCCGGTGCGGTGTTGCCGCTGGAACTGCGCCTGTCCACCACCGCGCTGGCCCAGAACAACTGGTTCCGCAGCGGCGCGGGCACGGTCGTCGGACAGGCCGACTTCCTGGCCGGCTCCGGTCTCGCCGGCCTGCGCTGGCTGGACGCCGCCGGCCAGGACATCAGCGACCAGGTGCAGTGGCGCTGGCAGGTCGGCGTCAGCCCCGTGCCGGAGCCGGGATCGGCCCTGGTGCTGGGCCTGGGCCTGGCGGTGTTGGCCGGGCGGGTCCGCCGTCGCGCGGCCGGGCGCGGCGCCGCGGTGGCGCTGGGTCTGGGCCTGATGGCAGCGTCGGCGTCGGCACAGTGGACCTACTCGCCCCGGCAAGCCGTGCAAAGCGAAGTGCATGACCTCTACGCGGCCAACGGGCCCGTCGTCGACCGCGAGATCCTGAACACGGACACCACCGGCAGCCTGACCTCCGAGCGCTGGCGGGCCGGCACCGCCGACTTCAGCCAGGGTGGACTCGCGCACTCCAGATACCACTGGGTCGACGAGTCGCTGGTCGCCGGCACCTCGGCGCTGGCGCGCAGCACTGCGGGCCACAACGGCTTCGCGCGGTCCAGCCTGCAGGCGAACTTCGGCGTCGGTGTCTGGCTCTACGGTCCGGACGACGGCTTCTCGCAGATCCTCTGGACCGACATGATGGTGCTGGCCGGCTGCCTGTCGGATGACGGCTGCGTCTTCAACCTCAGCTTCGTGCACCAGACGCAGGGGCGCTTCTCGTACGCCAACAGCAGCGGCGACCGCGAGGCCAGCTTCAGCGAAAGGGTGACGCTGCGCTCGATCACGCCCTTCAACACCTTCGAGCAGAGCGTCGGTGGCGACGTGCGGCTGCGCCTGCGCAACCAGCAGAGCGTCGCCGAGGTGTCCGCCAGCGGCGACTGGTCGGCCGGCGACCTGCGCGCCTTCGGCCCGACGCCGGCTTCGCAGCTCGGGCTGTTTCCGACGGGCGACGCCCGCAACGCGCTGGACGACCCTCGGGGCGATCTGCAGGGCTGGACCTTCCGCCACAGCGAAGTGCTGACGCTGCCGGTGCGTTTCAGGGCCGCCGAGTTCTTCGGATCGCTCGGCGCCGTGCAGCTGGTGGGCCGGGTCGATGTCGGCTTCCAGCAGCAGGCCACCGCCGGCATCGGGCCCTTCGTCTTTTCGTCGTCGACGCTCTCGGTGGACTTCGCCGACACCTCGACGTTTTCGTTTTCCAGCATCGCCGACGCCACGGGCGTGGTCGACTTCTCGCAGACGCGCGTCTCGCTGATCTCCACGCCGGTCCCCGAACCGCACGCCGCGCTACTGCTCGCGGCCGGCCTGGGCGTGCTCGCGGCGACGCGCCGCCGTCAGTCCGCCACGGCGCGCCGCTCGGCCTCGGCCCAGGGCTGATCGAACTCCGGCAGCCAGCGCTCGCGGGGGCCGAAGCGGTCGACGTGCACGACCTGCGGGTCCAGCGCCACGCCCACGCCGCCACGGCGCAGGCTGCCCGGCGGCAGCAGGCGGCGCAGCCGGTACAGCGCGGTGTCCAGGGCCCGGCGCGCGGCATCGCCCTCCAGCTCGGGGTACAGCGCATCGGCCAGCCGTGTGGACGGCACCTCGGCCGGCCAGCGCAACGCCAGCAGCGCGACCAGCTCGAGCAGGCGCCGCGGGGGCTTGCGGCCCAGGGGCAGCGGCTGGCCCTCGGCTTCGATCTGCAGGCCGTCGAGCAGCCGGATGCGGACGGCAGCGGCCGGGCCGGCGCAGGCGGCAAGGCGGCGACGCAGGGCGTGGCACCAGCTCGACACTGCCGCGGCGGCTGGCTGCGCCTCCTCCACGCGCGCCAGTGCCGCCGCGGCCACGGCAGGCGTCACGAACAGCGGCAGCACCAGGCCGTTGCCGGCGTGGATGCGGTCGAGCGCCGCGAGCGCGGCCGCATCCGGCTGCGCCTGGCCGCAGGCCCAGGCCAGCAGGTCCTGCGCCAGCTTCGGGCCGGGCCAGCAGGCCCGGGCGGCGGCATCCAGTTCGGCGAGCGGCGCCACGGCGTCGCCGGCCAGCCACTGGCACTGCGCCGCCAGCAGCGCCTGCGCGTGCCCGGGCAGGCTGTCCGCCGGCCACCGGGCCTGCTCCAGCAAGCGCAGCATGGCGCGGGCGGCAGGGACATCGCCGTCACGCAGGTGGCTCCAGCAGCGGGCGGCGCGGGCCATCCAGCGGTCGAACGGCGAGGAGCGCTCCTGGTGCGCCAGCAGGACGGTCTGCAGGTCGGTGGCCCACGCGGCCGGTGCCTGCGCGTCGAGCATGGCCAGGGCGCCGAGCACCACGGGCGCGATGGGGCTGGCGAGCAATGCGGCGCGGTCCATGCTGCCGTCCTGCCAGGCGCGCAGCAGATCCCAGCGGTCGCCCTGGGCGAGTTCGTCCTGCACCGCCATCAACCAGCCGTGGGCCAGCGGCATGTGGGCGTCGTCCCCGGCCAGCAGACCGACAGTGATCAGCTCGCAGGTCTCGCGTGCCAGCGCCAGGTCCCCGCGCAGCAGCGGCCAGCGCGCCAGCGCCACGGCGCTGCACAGCGAGTGGCGGTCGTCCAGCCGCGCCACCAGCGCCAGACTCTCGGCCGACAGGGCCGCCAGCCGTTCCGCCTCGCGGCCTTCGAGCGCCAGCGCGGCGAGCGAGGCCGTGACGCCGCCCAGCCGCTGCAGCGCGGGCAGCTCGCGCGCGCCGGGCACCTCCAGGTGGGCCGCGATCGTCTGCGCCAGCTCGCGCAGCCGGCCGACCGGGGCCAGCATCGCCAGCTCGGAGCGGAACAACGCGGCGAGCAGGTAGATGTCGTCGCCCAACCGGGGCGGTGGCGCGGGCCGTGACCCGGGGGCGAGGCCGCGGCGCTCGGCCAGCGCCCGGAACGCAGCCAGCGCCGCTGGAGGATCCGAGTACCAGGTGGCCAGGGCGCCCCAGAGCGCCAGATCCTCCGGGCAGCCCGACGGCTCGCACTCGGCCAGCCGGGCGCAGGCGGCTGCCAGCTCGGCATGGCGACCCTCGCGGTACCACTGCGGCGCCAGATGTCGCAATGCAGCGGCGTCTGGGGGACTGCCCGTCGCGCTGGCGATGAGCGGAGCGATGCTGGTGTACGACGCGTCAGCCATGACGGCGGATTGTTCCCATTCAGCGTCAACCCTGCCTCGCCACCGTTCGTGGGCACCCCAGCGCGGGTAGGCCGATGCCCCCACAGCGATGCCCTCTCAGGGGCGCTCGCTGCACTGACGGACCTGCAACGATAATCGTCCGGCCTGCCCACCCGGGCCCAACTTTCCCAATGTCCCCTCGCTGGAGCGCACCATGGCCTCGGTCAACAAAGTCATCCTCATCGGCAACTGCGGCCGCGATCCCGAGGTCCGCTACACCGCCGGCGGCATGGCGATGTGCAACATCAGCGTCGCCACCAGCACCAAGCGCAAGGACAAGACCAGCGGCGAGATGGTCGAAGAGACGCAGTGGCACCGGGTCCAGTTCTTCGACAAGCTCGCCGAGATCGCTGGCGAGTACCTGCGCAAGGGCAAGCCGGTGTACGTCGAGGGCCGGCTGAAGTACGGCAAGTACACCGACAAGGACGGCGTCGAGCGCAACACCACCGACATCGTGGCCGAGACGATGCAGATGCTCGGCGGCCGCGATGGTGGCGGCTCGTCCATGGGTGACGAAGGTGGTGGAGCGCCGGCCCCGCGCCAGGCCGCGGCGCCGCGGGCACCCGCCGCTCCGATGGCGCGCCAGAACACCGCCGCGTCAAGCGCAGGCGGCGGCCGGGGCGGTTCGGCGACCGGATTCGACGACATGGACGACGACATTCCGTTCTGAGTCGACCCGGCAAAGAAACAAAGGGTCACCCAGCAGACCCCACGTCGGGTGGGGCCGACAGCTTCATGAAAGTCATGTCGTCGAAAAGGCGGCGTATACAGGCGGTTGGGAGCAACACCACCAACCCTCAATGAACGACCCCGCCGCCCAGCAGCACCGAACTGAAATCATGAACCGGCTCAAGCGGGCCGAAGGCCAGCTGCGCGGCATCCAGCGCATGATCGACGACGACCAGCCGACGCTCGAAGTGGCGAGCCAGTTGCTGGCGGTCCGCAAGGCACTGGACAGCGCCCACGTGCACCTGACGGTCGGGGTGGTCCGGCAGTCCCTGCATCGCAGCTTGAGCAACATGGCACCTGCAGGCGACAACGCCACCGAGGGTCAGGCCGTCGTCGGCCATGACCTTTCAGCCCTGGTCGATGGCGTGGTCGGCGACGTGCATTCGCTGCTGGCGAAGATGCGCTAGAAGCTGGGCGTTCAGGCCGTTCAGCCCCCCTCGGGGCCTGAGCTTGCCGCGTCAGCCCGGCCAGTGCTCCGCGTCGCCCCAGGCCAGCACGCTCAGGCGGCCGTCCTGCCAGCGCAGCCGGTTCAGTCCGGTGTTGGGGATCAGACATCGGCGCGGGCCCGACAGAGGCTCGCCCTGGGCCGCGCGCCACAACATGTCCAGCACGCCGCCGTGGCTGAGCACTGCCACGCGTCCGCCGGCATGGCGCTCAGCAAGGCCGGCCAGCGCAGCCAGCACGCGGGCGCTGAAGTCCCGGTTGCTCTCGCCGCCGCCAGGCAGGGCGTAGTCGGCGTCGTAACGCAACCACGCCTGCCACTCGGCGGCATGACGAGCCTGCGCTGTCGGAGCGTCCAGGCCTTCCAGCACGCCGAAGGCCTGTTCGCGCAGTCCCGGCACCGTCGGAACCTCGTCGTGGGCCCAGGCCTGGGCCAGTGCAGCGGCGGTCTGGCGCGCCCGCGTCAGGTCGCTCGCCACCAGCACCGGCCAGCGTTCACCGGCCAGACGGGCCGCCAGTGCCTGGGCCTGGGCCTGTCCGGTGGCGTTCAAGGGCACGTCGAGCTGGCCCTGGAAACGCTGCTCGCGGTTCCAGTCGGTCTCGCCGTGGCGAATGATGAGGAACTCGGTCGCAGCGCTCACTTGGCGAACAACCGTGACGGATCGCGGAAGGCCTTGAACTCCAGCGCGTTGCCGCTCGGGTCCTGGAAGAACATCGTCGCCTGTTCGCCGACCTGTCCGGCGAACCGGATGCCTGGCTCGATGACGAACCGGGTCCCTTCCGCCTGCAGCCGTGCGGCCAGCGCGTGGAAGGCGTCCCAGTCGAGCACGACGCCGAAGTGCGGCACCGGCACGTCGCGCCCGTCGACCTCGTTGTGGTGCGGCGGGCGCGGCGGCGCCGACGACAGGTGGGCCACGATCTGGTGGCCGTAGAGATCGAAGTCGATCCATTCGGCACTGCTGCGGCCTTCGGGGCAGCCCAGCAGCCCGGCATAGAAGCCGCGCGCCGCGGCCAGGTCGTGCACGGGAAACGCAAGATGGAACGGGTTCATGGTCGTGGGTGGGGCAGGGGCATTGAGGATCAGATCTCGAAACTCTCGCCGCGCTCGCTGGCCATCGCCTGCTCGACGAGCTTGCGCGTCAAGGGCGGCGCGAAGGTGCGGATGAACTCGAACACGTAGCCGCGCAGCCAGGCCCCACGACGCACGGCCAGGCGGGTCGTGTTGGTCGGGAACAGATGCCGGGCATCGAGCGCCACCAGGCCGGTGTCGCGGTCCTCGTCGTAGGCGATGGCGGCGATCAGGCCGACACCCATGCCGAGCTCGACGTAGGTCTTGATGACGTCGGCATCCATCGCCTCGAGCACGATGTTGGGCTCGAGTTGGGCGCGCCTGAAGGCCTCGTCGAGATGGCTGCGGCCCGAATAGGCCGGCTCGTAGGTCACGATCGGGTGGGCCGCCAGCGCGGCCAGGTTCAGCGGCCGACCGTCGGCGTGCGCCAGGGCCAGCGCGTGGCCGCGTGGCACGACGGCGCAGTGCGTCCAGGCATAGCAGGGCAGGGCGGCCAGTCCGTCGTATTCGGCCAGCGCCTCGGTCGCGATGCCGATGTCGGCCTCGCCGTCGAGCAGCCAGCGCGCGATCTGCTTGGGGCTGCCTTGCTGCAGGCGCAGCATCACCTGCGGGTGCGCGGCACTGAAGTCGCGCACCGCGGGCGGCAGCGCATAGCGCGCCTGGGCGTGGGTGGCGGCAATGGTCAAGGTGCCACGCTCGGCCGCGCTGTAGTCGGCGCCGGCACGACGCAGGTTCTCGGCCTCGTGCAGCAGCCGCTCGACGATCGGCAGGATCGCCGCGCCGGGTGGCGTCAGGCCGGTCAGCCGCTTGCCGGCGCGCATGAACAACTCGACGCCGAGTTCGTCCTCGAGCTCGCGGATCTGCCGGCTGACCCCGGGCTGGCTGGTGTGCAGCGCCTCGGCGACCTCGGTCAGGTTGTAGCCGCGGCGCGCCGCCTCGCGCATCGAGCGCAGTTGCTGGAAGTTCATCGTGGGGCGTTATTGTGGCGGTCGACCATGAACCCCACACCTTCGAGCCCGGGCCCGGCCGGGTGCCTCACGCTGCTGCCCGGCCTGGGCTGCGACGAAGAGTTGTTCGCCGGGCTGCTGCCGGCGCTGCGTGCCGCTGGCCACGTCTGCCACGTCGGCACCGCCCACACCCGGCACGACACGATGGCCGCGATGGCCACGGAGATCGCCGACACGCTCCAGGGTGCGACCGGTCCGCACAGGCTGGTCGGCTGCTCGATGGGCGCGATGCTGGCCCTGATGGCGGCCGCGCAGGCGCCGGACGCGGTCGCCGGACTCGTGCTCATCGGCACCTCGGCCCGGCCGGACCCGCCGGACATCGTGCGACTGCGCGAATGGGCCGCCGGGGAATTCGAGGCCGGGCGCATCGACCCCGTCCTCGCCCCCAACGTGGCGCTGGCCCTGCATGAGGACTCGGCGCGCGATCCGGTGCTCGTCGGCCGCTACCTCACGATGGTCCGCCGCGCCGGCGGCGCCAGCCTGGCGCGCCAGAACCGCGCGGTCGCGGCGCGCGCCGACCTGCGCCCCTTGCTGCCGAGGATCACGGCCCCGACGCTGGTGCTTTGCGGCGACGCCGACCAGATCACACCCCTTGAGCACGCGCGCGAGATCGCCCACCTGCTGCCCGATGCGGAGCTTCAGCTCGTGCCCGGCACGGGGCACCTGCCGACGCTCGAACAGCCGGCCCGGGTGCTCGAGCGCCTGCTGCCCTGGCTGGCGGCGCAACGCGTGTTCTGAAGATCAGCCGCCGCGCTGCCTGACGAACAGGCCGATGGCCGAAAGGCCCAGCGCCAGCAGCAGCCACGTCGTCGGCTCGGGCACCGGCGTGATCTGGACCGTCAGCAGCGGGCGGTCCGCCAGGGTGGCGAACTCGCTGCTGCGCACGTCGATGCCGTTGGTGCCGTTGACGAACGGATTCAGCAGCCAGCCATGGCCCGGCAGGTTGCCGGCTTGCACGCCCAGCAGCGACGACGTGACGTCGAAGTTCAGCACCCCTGCGGCAACGTTGGCGGTCGAGTTGTCGGCACCGATCGAGCTCAGCACCGGACCGGCCTCGCTGCCGATCTGCACGCCGTTGCCCAGGCTGTTCCAGGTCGCCGTGCCCTGGCTCCAGGACACGAGCATGTCGTGCAGGCGCAGGCCGCTGCCCGGATCGAAGGCCACGATGGTGTCGCCAGGCCGGATCTGGCCCGGGCCGGCGCCGAACAGCTGGTCGAAGCGGATCAGGCCCTGGTTGGGCTTCAGGCCCGGGCTGCCGTCGTCGCCGTCGATGCTGATGAAGTCGACCGCGCCGAAGTTGCGCCCCCGGCTGTCGCCGTTTCCGGACTGGCCGGCGCCACTGGAAGTCTCGTTGCTGCGGATCATCGTGTCCTGGGTGCCGGCGTATCCGGCCACGCCTTGCTGGAAGCTGAGCGTGACGGTGGCCTGCGCGGCGGACCCGGCGCCAAGCAACGCGGCCAGTGCGAGGGTGAGAAGCGTGGATTTCATGTTCGGATGTCCGAGATGAAGTGTTGAATCCGGGGCCGCACGGCCTCAGCCGCGACGACGCTTGGCCAGGGCACCGAGCAGGGCCAGGCCAGCGAACATCGAGACCACGGTCGCGGGCTCAGGCACGGGCGCGGTGACGACGGTCAGCAGCGGCCGGTCGGCGATCTCGGCCCATTCGCGCGATGCGAAGTCCAGGCCGTTGGTGCCGTCGGGCATGAACGGAAGCAGCGCCCAACCATGGCCTGACGCGAGGCCCGCCTGCAGACGTTGCAGCGCGAGCGACATGTCCAGTGTCAGCGGCTCCTCGGGGATGTTGGCGCTGCCGTCGTTGGCGCCGAGTTCGAACAGCGGCAGCGTTGTGGCCTCCGAACCATCGGCCTGGATGCCGTCGCCCATCGAGGTCCAGCTCGCCGTGCCTTCAGTCCAGGGCACGAGCATCTCGTGCACCCGCATGCCGCTGCCGGCGCTGGTGATGAACAGGCGCAGCGTCGCCGAGACGATCACACGGTCGGCGCCGATCTGGCCGGCGCCGCTGCCGAACAGGTTGTCGAAGCGCAGCAGCGCCTGGCTCGGCATGCCGCCGTCGGAGGCGTCGATGCTGACTTCCGACTCACCGCCGAAGACGGTGTCGGGCTCGGATGCACGCAGGTAGGTGTCCGCCGTGCCGGCGTAGCCGTTGATGCCGTGCTGGAAGGTGAGCGTGGTCTGACTGGCGAGCGACGGAGCAGCCGCAAGTACCAGCAGCGGGGCGGCAATGGCCGTGGCGATTGAATGGCGCATGGAGTCCTCCGGGTGGTTGGCCGGCCCGGGAAGCGGACCGACCTCTCGTTGAAAAGCGGCGATGGTCCCGATGCGCGATGACAGCTGAACAAACCCCAGTTCGGCACGCCCGATACAGACGGCTCATTCACGTGGACGTCATCGAACCCACCCAGGATCGTCGTCACCGCGCTTCCTGCGGCACCCCACATCCAAGCCACTCCAGGAGAGAGAGAACCCATGTCCGATTCGAATGCCGATCTGGCCCGCCGCGGCCTGCTCAAGGGCAGTGGCGCCGCGATCGCCGCTGCGTTTGCCGGCCCGATGGCCGCACTCGCCACACGCGTGGCCGAGGCTTCGCAGCCAGGCTGCATCGCCGCCAGCGCCTCCGCGCTGATCGACAGCCCCTACGGCGCCACCGCGCCGGTCAACGACCTGACGACCGGGCTGCCGCTGATCCAGCTGCCGGCGGGCTTCAGCTACAAGAGCTTCGCCTGGCGCGGCGACATCATGAGCGACGGCCTGCCGACGCCTTCGGCCCACGACGGCATGGGCATCGTGCGTGTGCGCCGCATCGGCCGCAGCACCGAGATCGTGCTGGTCTGCAACCACGAGCAGAGCACGAGCAGCAACCCAGCCAACATCATCGGCGCCGGCCGCGCCAACGTCGCCAAGTGGGACACCGGCATCACCGGCACCAGCTACCAGATCGGCGGCAACACCAACCTCGTCTGGCGCGACGGCAACTGGGTCGGCAGCTACGCCAGTTTCGGTGGCCTGAACCGGCCTTGCGCCGGTGGCGCGACGACCTGGGGCTCGTGGCTCAGCAACGAGGAGATCCGCAGCAACAACGTCAGCTCCGAAGGCAAGAAGCACGGCTACATCTTCGAGGTGCCGGCCGACCCCAGCATGACGGCGGCCAACCCGAACCCGATCATCGCCATGGGCCGCATGTCGCACGAGGCGAGCGCGGTCGATCCGGCCACCGGCTTCTGGTACCTGACCGAGGACCAGGGCAACGCCAACACGCTGTACCGATTCCGCCCGAGCAACCTGGCCGGCGGCCTGAACAGCCTGCACGCTGGCGGCACGATGCAGGGCCTGGCCGTGAAGGGCCTGCCCAACGCCGACCTGCGCAATCCGACGCTGTGCCAGGAGTACGCCTGCGAGTGGGTCGACATCGCCGACCCCGACCTCGACGGCGTGAGCAGCGCGCTGCCGGTGCCCGGTGTCGGCAACGTCTCCGCGAGCGGCCCCTACCGCCAGGCCTTTGCCAACGGCGCCGCGTTCTTCGGCGCCAACGAAGGCTGCTGGGTTGCCAACGGCGTGGTCTGGTTCACCGACAAGCAGGTCACGACCAACCCGGCCCGCGCCGGCCGCATCTGGGCGCTGGACCTGGCGACGATGACGCTCAAGGCCGTGTTCGTCAGCAACAGCCTGCAGGTCGGCAACTCGCCGGACAACGTCTGCATCAGCCCGCGCGGCGGCGTGCTGTTCTGCGAGGACGGCGGCACCGGCGGCCCGGGCAACGTGCCGGCGATCACCTCGCAGCACCTGAAGGTGCTGCACCCCAGCGGCAACAGCTACATCTTTGCCCGCCACAACTTCAACTTCACGGCGGCGCAACTGGCCGCTGTCGGCAAGCCGCAGGCCGGCCTGGCCGGCGACCGCCGCAACACCGAATGGGCCGGCGCCGTGTTCAGCCCGGATGGCCGCGTGCTGTTCGTCAACCTCTACACCCCGGGCATCGCGCTGGCGATCACCGGCCCCTGGGAACGCGGCACCTTGTGAACCACTGCAACCGCCACACGCCCCACACCCCACACCCCAC
>Ga0209985_10002635_pt1 | contig 16042 bp, 18 predicted proteins | sample NOAtaG_FD_187305 | JGI IMG/M metagenome (GOLD analysis project Ga0209985, IMG submission 187305) | Freshwater lake microbial communities from Lake Erie, under a cyanobacterial bloom - NOAA_Erie_Diel6S_1000h metaG (SPAdes) (version 2) | ecosystem: Environmental > Aquatic > Freshwater > Lake ...
CACGCCCTTGATCCGGAAAGGCTGTCCGTCCGGGTCCATGATGACGCCGCCGGCGCGGTGGAAGAAGCGGGTGCCGGGCACGGAAAGGGCGACCAGCGCATGCAGGGCGAGGGGAAGGAGCAGGAGGGTGCGCATCATGTTCGGGTCAGCGTATCAGAGCATCGGCGCCGCTGTCTGCTGCCCGGCGTCATGCCCACGTCGATCAGGGGCTTCATCCGCATGGTCCGGCATGAACTCGGTGTCATCCCCGTCCGCCTCGATGCACAGGTTCACCGTGCGACCGATGGCCGTGGTCCGGTGGATGGTGCCCGCAGGAACCCTGCACGCGGAGAATGGCCGTAGGTCGACGCTGCCGCCATCGGCGAACTCGATGCGCAGGCAGCCCTCCAGGACGATGAAGACCTCGTCGGTGCGCACATGCCGGTGCCAGGGGTACGTGCTGTCCGCGTTGACGGCGATACGCAGGCAGTGGTCGTTCACCTGGAACACCTGTTCATTGAAGCTTCCGCCGCGAAGGGCGGCGAGGGCCAATAGGTCGATGAGGCCTTCCGGAGCGCTTGGGTGCTGCATGCAGCGGCTAAGATACCCGAACGTGCGGGGCGTCGGTGCATCGGCTCGCTGCGCCAGCCCTTTCACACGAAAGGGCCCCGGTGTTCACCGCTGTCAACGAAGCAGTGTCACATGCCCGGTGGCCCGGCGCAGGCTCGATGCTCCGGTGAAGCCATCGATGATCTGCCTGCTCAGCGACCGTACACCTCTTTGTCGTGCCGCTCCATCCACCGCGTCGGGTCCGCGAGGTCGGTCCAGCCGTGCCGCCGGTACAGGCCGTGGGCATCGCCGGTGAGCAGGATCCATCGCCGCAACCCCTGCAGTTCCGGGTCGTTCATGATGGTCCCGACCAGCCACTTGGAAAGTCTCCGGCCGCGGTGCGCCTCCTCGATGTAGACATCGCCCAGGTAGGCGATGGTGGCCATGTCGCTGATCACGCGCGCGAAGCCGACCTGCTCGGTGCCCTTGTACACGCCGTAGCAGCGCGAATGCGCGATGGAGCGCAGGACCCGCTCCCTGGGGATGTTCAGGCACCAGTAGGCCTTGGTGGAGAGGAAGGCATGGATGGCGTCGAGGTCCAGGAGCGCCTTGTCGGTGGAGATGTGGTAACCCTCGATCATGGTCGCGGTGGTGATGATCAGTTCCTGCGCTTGCCGCAGGCCGCCTTTCGTGATCTGGTTCCTGGACGAAGTGTTCATCGCTAAACGGAAGTTGTCAATGGGACGAGGGCGGTTTGCGGCAAGCGGTTTGCAGCTACAAGAAGTTGGCGATTTCGGAGACTAAAACTGTCTGCTACCACTGAACTTGATACGAAGCACAAAGCTTAATTTAACCACTGAACCGCCAATTTCTTGTAGGTGCTGTTAGCGGTTCGTGATTCTAATTTCATCCTTTTCATTGGTTTAATGTTTAAGGAGTTTGTAGGTAAGGAAACCTTCTTTTGTTTGAGCTTTTATAAAATACATTCCATTCGGGTAGTTGAAAAGGTCAAACTGGCTTTCAGCTGTTTCTTTTATTAATTGTCCTTGTAAGTCGTAAACCTTTATACTCTGAATGGTTTGATTTTGTATTTCAATATTTACAAGTCCATTTGTTGGATTGGGGTAGTTCAAAGTAAGGTCTTCCTGAATTTGTTCAAATCCCACAGTTTGTAAGCAACTAATGATGTTGCCATCATTCTCAATGGCAGCAAAAATTTCTTGCTCAATCGTATAGAAAATTGAATTATTGTTCGTTTGATAGCCAATACCAATGCCGTTATTCATAAAAACAAAGCCAACCTTTCTAATTGTATCGAAATACGCATCACTTACTAGTCCATATGCTTCTCCCGTATGGCCAAGCATTGAAATACTGCCCGGTAGAGCAATATCATTTCCCGGTGTGGAAGTAATCCTGTGAATGCCGAGTCCCCAGCTTCTGAATAGCCCGTAGTAATTATTACCATTACTACCATTAAAAGTCCATTCATTAGCAAACATTGCGTTACAGGATGATTCTGAAAGTAGAGTATCTCCATTAAAATTCCCGTTATTCATCAACACAAGAAATATTTTAGCTAAATCTTGCCCTGAGCATCTAAAGCTGCCTTGCGGACCGAATCGACCACCATTTGTGCCAGGGATATAACCATTGAGATTGTTGAAGACGGGTTGTATCCCCTGATAATTGTCTGCTTGAGGCGTCCAAATGCCATTGGGTTTTCTATACAAAACAGCCAATTGATCGATATCCACTAAATCATTTACATTAAATGAGGCATCTATTCCTAATGGCATAGATATGTTTTGTTTACAATAAACATCGAAGCGTGTGTTCGAAATTTTTTCAACTATTGTTCCTAGAATGACATAGTTAATATTTGAATAATTGAAGTAGGTTCCAGGAACGGTGTTGTTGAATTGTCCTGAGGTATAATAAGCTCCAGATGTGGTTAATAGCTCACTCAAATTAGGAATCGGATTATTATTCACCGTTGCATCAAGGAAACTGCTATACGTTGTTCCATCAATAATGGTGGATGTGTGGGATAATAGCATTCTTGTAGTTATTGGAACGGTCGGATGATTTGGATTTTGAACACTATAGCCCAGAATGTTGCTGATATCAGCCTCTAGATCCAAAAGATTTTGCTCTACGAGTTGAATAACAGCGATAGCAGTTATAGTTTTAGAGACACTTGCAATACGGTATTTTGTATCTACTGCTGAATTTATATTTCTTGATAGATCAGATTTACCGATGGAAATATTTTCGATTATTCCATTTTCGCAAAAGACAACCAATGTACCACCCATCATGTCGTTATCGGCCGAGATAACGTTGAATTCATTGAATAAAGTCTGAGCTTTCACAATAGAGGTCAAACTTAAAAGAGCTACTAATATGACGCATATTTTTTTCATATCATCTATTTTGAATCGTTATTTATTTAATGTTCTTTTATATTAGATCGCGTCTGTTTAGGCATGCCCGCTAACGGACATTGCTTGACGCTGGGCCGCGCATTTGGCGGGCTTGCGACAAGCTGTAGTTGGCCCCCGTTCTTTTTTCTTCAGGCATTTAGGTAACACGGTAAAAAGCACGAGCATGAGTAAATGGATAAGCGTGAAGGATGCGAAGCCAGAGGCATACAAGTGGGTTCTGGTCTTCAGCGACACCGGAGACGTTGGCGACTTCCCATTCGACATTGGCCGCATCATTAGTGGTGAATGGAAGTGCCTCGGCTGGGACTACCCCGTAACCCACTGGATGCCTCTGCCCGAAGCACCAAGTGGTAATTGAATGGGGGCCAACTAGGGGGTTGTGCCAGATCTTGGGTTTATTTCACCTATGTGGTTGGTGCTATTCCACTATTGCGGCAAGTAAACCCTAGATCGAGGTCAGAGGTCGAGGTCATCCAATGGGCTACGGATCTTTCCAAGGGCTTTGGTGCTTACGTGGGTATAGATCTCTGTGGTTTTGCTGCTGGAGTGCCCCAACAGGGTTTGAATATAGCGAAGGTCGGTTCCCTTCTCCAAGAGGTGGGTGGCAAAACTGTGCCGAAGGGTGTGTACAGAAGCTGGTTTGGTAACACCGGCTTTGTCCTTGGCCGCATGGAATACCGCCTGCACGCTCGCCTCGGAGTAGCGCCCGCCGGTCTGGCCTTCGAAAAGGTGGCGCTTGGGGCGGTACTCCTCCAGGTATAGGTCGAGTGATGTCAGGAGTTTCGGGCTTAGGAGCGAAACGCGATCCTTTTCTCCTTTACCGCCACGGATCAGCACCTGACCACGGTCACGGTCGATGTCCGTAAGGTCAAGTCCAAGAAGCTCGCCCAGGCGCAGACCTGCTGAGTAGATCAACATGAGCATGCATCGATGCTTGAGGTTTCCGGGGGCGGTCAGAATGGCCGCGACCTCCTCTTCGCTCAACACGGACGGCAATTTGCGTTCCTTCCGTGGTCGTTCGATGAATTTCACGCGGGTGGCATCCCCCAGCACATCCTTGTAGTAGTAGCGCACCGCGTTCACCAGCTGGTTCAGGTAGCTGTTGCTCTTGCCGCTCCTGGCCAGCTCATGCTGGAAGGTCTCGATGTCCTCCGTGCGGATGTCGTTGGGGTGCTTCTCCGCGAAGCGCAGGAAGACCTGCTTGGTGGCGTTCAGGTAGGTCTCGATCGTGTTCGGGCTGTACCGGGCGATCTCCAGCTTGCGGCGCATGGCGGCCAGTGCGCTCTCCTGCACTTCAGTAAGTATGGCCTTATGTTCCTTCTCACGCACGGGTTCCGGTGATGCCGGAACGTTCTTCGTGCGGCTGGCGGTCCACGTGCTGGTGCGCTGCTTGGTCGTTCGCGGGGCGGCGGCGGTCCCATCCTCCTTTTTCCGAAGGCCGTTCATGTCCACCCAGGCCTTGCCCTTGAACGCGGCGAAAATGGCCTGCAGGTGTTCCGGGCCGTTGGGTGTCCACCAGCACCGGTGCGTACCGCTCCATTTAGCCCCGGCCTGCTTGGCCGCTTGTACCAACGTCGCGTCATACGGGAAGTGCAAGGCAATGCAGCGCTCGGCCTTGTGTACCAAGTGCTCCAGTTTCACAGCCTGTTCCCGTTCGACGACTTTCTTGTCCATGTGGTCCCGCCCAATTTAGCCATCGGTGCGGTGTGTTGCGCACTACCCACTTCTTCCCGATCGGGCCTGTATTCGCTCTGGGCCGTTCCGTAATGGATCGAACGACGGGGCGCTTTTCCGGAGCGCAGGTCACCCTTTGCCCAACACCCGCAGCACCGCCACCAATTCCTCCGGCCGTTGCGTGCCGATCAACAGGCTGTGCCGGTCGCCGAGGTCCAGTTCCAAGGCCTGGTCGCCGCGGGTGGTGTAGCCTTCCAGACGGCCGTTCAGCGAGCGGCGCCATCCCCATCCGCCGAGGTCCACAAGGGGGCGGTAGCGGCGCACGCGGCAGCCCTGCACCTGCTCCCACGGGATGTGCCGCCCACGCCGTTGCCAGGGGGCGAAACGCGCCTGCACGCCGCTGGCATCCACGCGGGTGTGCAGCCGGGTGCGGAAGAAGAGGAGGGTGAGCAAGGCCACCACGGCCCACAGCACCAGCACGGCGGTGGGGGGCAGGTCGTTCGGGGCGCTACTGTTCCCCCCGAAGCGTTGCCAGGTGCCGAAGGCGAACAGGCCATGGATGCCCACGAAGAGCCCCCGCAGCCACCATTGGTCGAAGCGCTGGGTCTCGGTGAACATGCGGTGCTCGCGTTCGTGTTGAGCGGTCTACGCTTACGGGCTTACCAGGTGGATGCCCACCTGTGCGTATGGCGCGCCGCCCAGGCTGTTCAGCATGGCAAAGGGCTGGTCGCCGAAGAGGCCGCGGAAGAACTCGTCGCCCCCGGGCAGTTCGTCGGCGTTGAAGCTCCAGTCGTGCCGGTAGCCGGCCTGCACGCTCATCCAGATGAAGCCTTTCAGCTGCCGCTGGTATTCGGCCCGCAGCCGCAGTTCGCCCCGGCGCACCTCGAAGCTGTACGCGTCGGTGCTGAGGCCCTGGATGCGGTAGCTCTGGCCTTCCAGCTCGTAGCCGGTGAGCAGCAGGCTCCGCGCGCTGAAGGTGCGGCGGTAGTGGGCCCGCGCGGGAAAGAGGATCTCCGTGCCCCACTTACGGTTCGCCGCGGTGAAGTTGTACATCACCACCGGGATGTAGTTGATGGCCCCGGCGCGGTAGGTGCGGCTGAGGCCCACGCCCCATTGCAGGCGGTCGTGCGGACGCTTGCCCCACACCACGGCCGCATTGTAACGCAGGTATTCCAGGGGCTGCGGGTCGTCCAGGTAGTAGTCGCCGCTGAGGTCGGCGCTGGCCTGCAGGATCAGGAAGGCGGTCTCGCTCAGCGGTTTGAAGACCGTTGTGCCCAATCCGGTGGTGCGCAGGCCGCGGTCGCCCAGGATGCGGTGCAGTCCTGCGGAGGAGGCGGTGATGAAAGTGGGCGACAGGTCGTAGCGCACGTCCCAGTAGTTGGCCTGCATCTGCCACACAATGCTGTTGCGCGACACCACCGGGATGTTGGCCTGCACGCGGAGGCCTCCGGTGTAATTGGCGCGGGATCCCTCGGCCACCGGGGCATCGGCCTCCTCGGGCCACGAGCCCAGGGGCGAGCTCTGCATGGTGTAGGCCCCCTGCGCATCCCAGAGCACCGAGATGAAGCGCTGCGGGCTCAGGTCGAGCACCTTGGGATGGGCGTAGCGCTTGGCCTTGTCGTCCGCGAAGCCGAGGTCGTCGTACTGGCTGTAGTCCTCCTCGTCAGCAGCAGGAATGGTGTCCGGCTGGGCCTTCAAGCAGACCGGTGCCAGCAGGGCGAGGAAGAGGAGCGTGCGTGCCGCCATGGATCACTTGGCCTGGAGGCGCTTCCACACATCGGTGCGGCCCAGGGCCTTCACGCCGATGAAGCCACGGATGTCGAGGGTGTTGTCGTCCTTCAGGATGATCACACAGCTGTAGGTGCTGCCGTTCTCCGGGTCGTAGATGGTGCCCTCGGCCCACTCGTTGTTGCCCGAATAGATGAAGTCCTTCAGCAGCCGGTAACCGCGCAAGGGCACGGTGCGCAGCGACTCATCGGGGTTGTTCTTGTCCACCTTGGGCGTTCCGGTGGCGGGGTCGTTGGGCTCGCGCAGCCACACGATCTTGCCATAGTACTTGCCGCCGATCTTCTCGATCTTCACGCGGGCCTTGCCGTGGCTGGGCTCCCATACGCCGATCAGGCGGTCGCCGGGTTCGGGCGGCGCCTGGGCGTGCGCACGGGTCAGGGGAAGCAGGAGCAGGGCGATGAACAGGAGGGTGGTTCTCATGGTGCTACGGTGAGTTCGAGGGTGAAGCTGCCGATCACGTGCCGATCTGCGTCACTGTCGGCGTCGAGGTCCAGGTCGGCCACCACGGTAACTGTGCCGGTGCGCAGCAGGTCGGCCAGTTTGGGCTGGTCGGCGGCCACGGTAAGGGCCACGGCATTGGAGTCCGGGGGCAGCGGGTTGCGTACGGCCACCTGCTGCATGCCTGCGTCGCCGCCCACCCATTGGATGCTCGCGTTGCGGATGCCGCTGAGCCCGGTGCTGTCGGCGCCGGACAGGATGGCCATGGTGAGGCGGGCCTCACGCAGCTGGGTCAGGTCGTGGCCCTGCGCTTTCAGGAAGGCTTCCAGGCCGGTGGTCCATTCCCCTTGTGCCGTGTTGGTGCCTTCGAACAGCGGTCCTGCCGCCACCAGTGGAATGGGATCGCTCTGGTACACGAGCCGTTCGGGTTCGGTGCAGGCGCTGAGGGTCGCCAGCAGGAGGGCTGGCAGGGTGATCCGCATCATGGGGAAGTGGTCGGGGGATAAAAATAAAGGACGCTTGATGCCGCCCAATGGTTCGCGAGGTTCACTCCGCACCAAGGCGCTCCTCCAGCACGGCCACGAGGTCGTTCAGCAGGGCACCTTTGTAGGCATCGGTCTCGGCGGCGGCGGCCTTGCGTGCTTTGGCCATGCCCAGACGGGCGGCCTTCTCGGGCCAGATCTCCTGGTTCTCGATCACGGTGAGGCACTCGAAGCATTCTTCGGCATCGCCTTCCACGGCCAGGTCCACGAAACGGTCCAAATGGTCGCGCACATCGAGGCCCGCGTTCCAGAAGGTGGCCAGTATGGTGCGGCGCACGTCCAGCAGGGTGGGCTCGTTCAGCGCGGCCATCAGCTCGGGCACGGCGTCCTTCACCTTGATCTGGTAGAGCATGCTCGTGATGCGCTGTTGCACCTTGGCATCGCGGCTCCTGGCCAGGGCGGTGAGCAAGGGGCGGATGGCGCGCGCATCGCCCTGGTCCTCCACACGGGCCAGCGCGGTCAGCACTTGCGCATCATCGTCGCTCAACAGGGCGGCAAAGGCCAGGTCCAACTTGCTCTTTTTCGGGGCTGCGTCGCTCATGGCGCAAAGGTCGCACCGGCGGGCCAAAGCACGAAGCGGTACCACAGGTCCGTGGAGGGCTCGGACCGCGGTCAGATCCGCAGGCTCATGGTGCTGCGCCGTCCGGGGCGCCGCCTGAACTTGTAGCTCACCTCGAAGCTGAGGTAGCTGAAGTTGTCCAGCAGTCCGGGATTGCCCCTGCGGCTGGTGATGCGGCTCACGGTGCCATCGGTGCCCCAGCCGGTGGGGTCGCTGATGTAGCGCGCCAGCTCCTGCCGGGTGGGGTCGTTGGCGTAGTAGGTGTCGATCTCGGCATAGGTGGCGTAGCGCTCGCTCACGTTGTCCAGCATGTCGTCGAAGAACATCATGTAGCTGAACTCCATGCCAATGCTCAACTTTTTGGTCAGCATGTACCGCAGTCCGAAACCCATGGGCATGGCCACGTGCCAGGGCGACGGCCGGCTCAGGTTGTTCACGTCGCTCACCGTGCCCGATCCCTCGGTGACCCAGGAGTACAGGTCGGTCTCGTACTGGCCATCGCGCTGGATCACCTGCGCGTTGGGGTCATCGCGCGGGCCATTGCGCACGGTGCCATCTTCCCAGAAGTGGTAACGGTTGGCAATGTCGATGTCGCCAGTGAACAGGTCGGCCTTGGGGCGCCCGTAGTACACGCCCAGGCCCACTTGGAAGAACATGAAAAAGCGCTGCTGGAAGAGCGGCTGGTAGGGCTCGCGGTAGGCGTTGAGCACCAGGTGGCCCGATGCGCCGTAGAGGTCGGTGCGGAAACCGAGGCCGCGCTTGTAGTTGCGCAGTTCGCTCACGTCCATCCCCTTGATCATGTCGGTCTCCTCATACCCCACGCGGTACCAGCCTGCCCGTACCTCGGTGGTGAGCGATCGGGTCACGTAGCGCTTCGGGTTGTTCAGGAAGTCGCGGAACGAGACCTGCACGCCCGGCCGGAAGGCGTTCCATTGCACGGCGCCGGCGTAGTTGCCCAGGTCGCCCTGGTAGTTGGTGGCACCCACCGCAACGCCCACTTCCAAATTGCGCTGGGCGGCGAGCGGAAGGGCGATCAGGAGCGAGGAGGAGAGGAGCAGTGTAGAGAAACGCATGGGCGATCGGTCCGGGCTTCCGAAAGATATATGAATAGACGTCTTTTTCGATCAGGGTTGCCTGCCGTTCGCCGTCGATCACTGGGGATCCTTCACGCGCTACGCTCACCGAAAATGGCCGTGCCAATGCGGACCATGGAGCTGCCTTCTTGCACGGCCATGTCGGCATCGCCGCTCATGCCCATGCTCAGTTCGCTGAACTCCGCAGCAGGGAACACCCCCGTGCCGCGCACCTCGCTCCAAAGCGCATACAGCGTCCGGAATTCCGTTCGGACCTGTTCGCGGTCGCCGGTCAACGTGGCCATGCCCATGAGGCCGCGCACCCGCACGTGGGGCCAATTGCCCCAAGGCCACGTGTGCACCGCGTTCCGAAGTTCGTCCGGCGAAAGGCCGTGCTTCGTTTCTTCCTGTGCAATGTGCACTTGGAGCAACACATCGATCACGCGGCCCGCTCCCAGGGCCCGCTTCTCGATCTCGTCGAGCAGGCGTTCGTCCTCCACCCCGTGGATCAGGTGGACGTAGGGTGCGATGTACTTCACGTTGCTGCGCTGCAGGTGGCCGATGAAGTGCCAGCGGATGTCGGCGGGCAGCGCGGGTTGTTTCTCCCGCAGCTCCTGCGGATAGTTCTCCCCGAGGTCGCGGTGGCCGAGGTCGTAAAGCGCCTGGACCTCGCTCGCGGACCGGGTCTTGCTCACGGCCACCAGCGTTACGCCCGCAGGCAGGCCGGCCTTGATGGCCGCATAACGTTCGGCAAGGGTCTGTGCGGTGGACATGGTTTCAGCGCATTGCGGGGCGCTCACACATCCTCCAGCGAATACACCGTGAATCCGCTGCGCAGCTTGGGTTCGATGTAGGTGCTTTTCGGGGGCATGATGCCGCCACTGTCCGCCACGGCCTGCAGCTCGGCGAACTGCACAGGATGCAGGTGGAAGGCCACATCGCCCACGCCGTTGTCCACCTGCCGCTGTAGTTCGTGGATACCGTTGGTGCCGGGCACGAAGTGCACACGCGGATCGGTGCGCAGGTCGTGGATGCCGAGCACAGGGGCCAGCACGGCCGTGTTCAGGCGTGCGGCATCCAAACGGTCGGCGGCTTCGCCTTGGGCGGGAGGCAGTGCCAGGGTGTGCCATTGGCCGCCGAGGTACACGGCCACGGTGCCCGGGCTGGACCAGGGTGCCGCCACAGGTCGCAGTTCGCCCACTTGGGCCAGCGCATCCCGGAAGGAGGCAGCGGTATGGCCGTTGAGGCCACGCACCACCCGGTCGAAGTTGTAGATGTAGAGCTGCTGGCGTGGCACGATGTAGGCCAGGCACCAGGCCTTGGGGTCCACGTCGCTGGCCTGTTCGCGCGCGGCGAGACCGGCGCTGGAGGCCATGCGGTGGTGCCCGTCGGCGATGTACAGCGCGGGGATCTCGGCAAAGCGGCGTTGCAGGTCCTCGCGGAGCTTCACGTCCGTGCAGGCCCACAACCGGTGCCGCACCCGGTCGGTGGTGCTGAAGTCGTGGTCGGGCCGTCTGTTGGTGATGGGGTCCAGCAGGGCCTCCCAAGCGGTTCCATCGGGAGTGGCCAGCAGTACCGGCTCGGCGTTCACGCCCGTGTGTTGCAGGTAGTCCACGAAGAGCTGCTCGCGTGCCGTCAGGGTCTGCTCGTGCACCTTGATCCGCCCATCGCGGTAGGCCTCCACGCTCACACCGGTGATGATGCCCCGCGTGGTGTTGCCGCGTCCGGTCTGTTCGTACACGTAGATGCAGGGCTCGGCATCGCGCACCAGGATGCCCTCGTCGCAGAACGCCTTGAAGGCCTGGCGGGTGCGCAGGAAGCGATCACGGCGGTCCGTGGGTTCGGGTGTGCCGCCCTGCGTGTCCGGGTGCACCACGTGCAGGAAGGTGTACGGGTTGCCGGCCAGCTTTTCGCTGAGCTGTTCGGGGGTGTAGGACACATAGCTGCGCGATCCCACCAGGTGGGCCTTGTCCGGCGCTGCACGCCAGGCACGGAACGGGCGCAGCTCGATCATCAGCTCACCGTGACGGTGGAACGCCAGTTGAGGATGCGGTCCACCAGTTCATCGCCCACGCGGCCCTGGGCCTCTGCCGTGGCGGCCCCGATGTGGGGGCTCAGGCTCAGGTTGTCCTGGGCCAGCAGGTCGGCGCGGGGTTCGGGCTCGCCCACGAACACATCGAGCGCGGCGCCTTTCACACGGCCGTCCTTCAAGGCCTCCAACAGGGCGTCCTCGTCCACGCTGCCGCCACGGGCCGTGTTCACGATCACCACGCCGGGCTTCACGTGCTGCAGTTCCGACTTCCCGAGAATGGGACGGCCATCCTTCTGTGCCGGCACGTGCAGGCTGATGGCATCGGCCTGGGCCAGCATTTCGTCCATCGTCACCATTTTCACAGGCACGCGCACCGGTTGCCCACCGATCTCCAGTTCAATGGCCTCGGCGGTGGCATGGTTGTCCACGTAGATCACCTTCATGCCACAACCCAGCGCGTAGCGGGCGGTCCACTGGCCAATGCGGCCGAAGCCCACCACGCCGAGGGTCTTGCCACGTACCTCGGTGCCTTTCTCGTATTCCTTCTTCAGGTCCTTGAACTTGGCAAGACCTTCGCCGGGCATGCGGCGGTTGGCCTTGTGCAGGTTGCGCATCAGGCCGAAGAGGTGCGCCATCACCAGTTCAGCCACCGAAATGGAGGAGGAGGCCGGCGTGTTGATCACAGGGATGCCCTTGGCCTCGGCATGTTTCACGTCGATGTTGTCCAGGCCTACACCACCACGCCCGATGAGCTTCAGCCCGGGGCAGGCGTCGATCAGATCCTTGCGGACCTTGGTGGCACTGCGTACCAGCAGCACGTCCACCTTTTCGGTGTTGAGGTAGTCCGCCAGCTTTTCCTGTGGAATGCTGTCGGTGGTCACCTTGAATCCTTCCTCCTGCAGGGCGGCCTTGGCCGTGGCCGCTATACCGTCGTTGGCGTGTACGCGCATGGTCGTTCCTATCCGTGGGTTGTTGCGAAATGTTCCATCACGTCCACCAGGGCCTGTACGCTCTCGATGGGCAGGGCATTGTACATGCTGGCACGGTAGCCGCCCACGCTCCGGTGGCCGCGGATGCCACTGATGCTGGCCTCTTTCCAGAGGGCGTCGAATGCGGGCTCCAGCGCCGCATCGTTCAGCACGAAGGTGGCGTTCATCACGCTGCGGTCCTCCACGGCCGTGGTTCCCTTGAACAAGGGGAGACGGTCGATGGCGTCGTACAGCAACTTGGCCTTCGCGGCGTTGCGCTGTTCCATGGCGGCCACCCCGCCCATGCGCTTCATCCACTCCATGGTCAGCATGCTCACGTACACGGCATACACCGGCGGCGTGTTGTACATGCTCTCCTTGTCGGCGTGGTTCTTCAGGTCCATCATGGGGCTCAACTTGCGACCGGTCCTACCGAGCTTCTCGGGGTCCATCAGGTACACCGTGGCACCGGCGGGTCCCATGTTCTTCTGCGCACCGGCATAGATGAGGGCGAAGGCGGCCGCGTTCACCGGGCGGCTGAAGATGTCGCTGCTCATGTCGCAGATCAATGGCACGGCCCCGGAGCTCGGGAACTGTTTGTACTGCGTACCGAAGATGGTGTTGTTGCTGGTGAAGTGGAAGTAGTCGGCATCCGCGGGGATGGCGAACCCTTTGGGGATGTAGCTGAAGTTCTTGTCCTCGCTGCTGGCCACCACGACCGTGTCGCCGAACAGCTTCGATTCCTTGATGGCACGTGTTGCCCATTCGCCGGTGTTGGCGTAGGCCGCCTTGCCGCCGGGCTTCATGTAGTTCTGCGGGATCATGTGGAAGCCCATGCTGGCCCCACCGCCCAGGAACACCACTTGGTAATGGTCCGGAGCGCCGAGCAGTTCCTTCACCAAGGACTGCGCCTTCGCCATCACGGCCTCGAAGGGCTTGCTGCGGTGGCTGATCTCCAGGATGCTGAGCCCGCTGCCCTCGAAGTCCAGCACGGCCTGCGCGGCCTGCTCGAACACTTCACGGGGCAGGATGCAGGGGCCTGCACTGTAGTTGTGGACCTTTTTCATGGTGGCGACCGTCTTGTTGGTGTTTCTGGGCGGCAAAGGTATTGGGATGCACCCGTGCGCGCCGGACGTATCTCAGCAGAATATCAACGCACTGTCGCGATCACGGTCATCAAGGCGTTGGAGCCTTGGGCGGGGCCTTGAAGGGCTTGCCATTGCGCTGGTCATCGCGCGCATCGATGTCGCGGACGTACTGCCACTGGCCTTTGTCCCACACGTAGGCATCGTAGCTCATGTCGGGCCCATAGAACGCCCATTGTCCCTCCTGGTCGGCACGCGCCGGCACCAGATGGTCCAGCACGATGCGCTCTTGCGCGGCCTCGTACCGCAGCGCCATGCTGGCTTGGAACGAGTAGCCGAACACGAGGCGTTGCTTCTTCAATTTCCCTGCACCGAAGAAGGGTGCCCCGAAGCGCGGTCTGCCGCCTTTGAAGCTCAATACCTCCACCACCTTGCGGGTCTCCACCTTGCTGTAGCCCTTCCAGCCAAGCAGGGTGTAGTAGGTCTTTCCGCCTTTCTTCACCGGCACCACCTGGTAGTACAGTGCGCCGTACCAGCGTTCGGGGCCCAGCTCGGGGACCTCCGGGGTGGTGAGTTCACTGGTGCGGTCACGTAGTTCGTGCAGGGCCCGCTTTTTACCCTGTTGCACCATCAACAGCCCCTCGTAACGGTGGCCGCCCATGCCGTTGGGCAGGTTCCAGGTGAACAGGCGGAAGGTGCCGTCCGGGGCATCCACCCGGCTCAGGGGAATGTCCTTCAGGTCGGCGGTGAACAGGTCGGGGGTCTCGAACAAACGTTTCAACCCGGCCTTGATGCGAAGGTCCAGGGAATCACGTTCGGCATCGGTCCGTGCCGCAGGCAATCCCTTGGCACTGGCGATCAGGTCCATGCGCCAGTTGTCCTGCGACCGTGCCTGGAGAACGAACAGGAAGGCGGAGAAGAGGAGTGCGATCCGCATGATGGACGAACGCTTCCGGGAACGACAAAGTGCGTGCCCTTCGCGGGCCATGGACAGGGAGCTTCTCAGAGGTGCATGAACTCCTTCTTGGCGAGGAGCTGCTCCTTCGTTTCGCGGTGGTCGGGGTCGTCCACGCAGCAATCCACCGGGCAAACGGCGGCGCACTGGGGCTCATCGTGGAAACCGGTGCATTCGGTGCATTTGTCCGTCACGATGTAATACACGTCCATGGCCCCGGGCTTCTGCACACCGTCCGCGTCGTAGCTGTTCCCCATGGGCGTGGTCTGCGCGCCATGCAGCGAGGTGCCGTCCGACAGCCGCCATTCCACGCCGCCCTCATAAATGGCGTTGTTCGGACATTCGGGTTCACATGCACCACAGTTGATGCATTCGTCGGTGATCATGATCGCCATGGCGGTAGGGTCTACTTTTGTGCGCTTCACACCAAGGGCGTGAAAGGCGCGGCAAAGATATGAGCACGAACACCACAGGACCGGAGATGGTTCGATCGGCATTCCCTTCGTTGGAGCAGCGTACAGCGGCCCTGGCCCAATTGGGCAGGGTGATGGCCGCAGTTGGTGCCTCACAAGAGTGGCCGGGACACGCCATCGGTCTGGACCGCACCGAATACGACCGGTTGGACCAGCTGGTGCGAGCAGCGGTGGTGCGCAATGGCTGGGCCACGGAGGAGAACGTACGCCATGCCTTTGCCGCTTGGGGATCCTCATTGGCACCAGCCTCCATCGAGGGCTGGATCGCGGACTACCCGGAGCTGGGAACGTCGCGTGCGAACCAGCGTGTGGTGGGCCTGGTACTGGCCGGTAATGTGCCCTTGGTGGGCCTTCACGATGTGCTGTGCGTATGGCTCAGCGGGCACCGCGCCCGGGTGAAGACCTCCTCCCAGGACCCCGAACTGATCCCGGCGCTGGTCCAAGTGCTGGAACACTTTGCGCCGGGCACCGCGCAGCAGATCTACTTCAGCACGGATATACTGGGCGAAGTGGATGCCGTGATCGCTACCGGAAGCACCAATACGGCCCGCTATTTCGAACACTATTTCGGCCACCTGCCCCGCATTGTGCGCAAGAGCCGGGTAAGCGTGGCGGTGCTTGATGGTACCGAGTCCGAAGCGGAGCTGGAAGCGCTCGGCGAGGATGTGTTCCGCTATTTCGGGCTGGGCTGCCGTAACGTGGCCAAGCTCTTCGTGCCGCAGGACTTCGACCTGGACCGTGTGTTCAAGGGCCTGTACCCGTGGAGCCCCATCGTGAACCACAACAAGTACGGCAACAACTACGACTACACCCGCGCCTTGTGGCTGTTGGACCGCGTCGACTTCCTGGAGAACGGCTTTGTGCTGCTGAAGGAGGATGCCGCACTGGCCAGTCCGGTATCAGCGGTGTTCTACGAGCGGTACAACGACATCGCGGCCCTCGAAGCCCGGCTCGCTGAACAGGCGGAGCAGGTCCAATGCCGGGTGGGCCACGGCCATGTCCCGTTCGGGCAGGCCCAACAACCACAGCTGAACGACTACGCCGACGGGGTGGATACCCTGAGGTTCCTGCTGGACCTCGTTTGACCTACGGGCAATACTCGAAGCAGCCCAGGTCGAAACCTCCGCCGTCGCAATTGCGCAAGTTGCCATCCAGGTCGTTCACTGCTGCTGAAGTGAACCCCAGGTTCCGTGCGAAGGCGTTGGCGGTCAGGTGGAAGTCGCGTTCCACGCTGTTCACGAACCCCGGGCTCTGGTTGCGATAGATCGTGTTCGGGTCGAAGAACGATCCGCTGGTGTTCTGGTCGGTCCTCAGGAGCATGTTCCGGAAGGTCAGCGTCGGTGTCGACAGGTCGTTGAAGTCCAGTTGGAACTCGTTGGGCAGGGTGCCGTGGATGATGCTGTTCTGGAAGGTGCTCGCCGTGATCTCGCGCACTTGCAGGATGCCGTTGATGTCGGCGTAGGTATTGTTCATATAGAAC